>Ga0209367_1011067_pt1 | contig 12008 bp, 8 predicted proteins | sample WorMetLIZISLAND2_FD_187412 | JGI IMG/M metagenome (GOLD analysis project Ga0209367, IMG submission 187412) | Marine gutless worms symbiont microbial communities from Max Planck institute for Marine Microbiology, Germany - Olavius geniculatus... ... | reverse complement strand
CCACCTCAACTTATAAGGCACTGCACACTGGCCATCCACCTTACCTTACTGATCTTCTGCAATATCATAAATCCTCAGTGTCCACGCGCTCTTCTACCAGTCAGTTACTTGCAATTCCACGGCATAACTTATCCTTTGGTTCTCGTTCCTTTCGTGTTTCTGCTCCGAGAATTTGGAACTCTTTAACTCCTCAAATTCGTCAATGTCAAACCTTGGCTACATTCAGATGTCACTTAAAGACCCACTACTTTCAGTCAGCCTTTTCTGCCACCTAGCGTCCATCATCCTATGCGCCCTGATTCTTTCTGAGACTTTGGCGCTTTATAAATCATTTACTTACTTACTTACTTACTTACTTACTAACACACAGGTAACAAGGAAAAAGTCAGCACAAAAATCGCCAGCGAGCTTTCGTGCACTGTGGCGCTGAGTGCAGTTTAGGTGCTCCACGACGGCACGACTGCAGAACAAATGCGGAAGCGGAAAAATATGGACCAGAAAAAGGTCGTAGTTTTTATAGCAACAGCAAACAGGTCAATGCTATGCAGACCTCTGTCGCGCGTCGGCACGTTCGTTCGTCCGTCCGTCCGTCTGCCTGTTTGTTTGTCCGTCCGTCTGTCACTGACCCACACTTGTACTGTGTCAAAAAAATGCAAAATAGAAGGTCAAACTTCGGATACTCTCGGATAGCCTCAATATTCTTGCCTTTGCAAAAAAATCATCTAGAAAGTCAAAAAACATGAAATATAACGGGGTCAAAAATTGCGATATTTGGCCTGTAAATCACACGTGTTCATTCTTTTTGTGCACTTTAAAACTTGCACACGCTTTCTGCTTACTTTTTTATTTTTTCACAAACCTAAAAGACTTTGAACGACATTCAACAAATTTACAGGCCTAAGACACAAAGATTTGGCATAAATCTTAACAGTGGAAAGTTTTGATATACCGGTATACATGTAGTAAGGCTAATAACTATAGTTTGATATCTAAAGCGCAAAGTTTGCTATAGCTTATAGGCCTACGTTACACGAAAGACAGTTTGAGTGAGAACTGATCTGTTAAATTGTATCACAACAAAGTAATAAACAGCACGGGTACCTGCGACAGTTGCTAGCTATCACATAGATAAGTGACGCTGAAAAGACCGAGGAACCAATGAAAATGAAAGGATTTGTCTGAGCACATCTCTTGATCCATACTCCAACCAATGACAACGTTCGATGCCTCGCCTACGTCACACGTCACGTGATACTCATTCACAAAAATACCTACGTCGGCAATTGCCGAAATATTTCACATTATTTAAAAAATGAATGTCTGCATCAACTTATAACTTATATGATGGACTTACTGTCGAAAGCTGGGACGTAAACAGGCACACCGCACGATGCCTTAGCTCCGTATCCGTGGTCTCGCCGTGTGAATTGGTGTCCGGCTGAGGGCATTACAGCTTGAGAGAGATTTTACCTTTTACATCATTATTACAAAAATTATATAATTATCATCAACATCATCATCATTATCATCATCATAGCGCCACTATTTGCATTACCTGTAAGACAGCAAAGGTAGCTTGATGATCACAGTGAAAAGTGATTAGCGTGTTGTCTATGAGGTCCGCGCGACATCCATCGGACAACCACGCACCAAATCCATCTGCACCACCACATTATCAGCAAAGTCATTTATTCACGTGTTTATTTATTTGTAGTTATTATTTTTATGGCAGAACCCAGTGTGTATGAGTACAGTAAACGTAACGACACGCGACACTAAAAAACATAGGCCTACAGAAACCACATACTGCAAACTTTACAAGAAATTACCATGTTGTGCGGTGACCAAAAGTACACATCACTAAATAAATCTGTTTCTGGCGGCAAAAAAATTATGTAATTGTCCCAGTTTAATGTTGGTTTGTCTGTCACATCACTGTTATTGCGATTCCAGGGCACTCCATTTGCGCGCAGGAATATGACACTGCGGCTACCCGCGGGCAGTACTTAGCCTTGAGCAAAGTTCGGCAGTCTTGCATAGAGTGTGTTCGGCCATCTGCCTGTCGGCAAAACTACTCAAAAATTATAGAAAAAATTTGGTACACGTTTGAAAAGACAGGCCTTTGAAAGTTTGAACAAAAACACTATAAGATTGTAGGGACCGACGAATTTTTCTTGTTCACCATTTTCCCATATTATGTATGCAAAATACTGTAGCTGTGTGAGGCTCAACCTTTGAAATCACGCGAAAAAGTTGATTTTAAGGTTTTGGATGACTAGATATTTAAATTTACGTTCTAATTTGATAGCCACCGTAAAAACAAAGACAGACAGTGGCAGATCCAAAATTTTGATATAAGGGGGCGAAATGATAGGCGGTAGGTTTTGAGGAGAGGGCTGTGCCCTTTCCCAAATTTGTTTTTTAAATTGTATGTAAAAATAGTGCATTTTGTGCAAAATTTTTCCTTGATTATAAAATGAATGCGGTCAGTAGGGGAGGGAGGAACCGCTCGCCGCCCCCATCCTCTGAATCCGCCACTGTAGGTTTACGAGTATAATACAGGGTGAGCCATAAAAACGTGGCACTTTACTTTTGTCCATATGTTTGCCAATTAATGACCAATTTTCGAAATTTTTTTTACTGTTACACTCTATGGAAAATTTGCAATAATGTGATTATTATATATCCCACCACACCGTAAATGCGTCTCTACACTACCTTGTTAAATATGAATAAAATATGCATGTATGACGATAATAACAAACAAACAATTTAAAGAAATTAAAAAATAACATATCAAATCAACATTGCGGTGAATGATCTGTATAACGTTAGGCTGTGTGGATCTAACACAGTTTAGTGTCATGCGGATCATTCAGCGCAATGTTGGTCTGAAGTGTTTTTTCATTTACTAAAATGCTTGTTATTATCGTTAGGTTTTTTTACATTTATATTTCACAAGGTACTGTAAAGACGCATTTACGATGTGGTGGGATATATGTATAATAATCACATTATTGCAAACTGTCCGCAAAGTGTGATAGCAGAAAATTTTTTAAGATCGATCAATAATTGGTGAAGATATGGACAAAAGTAAAGTGTCACGTTTTTATGGCCCACGGTTTAAATAACATTCGGATACAATCGTTTTCAAAAATCTGATCAGAAACCAAAGCATTATATGAGTATGCTTGTACAGTATACACAGTATTGTGCGCGATAATCCCACGCACCATTGGCGTGTATGTCCCAGTAGACGGCAGTCGGCTGATAAAGTTTTTCTCTTGATCTCAGCGTCACCGCCATGTCACTGGTATTGCGATCCAAAGGCACCCCGTCTGCACACAAAAATATTATACGGTAGTATGATGTCCCACTCAGCCTGGCCATCCCTCCGTGCGCATGGCGAAATGAGTACCAGCGAAAGCTGGGGACGTAGACAGGCACACTGCGCGATGCACTGTCTTGCAGTGTAAACTGGTGTTTTGTTGAGGGCCAAGGAAATGCAGATCAGTGCCGCTTTGCGAACCTTATGGCTTGGGAAAAAAATTATGTTTTTCACGCTTACGTGGGCCAAAAACGCAAGCCACATTTTCTTGTCATAAACGCATCAAACAATAACAATTTCAAAAGTCTTTTATCGTTTCATAAATGGATAAATTAACAATAAAGTCGTTACATACCCCATCATTAGGATCCATGACATGTTCTTTCTGTACTCACTTAGTTTGTAAAATACCAACGACGGTTTTGAATAAATACTATTTTTTACAAACTTATGTGAGGTAACGAAACCTAGTTTACTGGTAGCAAGATCTTGCAAATTTGCTGTGCGTCAGTAAATATTTTTGGAAAAAAGTCGGCAAATATTTAAAAAAGTTATGAGAAAAAAAATAAAACTTGGTGTTAACTTATCGAATCAGCTATCTCGCATTTCCCAATAAGCGCCGACTATAGACGATAGTTTAATGCCGTAAAAATTAATGGGTGGCAAATTGTAAAATAGTGTTATACACGATTTGTGAAAAGTGCCGTTTAGTTTATTTAACAGAATAAGGCAGCACGCAATTAAACCTTTGCAGCAAGAGAAAAAAACACGACAGTTTTACTACTTTGCTTCAGACAGCCAGTCGAAGACCACATAGCCCGAGGTGGGTAGCTGGTAAAATATTTCGATAAAAAATTAGAAGTTTAACGCAGTTGCTGACCGACTGTGATCGCTATGACGTCAGTGACGACGTCAAGGGTAGCTCGGCGGACCGGAAATAGTTTGTCGTTGCGATACACGATCATGCGCATCGTGAAATTGCTGGTCGCGGTCGAGAGGTTAGTGGAACAAGTCTTAGCAGTGCAGGCGTGAGATGACTCGGCCCCCCACAGACTCGACGGCAAATACAACTCCACGTCTGCAGGCGTCTGCACAAACCAAACGGTGAGTGTGAAAGAATATAACACATATTGGGAAACAAAAAAAACGTAGAAAACCAAAATGGCATGTTCTTGTTCTAATGATCAATAAAACTGACGCAATAACTAGTGTACATTTTTACCAGCATGTGGCAGATCACCGGCTCAAGAGCGTTGAGCAAGGGGCTTCAGCGCCGACTGCAAACCAGACCTAACCTATAGGCATTACCAACGAGATTGTTTGCACTGCTACTCGGAGCTTCAGTGGCATATTTAGGGGTGGGGGCAAGGTGCGATGCCTCCTGTTTGGCGAGAACGTAAAAATTTTCAGAAAGGTGGGCAAAATTGCCGCTTCCATTAAACGTTCAAACGCCAAAAGTGTTTCGGCTTCAGTGGGCTCCAATCCCTGAACCCAGACCGCCCCGTTGAAGGCTCCGTCGCCAGACCCCATTATAGGCTTGCACCCGCGCTCACCATGGTCTTCCCGTTTGCCAAATCCTAAATACGCCACTGCTTAGGTTGATAATACGTGTCTATTTCATGACCAACGGTCATCTTATTTCTCACTATAGTGTTTGCAGTGTTAAAAGTACCCATAATCTGACACAACTCAACCGTGACGACTGATAGCGTTTGTAGTGTCACACGTGCGTTCAGGTAAAACACGCCGTCGATCACGGCCATGAAATAAGTACGTTTCAACACGATCTACGGTGCATTACGCCTCGTTAGACTCGCACAATACACTATAGACCGTGTTGAAACCTATAGTGATGACAAACCTTAGTAACCTGGTCGAGCTGATTGTTCTCACACGGTTTGTGTGGTTGACAGGTGACTCTGTCGGTAGTATAGCTGTGATTCGCCAGGCGGCCGCCGACTCGACACGTCAGACTGTCGTCAGCGGTGACGAGTTGTCGTGAGTACAGCAGCACATGATCACCCACGTATTGAAACTCCGCCACACGTCGACTGATAGAACGACTGACTGTTTCTAGCGCCGTTGACAATCTGCAGCGACATAACGCCGAGGCTACATGAGCAAAACAACTAAAACATTTTCAAAAATGTTTGGCAATTGTTTACGTTTCATTTTACACGTAAAAACATCTAAAATATGGGTTTTGTGGCTTGACCAAAAAAAAACTTAACATTTTATCATGTGTAGGCTAAGTTTGCGGTGGGCGAGAACGGAAACTCACAGAAGGTGGATATAATTATGTAATATAGTTATAATTTCTTCTCTCGTTCTTCTACCATATTATGGTGAATAGAGATTTTCATGGAAATGTTTAGCGGCCATCTACAGCCAGTGTCACACAGTTTGTCTAGCTAGAAAGTTTACATGAAACTATCATGACATATCTAAACATTTTTGCGAGTTGTGAGCCACTACTTCATTCAAAAGCGCCTTTTTATCGTTCTAGGCGAAAATTCAAAACTTCAGTTCTAGCGGTTCGTCCCGTTCGATGTTTCAGCAGTGGCGTAGCCAGGATTTAGTTGTAGTTGGGGCACTTGAGGGGGCGGGATATGGAAAGGGGTGTCCTCTCCCCACATGAAAGGGGTCTGAAAAGGTGGCTGTGGCCCCTCTTTAGAAAATTTTCGCGTTTTGCCTGAAAATGACGTCTTTTGGTGCATTTTTTGGCACTATTTTGAGTAAGTAAGTAAGCTCCGAGGGGGCACGTGCCCTCAGTGCCCCCCTACGGCTACGCCAATGTGTTTCAGACAGCTAGTTGAAGCTGCTCGAATATTTCCACGCAAAATTTATACGGGTGCCGACGGAAGACAATGCAGTTTAAGATGGAATAAACAGTATAGAAACAGCCAAACCTCGTACAAGCTTTGTCACGGAGCTGCGATGACGTCATTAGTTGCTGAGGCAGCCGCATCAGCGCATCCGTTACGTCTAGTATGACGTCAGCAAGCTGCAATGTAAACGTAACATAAACGTAAGGTAACATTATAGCTGGTCCCTTAGCAGTAAATATAACACGTTAACATTATATTTTTTTCTTTAGTTGTATATTATTTATTTGCTGTGTAACATCTATTAATTTTTTTGGTGAAATAAAGATTTTCGTTCCTTCGTACTGTACATCTGTCTGGCCCGTATAGCATCAGAACTCGAAAAAAGCGTAGAAAAGCAAACATTAATTTTGTGTGAACGTTCCCCGGGTCAGGAGTAACCGACAGCTCAAAAAATGGAAAATTGTCATTATTGGATGTCGAGCACGTTCATAAATTCCGCACGTAACGGATAGCCTACACGTTTATCTATGGCTGGCGTATCGCGCGCCGCTGGCTTACACGCGTCGATCGCCTTCGCCCACTGCACAATAGGCAACTAGACGGACTGCCGCATACATGTCAGCAAAGACGTGCCGATATCTTTGCTTGTTAATCCTCGGTCTGCGTTTTTTAAATGATCAAGGCATAAGACAGTAATTGCAAATGCCATAGAATCATTAACTATTCAGTCAGCCGAGTCGACTATGACGAACATGCCGAGTAGCACTATACTCTGTAACTTGCCTGTGTGTGTGCAGACACGAGCTGTGAACATCTCTCCAGCACTTGAGCAATGATGATGACGTCAGTTACAGTCTTGATCATACTGGAGGCGGGTTCCATCACAGACGACACTTTGCCACAGCTCGACACGGCGCTCCACTCGTCTCCACTCGCCACCGACTGCAATATATACGTTACAAAATAAAATTCAGCGTTTAAAGTCCGATACTTGATATTGCGCGCCTTACATATTAAGTCGGACTCGTGACCCGAAGCACTTCACAATCTTAAAAGTGGCAGCTGACTGGCATGAGCTATAATAAGTTATAATTGTTCTCAGATCAACACAGCCTGACCTGTGTAGATAGGCGCAATGAAAACCAAGCAAAGAAAGCCGGTGCGTGAACAGGCACATCGCGCGATGCAGTAGTCTCGTGGTCTCGCAGTGTAAACTGGTGTCTGGCTAAAGGCTAATGGGATGTTTACACGATCCAGCAAACGTCCAGCAAACTTCCAGCAAATGTATTTAAAATACACGTGCTAATTAATGCTGGACGTTTGCTGGATCGTGTAAACATCCTATTAGGAAACTGGGATCAGCGAAGTCCTATGAATTTTGTAGCTTAAAAAACTTAAGGTTTTTAGTGACTTTGCAGTAGACAAAAACTGAAACTCACAGCGTTAACGTCGGCCAGAAAGCGAGTCACGTGGTCTGTGTATTGACACCTGCTGACGTCAAGGTCTGTCCATCTACCGGGACTAACGCAACGATACCGGGCCGAAGCTGTCACGTTGTTTGTCGGCGTATGTTGGGACGCAGGCCCGGCAATACACGGCAGACGATGGACCGTACCGCCGGCGACCGACTTGGGCCACTCGTAGCGTCCTCGGTCAGTGTCGGTGATTAGCGGAGCACAGAATAACGTTCTTCTTCCAACCACCAGCACGTTCACTGACCTATAGTTTCATCCAGCAACCGATGAACTACACGAACATCTCCATTCACTGTATACAGTGGTATAAATCAAATTACAAAACAATTTGTTAGAAATATCTAAAAAAAAACTAAACAAGAAAATTATAAGCAATTCGTATGCATCGTCGAATGTATATTAAAAATAATATTAGGGTTTACTTGTAAACTAAATTACTGGCTCACTCTACAAGAACAATTTAGCTTACTCAAAAACATGAGAATTAATATTACCAAATGGTACATGTATTTTGCATAAATAAAATGAATCCACTCGTTAACAATGCATTATGCACTCTCGAGCAAAAGAAACTTTTTACTTGTATTTTTATTATATATTTTCGCGACCCCGAAAACATCCCCTAGATATTCGTTGTAACTAAAAAATTACCAAATCTTAAGACTTTTTGATAATAATATTAGTGACACAGTTGGTGTGTTTCCAGGTCAACTGAGAGAGTTGAACAGGCAGACCTGGATGCTTTGTGTCCTTGCGGTGTGGTCGTCTCACACGTCCAGTGTCCGGAGTGACGCCGTCTGAGGGGGTCCAGACGGACAGACGACATGACGCCGGGATGGTACTCGGCGTCGCTGTACGTCTGCTGAAGCTCTCCCGCCTGACGGTTGGCGATGAACAGTCGTGAGTTGAGGTACCAGCGCACCTGCTCGTCAGACGACTGGGTGTGACAGCGCAGCCACAGAGCATCACCCGCGAAGACAACTTGATCCGTCGACGGACTCAGCTCCAACGACAGCCCGTCTGACAAGACGCAGTTAGAATCACAATCACTCACTCAGGAATCAAAAAACTAACTTAAATAAATAAATCGATCGATCAGGTAATTAATCAGTTACTCACTCATCTAATCGGTGTTGCTTAACGAACTTTAGCAGCGACGTACAAAATAAAACTTAGAAAGTGATTAAAACGCCTAGCACGCTGAAAATAAACACGTTGCAAACGAAGAAAATAATTGCTATTCGAGCAATATTGTGGCAGCCAAATTCAAGCAACAATGATGTTTTTTTTTCGCTTTAAAGTAGCACCAAAAATTTAGTTAACTTTTGTTTTCCGTCTATAACGTCACAGACTTAGAATTACAATTTTATTCACAATTTGAAAAAAACACATATCGATGAAGCTATAAATAAACAAAAAGATATATCACAAAATGTATACAACTGGTAAAAATTATCTTCTTCGGACTTCGTCGTATCCTGAAATCTGGAGGAAGACCTTTATTAGTCGACCCTATCACGGGGTCTGTAAACGCAGGGCTGCGACGGCGACTTATGACGTAGAATTAGATTCAGCGGCAAATCTCTGCTGCTGGTGATGCCTATAGGCCAAGCGACGGACGGACGCATCGTCATCAGTTGGTGATCGAATCAAACGAGTGAACGGCAGCACGACGTAGTCACTGAGGCGGGTTCTTACATCCGCCAGGAGCTTCAAACACCTTATGCCAGCCACACGCACGTCCCAAGAACAAGCTGACAACGTGGGGCCACTGAGATTCAATGTCAGTACTGTGGTAGTGAGACATCGCAGCGGTCAGCGTAAAGACCTGCTGGCGAAAGTCGTCAGATCACAGATAGCATGCAAAGTCCACTCAACTGCTCCGATCTCACCAAATTTTATTCATAACTTCATCAAATTACAAGAATTTCAATTTATTCGCTGAAATTCGCAATCGTGAACGAAGACGAGGCGTGTAAGACGATTAGTTCTTAGATCCCGAGTCGAAGCGAACGCAAAACAGCAGGAGCCTGCGACGTACAGGCTGAATGGTAGCTGTTTATTTAGCTGCACAAGGATCACGTGGCGAGTCGCCCGAAGTTAACAGCAATAAGGTAACCATTTTTGCACGCTTTGGCCATTTCGCGCTTTAGTTTACTTTTGCTGACACAAATTTGGCGCAAACTTTATTTTGACCCAATTTAGGCTTATCGTTTCTTTAGGTAATTTTTTCCTGGCCCTGTCGTTTGTTTGGAGACTATGTTCGATAGTCGATACTTGGCAGCTTAGCTCCACTGTCGTTGCTTCTATCGGTTAGATGCAAAGCGGATCATATCGAGTGCAATTAAATCGTCAAAAGCTATCGCAAGTCTTAAGTTTTTCTGACAACCCTGTAACAAACGATGTGTCGATTTATGAATCTTTAGAAAAAAAATTGTACACCAACATATTCCACAGACAATTTCAGTTGCATGTCTGCTGTCCGCTCGCACGCCCATGATATTACGCGGCCACAGTGACAGTCGATTTGAAGGCGATTCTACCCAGACCGTCGCACAATTCCTGGCACTGCGATTCAACACGCGCTTATGCCTGATTTGCCAGCTCACGCGGCCAGCTAGCCCCGCAGCGCGTCGTCGTTCCTTCTGTAAAGCAGTCACCCGACCGTACCTAATACTCGCCCGTGGACCAGTCGCCATTAGAAGATTGCAATGAGGAGGAAAGGCACCGAGAAAAATCCACCACCCAGATTTTAGCCGGGGGCGGGTGAGGGGTACCGCCGCTTTTTAGAAGTGAGTTAATGATCTTGCGCCGGACTAAACGCATTACTGCCACATGACAGCGCGCAGCCGCCCTGGCCACGCGTCGGTAACGCAATACGACGAATAAACCTGTTCTGACGTCTGTTTCGACGCGAAAAAATCGCAAATATCTCCACTTCATCGGCGTTAAAGTGATAATCTACCTATAAATGCATCTGGGTCTGGGCTCCGTCCCGGATCCCACCAAGAAGCTTTCAAATCTCCTAGCTGGTGCATGGGAAACGGCTCAGTGTTCATCCCGCAAGAACTTTGACCTACGTCTTGTCCTGTGTCTGCAGATTATTGTAATACAAAACTCTGTTCACCGTCATTTAACGGCACCAATACCCAACAACAATAAATCAAAGAAAAGTGAGAAAATTATTAACGAATTTTTTTCAGTTTATAAAATTACTGACAAAAGCAACAAACGCATATAATAATCACGACGATAATAACGATCGTATTTGCTTTACAGTAGGCCTACACGTATCCTAATCCGAAATAAAGTAATCTCAGTCGGTGATAACTCAAGTCATAAGCTGAATGACGCAATCTGACATCTCTTTCGCTTTCTCTGCGCATGTCTGTAACTCAAAACATAATCCATTCGACGCTATATTAAGCCAGTGCACTCGACGCCACCAACACAAAGCACCATCATCTCACACGGTCATACGGCATCAAGATTATAGTCGCACAGACGTCATCTAGCATTATCGTAGGTAGGCTATACGCACGATGCTTGCAGATCTAAGCCGCGCTATTACACCATTTGTCTAATGAAAATCTGCGGCCCGGCTGCTTAATCTTTATCGCTGCTCAAGTATATTACACCGTGTCTCAAAAAAACTAAGCAGATTTGTTTTTGTCAGAACTGCCTAAAATTTCTACCGATTTTGATAATTTTTGGCAGAAAGATGACAAGCGATCCAAATATATGCGAGGTGCACTCATTTTCCACCTCACCTAATTTGCGTCATCACTTTACCGTGTTAAACGTAAATGTTCCAAATTCCACGTGCACGGCACTGGAGCAGCAGACACCTGACTTCATACCTCCGACACTGTGGCCGCCGAATTCGCCATACCTCAACCCGGTCGACTACAGCGTCTGGAGTGTTCTGCAGGAGAAAGTTTATCGCTCCAAAATTGCTGACATCGATGACCTCAAAACGCGTCTCGTCAACGAGTGGGCGCAGTTCGACCAGTCGATCACTGATGCCGCGATCAGCCAGTGGCCCCGCCGTCTGAGCGCTTGTGTACGTGCATGTGGGGCACACTTCGAGCACAAGTTCTGACAATTTTGAACACAGGTGTTATAGGAACTAATAATTTTGCTAAATAAAGCACCTTTTGTGCGCTAATTGAGTCTTTAAAAGTTTATTGCAGATAACAACATTCGGCGTTAAAGGTTAAAGGTTAAAGGTGCATATAGCTCTTAATGATCCCATCTCAGAGCTACGGAGCGTCACTTGTCATATGGGATCACACAGTGTTACCTGCCACCCGACAGAGGTGAACACGCCCCGCCTTAACCCCAGCCAGATAGGCCGGTACTCGATTTACCTACCCC
>Ga0209367_1011066_pt1 | contig 12009 bp, 10 predicted proteins | sample WorMetLIZISLAND2_FD_187412 | JGI IMG/M metagenome (GOLD analysis project Ga0209367, IMG submission 187412) | Marine gutless worms symbiont microbial communities from Max Planck institute for Marine Microbiology, Germany - Olavius geniculatus... ... | reverse complement strand
TTAGGAAGGCTACTGTAAGTGCTCTATGAGCCTGGTATGTCTTGCCGACAGTATGTTTGTTTCAACCTTGTGCACTGTGTCATGTTTTGCTGGCAAATAAATGATGATGATGATGATGAAAATTTGACTAAAAACTAGAGCTGTCGAGGCAATATTTACCTGAGCTGAGCAAGTGACTTCCTAGTCTTTGCGCATATTACCTAATCCGACGACTTGGCCCTCACCGCGGTGGCAACCTTTTTCTCAGTAGGCCTATTTGAGTTGATTTCTGTAGCTGTCTGTGATCATGCCTTCAGTCGGTCCGTCAGATGAAGCAACACAGTAGGCCTTCTTAATGACCTGAGCAAGCGACTCGGTCTTTGCGCCACGTCAGGAATCGTACTTTGTGGATTAGGCCTAGGCTACTTGAGTTGACTTTGCATTCTTGTGTGATGTGCTGGCTTACGCTCGTGAGTTAACGGAATTCGAGGGTTTCAAGAGTTAAGTTGATTTGAGACTCACATTATAAGCCTAAGCCTACGCGAAGTTGATTATTTGATTTTGTTTGAATCTTGCGGAATGCGGAAAACTCTAAGGTGTAATTTGCGGAATGTTCCGCAGGTGAAATTCCGCAAAATACACCTTCAAATTTCCGCATTCTGCAAAGTACACCTTACCTTTAGTGGTAACTGACCTGATGACAGTTTATTTTTGCGGCATCTCTTATGAATTAATGATTGAATTTGTTGTCATTTTTCTGTAGCTGTAGGTGTTAATGTCCACTGCTTGATATCATCCCAGCCTTTTAAAGCTTAACTTTATATCGATTATTCCTTCAATCCTACCCTCCCATCTCCCTATGCATTAATGCTTGGGTTTAATTTAATGCAGTTCTTTGTTAGTTCTCCTGGTACGATAGTTCCCTGTGGGCTTATTTTTTGCAGACATTTATTTTTCTTTTTTTTATTCTCTACAAGATCTTCAGGCTCTGTTGGCTGATCACCATGATACTTTCACACATGATGAGAAGTGTGTTCAGTTTTATAATCTTGGTCCAAAATTTCTGGGGCACTCCCAAAAAATCTAAGGGCCATAAAATGCAAAATTTGGCACGATTTCGGATGACTTTATTCTTCGACAGCGAATATCTCCGGAATGGCTGAAGATATCAAAAATAAGAAAACTAACTGATTGCCAGCAATTCCTCCTGCGTTCGGCAAAAAGCCTGGTTAACTTTGGTCCTCTAACTATGGAGATATCTAAAGGTGGAATCATACCCACCCAAATTGACTTTTTCAGAAGGCCACTAAGGGGTGGATGCTGCGACCCCATATTTTTACACAATACACGTGCTAGAAAATGATCACATCTTGCTACCGTACACCCCGCCAACAATTTTTTATGAAGGGGGGACAAAAATTAGCTTAAAATGTGTAACTAACTTTAGGGGTAGGAAAAATAACCTCATGAAATTTTTCCACGTGATGTGTCATAAGGTGGGTATGATCACATACGTACAAATTTTTGGGGGGCTGACACCTAAAAAATTTGGGAGAGCAAAAATTTCCAAAATTTGGCACAATTTTAGACAACTGTCAACTTTGACTGTGATTATCTCAGCAGACGATCAATGTGCCGAAAATCTGAAACAAACTTGATCGACAGGGATCTCAAAGGGGTTTGGCATAAAAAAAACAAAAAAATTATAGGTGCAGATGTTAACCCACCCTAATTCAACAATGTGTGTTCTATATATGCTAATGCATTCAAGTTTGGGCGACAATTTGCTGTGAGAATTTCAACCCCAAAATCCCCCCCATCGGACTTATGCCGCTGGGTGGACTCACGTTCTGCTCTGCGCCATATTTCTAGTTGGGTATATGTTATGAAATGCAGTGAGTTACAAGACCATGCAGATTGTAAAATCTCATATTCGATGCTTTTATTTTTGAGACATTGATGCACCAAATTTGTAGTCTAATATCACAAGGAGTATCATTTCTGAGATTGGATCACAGGACGTTCAACAAATGCATGGTAAAATAAAGTAAGTCTTACCGGAATTCCACTTTGCTTGTAGCCTTCGTTAATAATTTAAATTTTTGTCGTCTGACATGCAGCTGTGATGACTGTGCAGGCAGCAACAACACAACATACTCTTTTCATACACTATGCTGAGTGGCTCTGATTCCAGTCAAGGCAGCTGTTCATCAGTAGAGGAACCGCTCAATTTGGTGAGTTTCAGTTTGTGGCTTATGTCTGTATTATTTGACAAATGCTGAACTTTACAAGTTAAACCATGTCAGTTGTTTTTAGATTACTAAATTAGATCAGCTATTGTGTTGTTTCGGTGGGCTTTTTAGCACTGGGTTTTTTGCAGGTGTCTCAAACCTGGCTTTACAGCACTGTTTAGTGTTATGTCAGGGCCGTAGCCAGAACGTGAAAAATTAGGAAGCAGTGCAGGGGTTCTGGGGAACAGAGTCCCCCAGCGGGGTCTAGGGGCGGAGCTCCGGTGGGGGGTCTGCGAGGTGAAGCCCCCTCCAGAAGCTGAAAATCTTTCAAGACACTTAGCTGAAACTCTTGTTTTGTGATACACATGCATGACACTTGACACTAAAGGCTTTCGTCACTTTTGTGTTTATCTCTATCTGGCTGCAGGCGATTGTAATTCTGTTTGCAATCTGTAGGTAATAATTGGCTATACAACGCAAAATGCAAGCGTAATCATTGCACCTTCAAATCTTATACTAAAAGATTTACATAAGCATAGCAGTTTTCATCTGCTTATGTTAATCTTTTAGTATAAGATTTGAAGGTGCAAACTGCTATGCTTATGTAACTGTAACGTATTTGCTTGCTAATTACACCTTTGAACTGCCGACTTAGCCGGCCATCAGGCTCAGCCGCCAAATCTTTTTGCTAAGCCGCCGCCGCGAAAATCGTGGCCGAGTTGTGACTTTGGCCTCGAAAATGCTCGCTGTGAATTTCACGGCTAGCCAGCTTAGGGGTCTATTGCTGACTGAAAATTAACACATCTGGTGGGAGATATGGGGGGCCCCCTCAGAAGCTGTAACCTTTTAAAATTCACTTAGCTGAAGCTCTTGTTTTGCGATACAATTTTTCCACAGAGTCTGAGAATGTGGAGGCAAGTGCCTCCTTGTGCCTGATGTAGCTACAGCCCTGTATGTGTATCCAGCAAATAGCTCATTATTACTGTTATATTGCATTTTGTGTACTGAGAATGCAACTATTTTTTTTTGTTCCAGGCGAAAAGACATTCTTCTGGTACATCTGACAGAAAACAGAAGCACGCAGGCATGCCGTCACGAACAAAGATAAACAACGAGGACCTGGTGATGCTGAGTGTGCGTGAGCTAAATTGTCGGCTACGAGGTTTCTCTGGCGAAGAAGTCCGACGTCTTAAGCAGCTGCGCCGAACGCTGAAAAACAGAGGATATGCCGCCAACTGCCGCGAGAAGCGACTGACACTGAAAGAGCAGCTGGAGGAGGAACGCGAAGCACTGAGGAAGGAAGTCGCGAAGCTGCAAACTGAGAACGATCGGGTTCGTCGTGACATGGAAATGCTTCATCGTCGTTACAAGGCACTTCAGCAACATCTGAGTAGTGGCATCTCGACTCGAGCGACGTTGCAGGTGGTGCCAGGTGGCGAAAGCGTGAAGGTCGAGATGGACGTGCAATAAGATGCGCCCGCCGCCCGGCCCATGTTTTAGTAATGACATCGAGGTGGTTAACAGTGTCTGCATGTGTTTGTTACTGTAATAGTTATTGCTCGTAAGGTCATAAAATGACTTGGGACTTGTTACTTGTTTCGGTCTTTTGCAGATGAGAGACATAAGCAAGGCTTATTTGTTGCCTATGTTCTAAGGCAGTGTTGAATGTTGACCCGTTGACCCAGTGGACATAAACCTCTATGGTCAGGAAGTCTTGCTTTATTTATGGTAATTGAATTGATTATTACTAGCATTCACTTTACTGTAATTAGATGGCATGCCTTGTGCATTGGGAAGTTAGGCTTGTGGGTGACATTGATGTTTAATCTGGTGTGGTATGACCAGAATTCAAACTGACCTGACATACTTAAGGTCCCCCAACTAAACGAAGGGGCAGGTCTTGATGACATTGGAGTCGTATTATTATTAAATACCACTAATAGTCAGAATATATATTAATAGATATTACACCATGAAATTAATCTCGTTAGAGCAGGTACACCAAATGTACGAATGTGATTTTTCGTCCATGTAGAGTTAGCCAGTAGCCAACAGTTATGTATTCTCTGGTTTTTTTTACCCAGTATGTCATATGTGTTCCTTTCTGGTGGAATCAGGAGAACATTATTTACCAAGTGTTATTCATTCAAGACTGGCAATAGTTACTTCTAGATATCACTCACCATCGCCTCGCCTAACTGTCAATGTGCTGTTGAATAATATCACCTTTTTTATGATTTTTGCTGTTTTCGATGTGTCAGTTATTGCATGTCGCCATTAACAAGTGTATAAACTGATGTTTTGTACATTTATATTTCTTGTTTTAATACAAAAATAATGTTTTCCTGTTGGTGGTCAATTATAATCCACCTGTTTTCCACTGCTATGAAGACACAGAGCCTTAAATATTTTGGGGTCACGACATTGACCTTAGGGGGTCACGTGACTCATCGGTCACATGTTGGACTTGGCGTGGGCACTTTCTTATTGGTGGCCAATGATGACCATGCATCTATCTCGCACGGTTACGGAGATTCGGGGCGTCAAAGAATTTGGGGTCATGACCTTGACCTTTAGGGTCACGTGACGTCATCAGTTATGTGACCATCGGACTCGGCATACGTCATTTCCATTGTAACCATGCATCTATCTTGCACCGTTGCGGAGATATAAAGCCTTAAGCTTGAATTTAGCCTGTGTTGTAGGCCAAAAGTTCACCGAGCATGCTCCGTGTCACGTGACCTGTGAGCAGTTTTTGGCCGAAAATTTCTGAGTCCTTTTTTGGGCCCAATTTTCGACTTTGGGGAGATTTTTCATGGATTAAATACTAGCTTTGTATTTTCGTTCCCAAACAGGTTTGACCCTTGCATGAGGCCACGTCGTCCGAGCCATCGCGCGTGAAAATCTGCCTGGCGGTCTGACCTGTAGGTCGGTCAACAAAAAAAGGTATATATATCGGAGAAAAATTTTCATTATATTTCACCCATTTGCCGAAAAGCCTCTAATGGATGGATTTGCATGAAATTTTGCACAGGGGGTCGTCTCGCGAACAGTCACCTGTTTCAAATTTTGTGTTGATCGGTTCATGTGTTTCGGAACTGTGAGAGGTCGAATTTTGCCATTCTCCATTGACTTAGCCAGTTGCCATTAACACAGGCCTGTGTTACCATGCGCCCGTGATCTGTCCATCAGAGAGCTCAGTTTTAATTAGAATGGGAAACACTGAAGCCTGCTGCTTATATCACCGGACAGGGTAGACGAAGAAAGTGATTAATAGAAGTGTCCTATGATTGTATTAACTGCATTAACTGTAATTTTTGCTGCATGCTGCATTAAGATATTACTAACCAGGGTTCTGCTGTAGCTGCATCAGCTGCTTTTTTACTCTTACTCACAGTAGACCAGGCATGGATCAATCCAACATAGTTATCTCAGTGATTACTAAATTATTCAAATATTTTTGTAGTTACAAAGTAGGTCATAGTTAGTAGTCACAAGTATTAATAGGATATGAAAGATAGCCTCCTATTAAATATCACAGTTTCATTATTTTGCTCTACACTTAATTCTGTGAAAGTGTTAAATGTGGTCTTCAGTTGTGCGTAAGAAAGTGGCTTTGTGTGATGTGGTTTAAACTGTCTTCTTGTTATGACTACTAACATCTATGATTGATAAGGACCAGCCTAATTGGTGATTTTGCTGCTGTCACATTCGGTGAAATGCTGTTATAAAGTTAAAACGAAATGTTGCATTTCACCACGTTAATTAGGTTGGTCCTGGATCACTGATAACTGTGTATAAACAATTGACATTTCCACTTTTTTTCCACACAGCTGCAGCTGGTGATTGGCATACGGTGATGGGTAACAAACTAAAAGAAAATTAAACTATAATTTTCAGTTAAACAATTTATTAGTTAACAACTACTTTGGCAATATAGTTAACTAAACTAATAATTTTTAACTAATCACCTTTAATTACTTTTTCCAACTATTGTTAACTTTATTGGGTCAAATTGGTGCAAAATTGTCAGCAAATGTGATCGTACATGAAATTTGTCAACAAAACTTGCCATCAAGTGCTACTGATACTAGCTGTAAGGAAACTGTCAATTTTGGAAGTTATCAAAACATTCTGAAGACCAAGAAACTATATTGCATCAAAAAAAGAGGTCACTGTCTTAATTCATGAATTTTTGTCTATTCACTTCTGCAAAAGTTGCTACCCTCAGTTCACTGCAGTCAGTGCATTGTGTAATCTTTTAGTCAAAAAATGTACAATTTGAAAATTAAACCATTTAGTTGCTAACTGATCAATTAATAATTAAATTACTGTTTTAACTAAACCGTTTTATTTTTATTAAACGACTGATCTAACTGAAACAAATTCATTAAACTGTTAGTTAACAACTTCTGAAGTAACTTTTGCTCATCACTGTAGGCACACATAGCTGTTGCCGTGTTAACTGTGGATGACTGCTTTTGTTTACTGTTTACAGAGTTAGCGACGTGTAACTATGCTTTTTGCACAGTTTGTTTTTGTATAGATCCGGTCTGCTGTCAGTGTAGACTGGTAGCATCTGTGCATTATTACTGAGCACGTGCACGTTTTCTACATCTCCAGTAGTGTTTAGTGAAACTTCAGCTGCACAAGCAAATTCAACTGTGTGATGATTAATTTGTGCTTTTGCCCAAAGCAACTGTATGATTGTTTTTTTTGTTTTAAGCTTATTTGCAATCCACTGGTTTGTTTACTTTTCCACTGTGTTTGCCAGACAAATCTACTGCTTTTCTCAACTTCCTTGAAATGGTTGATGACGACGAGTGGGCATCATCCAGGCTCGTCGAGAGGGTGGGGTAGTGGGGTAAGTTACCCCGGGTCCCACAACGTTTGGGGCCCCACCATCGCTCAAATAATAAAGTGCACCAGAATGTACCATTTCAAGAAAAAAATGCAAATTCCCCCCGCCCCAGAGGGGCCTCGGAAGAATGTTTCCCTGGGCCTTGCTGTGGCTCTCGACGGGCGTAGCATCACCAATGTGGCAAACGTTCAACTTTGAACACGTGGCAGTTGCTCAGATATTGCCAGATGAAAAAGCATTAAAAGTTCTCATCCAGTGAGCTGAATTTGATTGATTGCACATGGCCTCAGCTGCAGTAAGGAAAATGTTTACAGCCAAGTGTTCTGGCATAGAATAATGTGTGCAGTTATTTCGCGGCTGTTATGCTTGTGAGTTTATGTGCAGTACATGCACGGTATGGCATGAAAATTGAAGAATACATAAGAAGTTTACCACTATACAGCGAATACTGTTGTATTTTTTTTTTGTTTTAATGCTCAGTAGTAACACTTGTTATTTTCGTGCTTTTCTTGCATAAGACAATTTATTTGAACCAGTCTGCAGTAAAGCACAAGTATAGCAGTGTCAACAAGTAAAAAGCTCACGTGACGCACGATAGCAGTGGTCCTGGTACTTTGGCAATCAGTGTACAGCAATTAGATATTAATGCGCCTTGAAAGAGTACTTAATTTTGAGGCCTCTATATGGAAGACTCCTTGAATTTAAGAGATTGAAACGTAGATTCTTTAAAATGTATGTTCTATGCTAAAAAAGCTATACGCAGGTTGTCTAGGTCCATCTCCAGCCATTTTGGTGCTATTCACTCTTAAAATGTGTGACACAGCCGGAAATCGCAAAAGAACTAACTAAAAATCACTATTTTGGGGGTTCAAGATCATTCAAGGTCATCGGCGTTGACACCAATTAAAAGCTTGTCACTATTGCTTGTTATGATGAGCAGCATGTCTGTGCCTATCTGCAACCGTTTTCACACTATACAAGGCAATAACAGTAAAATAACCACTTTGGGGGGTAGCAGTTTTTGACGCCCGCCTGCTCCGACCTTGAATCTAGGGGGTCGGGACTTGGACTGCTGAAATCTACGTTTAATGCTGAAAATTTCACATGCAGGTTGTTTTGGTCTATCTCCAGCCATTTTGTCACAGTTCAGTGTTGAAATGTGCGCTGCATCCAAGAATTGTGAAAAATTCACTAAAAACCCCTTTTTGGGAGGTTCAAGGTCGTCGATGTTGATAAATCTAAAAAGCCTGTCACCAGTGCTTGTTATGATAAGCAGCATGTCCGTACCTATCTGCAACCGTTTTCACACTAAACAAGCCAACAACAGCAAAATAACATCTTTTTAGGGGGTACCCCTCTTTGACGCCCTTGTTCGAGGGGAACCCCCGCGGCCAGGGGCACAAAATTTTGTCACAAAAAACTAGAGACCTTGAGGCAGCCCATGGTTACGATTTCGTGATCCTAGCTTGCATCGTTTTGATACAGCTCATGAGCGTGACAGACGGACAGACAGACGCCAAGGCCATGGCCAAGACGCATGAAGCATTCTGCTATCGCACGTAAAAACTGCTTTTGAACGCAAAGAACAGTCAGCTTATAACACTACAGTTGACATTCCTGGTGGAAAAAGTGTAACATTTTTGTCACCAAGTTTGAAGTGCATAGTTCTTGGCGGGTGAACTTCACTGCGGCCATTTCTATTTTTCCACTCAACTGAAATCTGTACATCACAGCACATATTTTGTCAATGCAGAAAATTTCATGATTATAATTACTAATTAGCGATTCATTTTACAGAAAGAAAAGCACAGATTTGTGGTTTTGCAAAAGTAATAATAATGCTACCACAGTGTGTTCGGTAAAAAACTGACCTCTAAATAAAAATATAAAAAAAATGCCAAATCGGAACAAATTTGAATAAAGTTTTGTACACTTAACTTACAATAAATTTCTGAAGCGACTGCCTAATTTCGTTGAAAAACATTATTTCTTACCAAAATTATTAAATGTTGAATATCGATAACAAAATATCTTCGTTACATATTGGAGTCGCTCAAGCGGAAGTGACATTTGTTGACGCAATCAAAATAATGAGAACAATGACAAAATGGTGTTTTCTGCAGACGATCGTGTTTTAATTAGTTGAGACAAGAGAAAGAGTATGGTACTAAAAAATTTATCGCAGAATTTCCCAGCAAGCCGTGGACACTGTCAGGATTAAACAAACGGTTGCCTAATACTGGACACTTCACATTTTGAGGCAGCCTCACAAAAGCCGCTGTAACTATTGTTTCATAGACAGGTTCAACTGCAATTTGGCGCTTTAATTGTCCTTAAATGATGCATTGTTGATGTAAAAGTTTGCCAGAATCGGATGTTATTTGTTGAAGTTACGCAAATGTACACAGGAGTTTACCTATGTAACACCATATTGGTAATGGAGATATTTTGTTATCGATATTCATTATTCAATGATGAATAGCTCAGCTAAGAAATAATATTTTTTACGATATTTGGTGACAGCTACAGGATTTTATTGAAAATCAAGTGTATGAGATCCGTTCAGATTTGACACTTTTATTGTACGAAGTCTAGGGGGTCAGTTTTTTACCGGACACAGTGTATGTATAAGTATTACTGCAACTTTCGACTTTCTTCATTGTTTTTATGAAAATTTTTTAACATAAAATGATCAATATCAGGTGTCTGGTGCTACAAATTTGATTGAACAATTTTTGACAAAAACATTTAGCTTTAAATCATGCAAAAGGTTTTACTGCTTTATATAGAGTTGAAAAAGGTGGGTTTGTTAAAAACTGAACCCGGTGGTTATTATTTTTTGGGGGGGAGGGGGGTTTCATTGGGTTTTAATGGCCCAACCTTAGCTAAAAAGTCTGTTGGTCGATTAATTTGCGTTTTACTTGCTCCCCAGATCACAGAATATCCGAAATTTTGCAAATTTATAGTTTTAGATGTTTTAAGAATTTAATAAAATATTTCATCACTAGTGGAACACAGAACTAAAATCAGATCAACTTCAGGTGTTTTTTGGGTGAGCTTTTAGAAATGGGCTTTTTTGCATATCTGCCTGGCTGTTCCAACTTTGGCTTTATAGCACTTTTTAGTGTTTATGTCCATCTCCACGTTGCCAGCTTCAACAAAGTACGTAAGAAGTACACTGTGTCTCAAAAAAAACATCCCGAACATTTTTGATTGTAACTTGAAGTAGGATTATCAGATTTTAATAATTTTTGGCACGTATATTTCTTGGACAACTTGCCATTAAATACATGTTCAATTTCCCACTTCACCCAAAGTCTGTTTGTGCACTACCTGGGGAAAACAGAACCAACGGAATATTCCTTTTTTCACCTAATGCAGTATTATTGCTTAATCTAAACAACATACAAAAATTACAAACACATATTTTGTTAACTTTTTTGACACTTTGGCTGACATTTCATCCAACTGTTTTGCTTTATAACTGTGCACAGCAAAATTTCTTGAATTGTAGGCACATTGTGCAAACACAGGTATGGAGATGCTTTCCGCATTCATTGACAGCAGTATCGATAATGTTTTGCTTCAGACCAACCCAGTCTTCACCAGTCACTTCTTGAATTCATAAACATTCCTGAACGTCATCACTGCTTTATGACGATCAAACCTTGTAATCGACTGGCTGTTAGACCCCAGAGATCTTGATAGATAGAATTTATTAAAGTTTTTTTTTGATTTATTTCAACATATGATTTGCTCGGTCTAATTTCCCCAGATAGTGCAGGAGCAGACGTTGGGTGAGGTGGGAACTTAAACAATCATTCAGTAGCCAGTAATGTCAAAAATATTTCAGCCAAAAATTATTAAAATATGACAATGCTTCTTCAGGTTATGATCGATAATGTACAGGATGTTTTTTCACGTTTTACGCATTTCAACGCATAATTCGCTTGGTCTGCATTCCCTTGGTAGTGCAGAAGCAAAAATTGGGCGAGATGGGAAACTGAACAGTTATTTAATGGCAAGTTGTGTCAGGAATATTCACACCAAAAACTATTAAAATCTGATAATTAGTCCGCCTGAAAACGATAGTTTTCAGAAGGACTTATGTCCAAGATGTTTTTTTTTGTCAACGTGAGATCTAGGAGATGCGTGGTCCGATTGGCGTGAAATTTTGCACGATGGTCAATACTAGGCCCTATTTTATAATGCCGGTCCAAAATTTCGGGGGGCGCACCCGAAAAAAATTTCAGTGGCCAAAAACATGCAAAATTTGGCCCGATTTCGGACGACTTCGAAGTTCGGCGGCGAATATCTCCTAAACGGATCAAGATATTCAAAATCGGATTTTTACTTTATCTACCGCGATTCCTCCTGCGTTAGGCGAAACAAGTCGGTGAACTTTGGTCCAGTGACCTCGGAGATCTCGATGTTGAATCGTACCCACCCAAAGTGCATTTTTCGGAAGACCATATTTCGGCCCCTAGGGGGTGCTGCGCCCTCAAATTTTTACACGCGCTAGAGAATCACCAAGTCTTACTAGCGCACCCCCTACCGGGGACGGCGGCCCCCCTTACAACTTTTTTCAAAGGGGGGTCAAAAATTGCCTTAAAATGTAGCGTATTAGACGAAGGATTGGGGAGCCAAAGGGAGTAGCTTCATGAGATTTTGCCACGTGATGTGCTGCTAGATGGGGGTGATAACGTGGGTACAACTTTTAGGGAGCACCGCCCCCTTAAAATTTGGGAGGGCAAAAAACGCGCAAAATTTAGTACGTTTAACGACAACTTTCAACTTTGAGCGCAAATATCTCTGAACTGCATAGGGATATTGACAAGCAGTAAACGGCGTTATCAAATACAGTTAATTCCGCGTTGAATAAAAAAAATTGTGTGAACTTCAGTCCACTAACATCAGAGATTACGCGGCTAATGTTTA
>Ga0209367_1011065_pt1 | contig 12009 bp, 7 predicted proteins | sample WorMetLIZISLAND2_FD_187412 | JGI IMG/M metagenome (GOLD analysis project Ga0209367, IMG submission 187412) | Marine gutless worms symbiont microbial communities from Max Planck institute for Marine Microbiology, Germany - Olavius geniculatus... ... | reverse complement strand
AAGTAGGCCTAATAGCCTACGACAAATAACATCAAATGAAGAAGGCTTTAGACTATGTTAGTGATTACCAACTAAAGTCAGCTTGTAAGGACGCCATATGCACAGCCCCATCTAAAGTTACCCATATTATTTTTGCTGTTTTAGAGGATTGATATCATCACATCGTCCTTACACATTTGTAAACTGGTAAGTTTTTTTTACATATATAGGAATAAAAGCCACTGGTTAACCTCACCATCAGCGAGCTGACGCGATGCTTCACGGTGAACGGTGTGCTGACAAACGTATAGATTGGACGCGTTGAACAGTGCTCATCCGACCAACTGTAACGTAACAGCATCATCATCATCATCATCATCAGCAGCAGCAGCAGCAGCAGCACTGGAATATTGGCCACAGACTTGCCTGCATCTACAACGACTCGCAATCCTCGGTGTCACATCTGATCCGCTGGCACTGGACATGCTGACAACCTGTGATCCTGTATGTACGCGCTGTCGGAGAACGTTCTCTCGTGACACACAGCACAAACACTCAGCAGCAGCAACAATAGCAGCAGCAGCCCAGTTTAGCCACAGTACTCTGGACTCCACACGGGGCCTTGGGAACAACATCTGCAGTATGATCTATGACTATGAGCCCCGGTACGAGTCTGTAAACAAGAGAAACACTTTCTTGGGCAATGACTACTGCTATAGTTTTCAACTTTCTAACTCTTTAATCAAACTTAATGATGAATTAACGGTTAGTTTAACTACTAAAAGTCCAGTCGTTACGCCAGCAAATTTCTGTCATTATTAGAATTTATGATGGTTACGATGAGTTGAAGCAGACGATGTAGACAGGGTCGCAGGGAAGATTGCAGGCGACGCTTGGTCGACAGCAGTCTGCGCTGTACAGACGATTGGACGGGTCTGAAAACTGTTGTACCGACAGCTCCACCGTAGCAGTGCCTTCCGCCGACCAGCCACACTGCAACACGATCACACGTCGTTAAAACAGAGGGACATTCGAAGAGCGCAAACCTCTACCATTGCTGTCATTTTCCCGCTGTGTTCGCTAGGTAGCAGCACGTATTCGGTTCTGCAGAGGTTTGCCTATCTGACATTGATAAAGAATTTTTCAACCCTATCCTAGATCCAGATGGCGACCCAGATCACCTCTAAATCTAATCACCTTGAAGTTGGGCCATGTCTATATAGCCTTCTATGAAAATTTCAGCCAAATCTGCTTGTAGATTTTTCTGTAATTCTGCTGACAAACAGAAAGACAAACAAGGGAATAAACGAGGGCTGACACATAACTTCCTTGGAAGAGGTAACTACACCGCGAGTCATAGTACTTCGCATAGCATTTCGCAAGGTAACAGCGACACATTTTACGTCCGCGTTTCCGTGGAACGTGCCCGTAATAGAATTTTCAAAAACGGTCAATATTTGCGAAGTTATAACTTACAGGGTTGTGAGGGTACACAAAATGCCAAACGCGTTTAACTGCTAGAAGCGATCACAGATCTCAAATCTCCGCCGCAATTCCGAACACAACGGCGCCTCAATCAATCAATAATAATAAATCCGTGATTTTTACAGTGGCCTAATACAAACTATTGTTACGTTCACTGGAAAAAGGTTAAATGGAATGCAGTCCAAGAAATAGTCATGCAGGAAAACGATTTTGTCAACGATTTTGTTCTGGGTCGTCGGCGGAAAATAGATAACGACTCGGCGGACGTCACGTCATCCGCCAGGTCGTTCCAGGTCCGTAAACGTTTACACTTGCACTGTCTTTCGACGTTAAGTCATCAGTTCACGAATAATCCAAAATACACAGAAGAATGCTGATCGCCACCAAAATCTGAGCTAAAGCTAGCTGGAGCATATTCCCTTCTTGGGCCGTGCCCAATCTCCCCGAAAACTTTCATTGAAATCTCTTCAGTTAGAGCTTTTCTTGGCTAGGGTTCAAAACAGATTGATATCAGACCCACAAGGTAGCTTTATCTGCAGAGGTAAAGAGTTCCGGATTATGCAAATAATTCACCTGCAGAATGACGAACAGAGACATGAGCCGCACGACGCTTTTTGTAATCGACGCCATTGCTGCTGAAATGTCGCGTCAATCAATCATACGCCATGTACGCTTACCATCACTGTAGTCGCACGACTAGCCACGTAGTCGCCTCCAGTCACTGCAATCTGTCGTACCGTTACATTCCTGGCACTGTGAACGAAGCCGCCGCTATAAGAAGGACCGGATATCCTGAACGTAATCTAATCCAGCGCAAATCCGCCGCTGCTAATGCGATGCCCCAATTAAGCGGATGTTTATGAGTTGCTGCAGTCTGTGGTTGACGTACACACGACGTCGCCAACTCGTCGTGTCGTACTGAAGGCGCTCGGCCCTGCGCTCTTGCACACAGTGAAAGACTGGTACCGGTACTGTCTGTCGCAACGCCCGGTTACCCACCCAAGCCTAGAGCCCAGCCCAAGCGTTCCTCAATGTCGGCCCGAGCGCGTTATGCTCCGACAAACACGCTCGCACTGCACGTGCGTGGTTTTATCTCCGTCTGTGCAGCCAAGATCAAATAGCCCGTAATTGTATGCCTGATGAAAGTTTGTATATAAACGTTTGTAACCTGTTTGTAGAACACGCTTCGTGCTTCGTACTCTTAAGTGATTTTTGACGAATGCAGATTACGAAATACGCATGTACGCTTACCATCACTGCCTGTAGTCGCACGACTAGCCACGTAGTCGCCTCCACAGTCACTGCAGTTACTTTGTTACAAATTATCCACAGAATGTGTCAGGTGAAAAAATTTTGAAAACCAAACAATATTTGGCGAATATGTAGACAAAGTTAAAGGCTTACTTTCTGACTTTCCCTGTAGGCTACCAGTAAGGCCATGGTGCAGGGTGGGATAAATTAAAATACCCTAGCAGACATCATGCAATTTCTCCACAAGCAGTTGCCCAATTTTAAAAATTCTTAAAGCTGCTTAATCTTGATATAACTTGGAATCAAACATTGTACAACGTACCCACCGCACCTTAATTATGCAACGACAATACCGTGTAATACAATAAAAATGAAAATCACGATTTTTCAGAAAGAACGTTTTTCTTACACCCGAATAACTGGAAATTGAGACAGCCGGGAAATACTTTTCTAAAATCATATTTTAATGCAAATGTATTTTATTTTGTACTTTTATTTATTTGTAACAGTTTCACAAAAAATGCCTGGAGGAATGGACGCTCAGGCACTGCTGTATGTCGCGAAAATTTAGGGGTTATATGTACGCACGATAGGCATCTGTGGATGTCAATATATGCATGGATATCCACGGAAAATATGTGGATACGGATATGGATATGGATATAAATGGCAAATTTCATATCCACGGCAAGCCTGGATAACTAAGCATAACTAAGGTGCTGTGGGTTTGATGTTTGATTTGGAGTTGTATCAGGATTAAGCAGTTTCAGTGATTTTTTCAATGTGGCAAGTGCTTATGAAGAAATTGCACAATGTCTGCTGGGGTACTGTAATTTGGCCAAGCTCTGCTAGTGGGGTTCAGGGCAAAGCCTCAACCGCAAAGGCGTTATCTTGTATTTTAAGCTGGAAAATTGCGTCTCGTTGTGGAGTTTTCGGTTATTTTTTGCAGCACTTTTTCTGGTTCCGGCTGAAAATGGGATAAGTTCAATCGAATCCATCTAGACTTACCCCTTCCATTTGCTATTTTTTGTGCGTAAATGTCAAGAAAATAGGGCATGCACTGCAGACGGAAAGACAGACAAGGTATGCAGCGTACGAAGCGTGAAAGACCTGAAGGCGGCACGCAAGCGTAACAGAACCGAAGCTCTGCAGTCATTCAGCGAATAAGCCAACTATGTAGGCCTACTGTTATATACCGGATGGTCCAAAAACGGACCTCCTTGATTTCATTATGCGACAACTTCAGTAAAGAAACATCGATTTTAATCATTTTTCGCTGTTACAACAAGAAATCCATAACGCATAAGAATAAAATTACGCCGGACGTCTCACCTTTATTAGGGTAATCACCGTATCTATAGCAAAACACACACCACCCCCAAAATTGACGCTACATTTTCTAACGTGCAAAGTTTTAAAGCTTACTCAACGCAACAATTTAATACTTATTTCATACTCGTTTACATATTCATTAGCAATGCATTGTGATGACATTATTAAGGAATATTGTGTTTATGGTAATATTTTCTGTTTTTATGGTTTTACGTGGCTTAGTGGCTATGGGCAGAATAACGAAGGACAATCGCTGTTTGGTAATGGGTTTATAAAAAAGAAAAAAGTTGAGGTCCGGACGCTTACTAAAAAACTTTCTGAGCATGAGACAGTCGCTGTTTAGAATTAAGCATTTATTAAACATTAGCGTAATTCTTATTCAGCATGGATATAAAGAGTAGTGTGTGTTTTGCTACGTAGGGTGATTAGAGAATAAAGGTGAGGTAATGGGCATTTTTTTAAGCGGTATGAATTTTTCGAATAACAGTAAAAATGGTTAAAATCGCTGTACACTTACGAAAGTTATCGCAAAATGAAATCAGGGGGTCCGTTTTTGAACCACCCTGTATAGTACGATATTATAGGTCTACGCACGACTATCGCGTTCACGAACTGAGTGCTCTGACAAGTGCTCTTCAATGTCAGCCTCACGGCCACTCCCACGACTGTAGCTATGCCATTATTAATCCGTTTTTTGTATGACGACTCTACGATAGAATAATAACGGTAAGCCTACGTCACAGTGGCATAGCCGGATTTTGTTTTACTAAGGACTGTTCGGTGTTTGCACCAATTTCAACAGCCCTTTCAGCACGTTGCTAGTAGGCTCGATGTAAGTCCTTCGCCAAACGTCATTTCAATCCGTATAACCGTTTTTGTTGCACAATACACTGCAGACGACCGCACAGACAGACGGACCACGCTACGGTAAACGCTGTAGCAATATGCGCTGTGAAGGATGCCGCCTAACAATCAATTGTTAATTGCATGCATGTGCGTATGTATTAATCTATCGTTTCTTCGATGAATAAAGATGTATATATCAATACCATTGCCACGAATTTAAAACTTTAATAATCACAAACGTCGCCAAACCGGAAGTTAACGAATCTGAATTTAAGGAAAGTGTGAATGTTAAAACAAACGTTTGCGTTAAAATAGTTTAAATATAAACAGGCCTAAAGAGTGCGGCAAAAAAGTGGACCCCTGAAGTTTTTCGCTGTTTTCTCAACAATCGTTTAAGATTTTAATGCGAAATTTTACAGCTTTATTTAGCACAACCTTCTACATCTAACTGCCAAGTAAAATATGATTTTGTTGAAAAACGACGAAGTCATAGACTTTTTAACATAACCGCTTACCGATTTTTTAGCATTAAAAATGTTCAGGCTAAAAATGCTATTTAATTTTCAAAAACCGATTATCATGTTGCTGCTGATGACGTTACAGTGACGATTTGACAAACAGTAATTTATTTTTTAAAATAAATTATTACTTAATTATCGTTTTTTTAAAGCAAGCGCCGGCTGCCCATTGGGTTTATCTTTCATCAGGACGGCGCGCCAGCACACAGCTCACAGCTCACGGAACGGGCTGCAGGCCAACTGTCCAGATTTCATCACAAAAGACCAGTGGCCTCCAAATTTGCCGAATATAAACCCAGTGGACTGTCGCGTGTGGGGTGCAATCAAACAATCAATCAATCACTTTTTATTGCAGGCATTAGGCCCATAGTAAAACATGATGTTGCAATGTTGGAGGCTTACTACAAGTGTAAAGTTCGCCGGCCTCCTCGTTGGCTCCTCCACTTCCGGTTTGGTTCTCGGTCGCGTTAAAGCCTCCAGTGTAAAGTTCGGCTCGCGGTCCTCCAGTTCTATCTGCATCGACTCGGGGGCGGGTGCAACGGCCGCTTCCGGTTGCCCGGTCGCGACAGCGACGGCCGATTCCACTTCCGGTTGCCCAAAGTCGACAGGTTGAGTACCCGAGGCTGTACCGGGGGCGCTAATCTCCCTCTCACCTTCCGGGCTTTGCATGGCTCCTAGCTTAGGGGCGGAGGCCGGAACTTTACTATTTTTCAAGTCGGAAACGGGTCCGCGAGGTAATGTACCCCATCGCCCTGGGATCACTAGCCAGGTATTTCTTTCCGCTTCTGAGCGGAATGGCGGCAGAATTCCTAAAACTAGAAATTTAATAAAATTGCGGAAAGAATTTTAGGTGTATAACTAAATACTGTCAAAATTTATAAGTACCCCTTCTTTCCTGGTACTTGTACTTATCGTCCTCATTACCGAGTTGAGCTGAATGTCGACAAGCTTCGTGTGAGTGCTGCGACACCAGACAGGAGCACAATACTCCGCCAGCCACCGAGAAACATAGAGCCAGAGCAGCTGTACGGAGAGTCCTTGCACTAGCTCCCCACGCAGCACTCACACGAAGCTTGTCGACATTCAGCTCAACTCGGTAATGAGGACGATATCTGGCTCACTCACGTCGACTCCAGTTCCACGGCTGTCAGTGCTATCCAACATAGTACCAGCATCCATCCGTCGAATGTCAGCATCAGTCAAAGCTATGGACAAAATCCGGCAACATCCGAACCTACCGGTGTTTGATGACGTAATCGCTCATCCTGAAGCTCGACTGCCATCCAGAAGTCCAATATGGTCCATCCACAGTGCTCTAGCCTGACTGGTCAATCGACGAGGCTTGGAAGGAAGACTGGCTTAAAAAGGAAGTGCCTAACCAGTCTCTGATAAGTGACCCAGTCGTATGCCAACCTGGCTTCGATCTTGAACGTAAAGACTGGTCACTTCTCAACCGTTTTCGCACTGGCCATGGCCTGTGTGCCTCTACGCTTCACGACTGAAGCATACGCGACGACCCACTCTGTGCTTGCGGCAGCAAGCAAACAATGTCACATATTGTCAACGAACGAGTGCCCGCTGACCAAGCTTCCTGGTGGACTCCAGGCTCTACACTCTGCAGAGGAAGATTCTGTCATCTGGCTTCGCAAGATCACAACCAGTTTTAATGCATTTCAAATATTTTGTTGTTCCGACAGTTCGCACACGTTTGTATAACTGATTTAAGTGCGCATACACATAACCACGCCCTTTTGATTTTCAGACGCAGCAGTAAACAGTTAAGTGGCTTATACTTTGACGCTTTGAACGTTGAGCCACGCAGCGTCTACGCAAGATTTTAGACATGACCTCACTACTGTTGATAGTTTTCAGTCGGTGCCATCAGCTGACCACAAGGCCTACTAACCGACAAGACCAGTGTCATTGGAATTCGGCTCATTGTTTGCATAGCGCTTATACACTGTGTCCGGAAAAAATACCGTGTCCAGTGGGTTACTTTTTTCGGACAGTGTAGAACTACGCATAGCAATCAGTAACATTTTTGTGCTCCATTTTCCAGTCTCGCATTTTCAGTCGCCTCTCCAAGTGTAGGCCTATAAAAAATTGCGGCTGCATGGCAAGCCGCGAAAACTCATTTTGGAGCCGACAGCTGATAGTTCGAAGGCTCTCCAGTGCGGAAATGATTTAGGCCTATGTGGTTGAAATTTAGCATTTTTTTTCTGGAGATATATGATAATCGATGTTATAAAACGGACTGACAGACGAACAGGCAAAATGGCCGCATTAAAATCGTGACTGGATGAAAATGAAACATTTATGCAAACTTACGTAAATTTATGCAAACGCCTGCTGCGCTGACTAATGGGGTGTTTACACGATCCAGCAAACGTCCAGCAAACTTCCCGCAAATGTATTCAAAATACACGTGCTAATTCTGGACGTTTGCTGGATCGTGTAAACACCCTATAATGCAACGCAACAGTTCAACGGTAGGCATATAGGCCCTACAAATCGTTAATGGATCGATCACATAGGCTATTGTGCCTGCTACAACGGTGCCCACATCGCCCACATAATATTATTTTGCTTTAGTCTGCCTGTAAATCTAGGCTGGGCTTCTGAAACCCGTAGGCTATACATACATACGCCTTGTGCACATAAGTGTTATGCAGAGGCCCCGGTGACGAATGATTTACGAAGACAATTTTACGTTGCGTAGGTTGTGTTTGATGCTATACGTAGGCCTACAATGCGTTGTTTCACTTTAGCTGCAAAGAACGGTTAGCCTGCAACTTTGCTATAGCATAGCATGGGACAGATTATAAAATCACTTGCGTCTGTCTGTCATTCTGCCAGTCTGTCTGTAAACACTCCTACGGCCGCAATTTTGATTCGATTTTGATGAAATTTTGCACAGTGATTCGGGACGCAAAAAGTAAGATCGAGTTTGTTTGGGATAAAAATCTGATAACTCCTTCCCCTACTTTACCCCAATTTTTAAAAATTTGCATTACAGCCTATGGGGACTTCAAAGCGGTATAACTTGGTCCTCGTAAAAGATAATTGCGTGCTGTTTACCTACCCTCCTACTTTTGGGGTCGAGCAATCTAAAGGGGTCATTTAAATTTACCCCCTAACAATCACTGTTGCCATAGCAACCATTCAAAAGTTGCAACATTTTGCATTAGAGCCAATGGAGATTTCAAAGCGGTAGGCCTACAACTCGGTCCGCGTAAAAGATAATTGCGCGCTGTTTGCACCTACCCCCATATTTTCGGGCCCGGGCTATCCGATGGTGTCATTTAAATTTCTTCACTGCCCACCCCTGTTGCCATGGCAACGAATTTTGGGACAAAATTGACTACAACTCGGCCCCCGTGAAAGATAATTGTGCCCTGTTTGCACCTACCACCCTTATACGCAGCTGCTAGGCTATATAGCGTGGCAATGGGACAGATACCTCGTTCCACAGAACGTAGGCCTATTTCTAGTTTCTGAACAGGTAAGCCTGCCGTATGCTATTATAGGCGCTATAGTTAGGCCCGCCTACGTATAACCTAAGGTATGTTATTTTATGGGAATGCGATATTTTCCTCATTAATTCGTTTTTCTTTGTTGGTGTCTATGCTTCGTGGTCAACTGATATTGCCATCTCGAGTCATACGGAATTACCAATTAAATTAGCATTCTTGATGATTTTGACGGCGTTTCTACTTGTTAAATGCTTCGCGATTACTAGAGGATAAATCATGAATTTCATCGTAAAACGGACCTACTGATCTGCTTCCTATTGTGGATTTTTTTTAAAATCTTAGGCCTAAGGCCTAAGGCCTTTTATGCATTAAGTTTACTGTTACATTATTTTCTTTTTTCATAGGCCTACCAGTTTTCGTTTTCGATTAAGATGATGATACTGATTCGTTGTTTAGGCGTTTATGTAGTCGCCAGCGCATAGGCTCCATGAAAGTAGCAGAAATCGCGACTCTGATGTAAAACATGACATTGTTCAACCGACTGGATGGCAAAAAGCACCGCGGCGAGAACACAAGCAGCATGGAAACGAACGAGCTTTCGTCGACTCCGACATCCGGCGGTTACGCATCAACTCCATCGTCACAAAATGATTCAGTTCAACGGCAACCGTATGTTCCGTGCTGCGGGCTCGTCTTCTACGTCGTGGCTTTCTTCGGTTTCTTTAGTTCAATGCTCGTACGCGAATGTCTGAGTGTGGCAATAGTTGCGATGGTGAACCAAACGGCAGTCGCTACTGATGAATACAGAGCACTGACCAATGCCAGTGAAGACCAATGTCCCAGAGACCCGAAACTAAAATACGAAGACGGAGAATTCGACTGGGACCGAAATCAACAGGGCATCGTGTTGTCAGCCTTCTACTACGGCTACGGATTCACACAGGTATATATCTTTACATAGTGAAAATCTCAAAGTCAAACAGTTATGCGTTGTGTCTCAGAAGCATCTGGGACATTTTTTGATTATTACTTGAAGCGGATTATCAGATTTTTCATAATTTTGATAGAAATATTCCTGACACGCCTGGCGATAGCCAATTTTCCACTGCGCGTCACTAAGCCGTGTGAAATTGTGTCCGCCTTTCTCCTTTTCCCCATATTTTTCACGAATAAGGTTTTATGCTCTTTTTCTGCAAGTAAAATGTATTATTTTTCTTTACCGCAAAATGTGTTTGAAGTCTGAAACCCCTCAGTGAAAAACAGCTGATGTAGTACTCGAGACCGGCAGTGGACTCAAGTCCTTATTTTCGTGACTCGTACTTGGAGTAGGTCTGATACGAATCCACTGAACTCATACTTTTATAATAACATGCAAGCGAGAAAAGATTTTCTGTGTTTTTTTTAAATTCGCGTTCTAATTTGTTGGCGAAGTTATTGCATATTTGTCAGTGTTTTGTGCATGTGTTTGAGTCCGGCAGTGCAGTCGAATCGGACTTCCGAGTCCTTCATTTTCGTGACTAGGACGTGGTCTCGACTACATCACTGTGCAAAACTTGAATATACGCTAGAGCATAGGCTAGGCCTACACCATGTCTTACCTGTACAGTAATACTGCGATGTAATCTTCTGGTCTAGGTGCTGGGAGGCTGGATGGCTGATCGTTTCGGCGGCAAACGGTTATTCTGTTGCTCTATACTTCTGTCGTCAGTGATTGCCCTGCTGACGCCGGCTGCGGCGAGAACTCATATCGTCTTACTAGTAATTCTTCGTGTCATATCCGGACTGGGCGAGGGCGTTATGTTGCCGGCCACCCATGTCCTGATAGCGCGCTGGTCGGCGCCCAACCATCGCACGACAGTCGTCAGCGTCATATTCGTCGGCGCGGACGTTGAAATAATCGTCGGAATGCTGGTGACTGGAACTCTGTGTGATCGCGCCGGCTGGCCGTCCGCTTTCTACGTGTTCGGTGTGGTCGGCTGTCTGTGGTCCGTCCCCTGGATTCTTCTCTGTCACAACTCGCCCTCCTCTCACCCGCGGATATCGACCGTCGAGCGTAGCTACTGGGAGTCGGCGATCGGTGCCGCAGATTTAGCTGCAACAACGCCAACAACGAAGTGGCAGGAGATCTTGACGTCCGTTCCAGTGTGGACTCTGGCACTGGCGTTCTTCGCCAACAACTGGGGCTACTTCACGCTGGCGACTTGCCTTCCGCTGTTCATGCACGACGTTCTCGGCTTCGATATTGCCGCCAACGGAACTTTTTCCGCCGTTCCGTTCCTGGCATCGCTGTACATGATTCCAGTCAGCGGGTTCCTCGTCGACTGGCTGCGTTCCCCGGGCAGACTTTCGACGGACGTAGTGCGGAAGATCTTCTGCGTGGCTGGGTTCACTCTTACCGGAGGTTGGCTGATCACGGCAGGGTACATCGGTTGTGACCGAGCTCTGGCCGTGGCAACCATGTTCGTGGTCCTCGCGTGCTCGGCTCTTGGATTCTCCTGTGTTGCTGTCAATCAGCTGGATCTGGCCCCAATGCATGCTGGGAAGATCATGGGGCTGACGTATACCATCGCCAACCTGGGTTCAATCGCCGCACCGCTAGCCGTGAGCGTACTGACAAACCGCCAGTCGACACGCTCCGAGTGGCAGGAAGTGTTCTACCTCGCTGCCGGCATCTACGTTCTCGGTGCGGTCGTGTTCGTCGTCCTCGGCTCCGGAAATCGACAAAGTTGGGACGATAACACCAGCTATGTCGAGCCAAGCGATGCATCCGATGCCAATTATTAATAGTAGGCCTAGTAGAAATTCAGGACAAAGCTATTCAGATCATGGGCGTTGGAAGTGTTTGAAAGTTGGGGGAGCAAGCAGTGGCCGGGGCCATGGCGAGCGCGTGGAGCGCGAGCCTATAACAGGGGTCTGGGGGCGGAGCCCCCAGCGGGGCCCAGTGGCAGAGCCCCTGGTGGCTCTCGATTGCCACCGATTTCAATGACCTTGGATGACCTTGAACGCTTAAATAGGGGTTCTATGGATTTTTTTGACGATTTTGGGCTGCGAGACACGGAAGTGCCTTGTGTTTGGACTTTTTCGGTGGCATTGGCGTGATTCCGCTTATCCTACAAGTGTTACCG
>Ga0209367_1011064_pt1 | contig 12010 bp, 11 predicted proteins | sample WorMetLIZISLAND2_FD_187412 | JGI IMG/M metagenome (GOLD analysis project Ga0209367, IMG submission 187412) | Marine gutless worms symbiont microbial communities from Max Planck institute for Marine Microbiology, Germany - Olavius geniculatus... ... | reverse complement strand
TAAATATTCCTGGTTCCTAATTTCTGGTAACATAATCTGCCTCCTTTTCGATTTAGTTTCGGAGTATAACAGATTATGTGACCATAATCAACAATTATTTATATATAACTTTCGTTGTAGGGTTAAATACCCTGGCAACAATCCGTGCTGATGGCAGTACACGGACATCTGAAAACATTGCGTCTTCATTTATATGTGGAAGTCTTATTAATTTTCTCAAATTTCGAATTAATTCATATAGATCATCATTATACGAATCAGTGCTATATTCAAAATTATGTCTCAGGTTATTTAAATCGGTAGCATTAGTCTCAACAGCACTTCTCAATTTTTTTAAGACTTCTAACTGATCGTGATCTGAACAACAATCAATCTGCTCCTCAAGTTGAAAAGTTATTAATTCAAAGATGGAGTTGGCACAAATTCCTGTTGGATCAAGATGCCTCATTAATTTGTAGCGAACGGATTCTATTATTTCGAATGAACACCTGAATTTTATTTGTGCCGTTTGGAGCCACCCTAGCTCCGCAATCAATCCTGTCCGATCATCAACTCTAGCTAACAAAAACATAGCTATTTCGTGTTCATTTTCTGAAAAGTCAAGAAAAGCAAGTTGTTTTTCGACCAACTCATACCAAGAAGGAAAATATCTTTGTTCAGGGGTAGTGCCATCGCCATAATAGCCTCCGAGCTCTAAAACCCTATTTGGCCAAGTATCATAATCACCGAGCTCTAATAGAGCATTATTCTCGTTTTCCTCGAGAATTTCCTCCATGACATCGAGGGTATCTTTTTCAAAAAAATTTGCATACCTTAGGGCATGCATCTGTCTATGATCTAAGGATTGGCTTTGTAATTGATTTTGGTAGTGTTGAAATCCATGCTCCATATCTAATACCTCCTAAAAAGATATGTGCACAAAAAATGACTTTCTACTTTAAGCTATTATTACAGTTGGTTACATTCAACTACCTGCAGGAAACTGAGCTGATTCCTGATTTTATGGTGAGTTTTCGCAAATCTTGTCAGAGAAAAAACTGGACTAGTGCAATTTTATTTCAATAAATTTTGTAAATATTAAACTTTTTGCATCCCAGAAATGATAAGGGAACTACAACGCTTACATTTCATGACTATCCCCTTAGCTTTGCCCCATGATTCAAAAAGCTTCCTATGGCAGTTTGGACATCTGAATTCAGTCTTGGAGATTATTTTATGAGAATCTTCTAAGACTGATATTGAAGTAACTGCCGGATCAAATTTATCAATTATATTACGCAATTCATCTACGACTTTGAGTTTAATTAAATCCAGGCTACTGCTCACAAAAGACTCATTGTAGACAATTTTTTCATTCTGACTAATAGTAAATTGGAATATCTCAGCGGATTCAGTTTCTCTGATCTTGCCCACATTAGCTGAAATCACTTCAACTTGGTTTTTTTGAGGCACTACCTTAATTTCTACTGTAATTAGCTTTTTTCCCATTGTTCAACCCCATAGACAAAAAAAGCCCAGCCTACCAATGTAGACCGGGCTTCGTGAGCCTCTTTAACGACTTCAATTTTTATATCGAATTGCTAAGTACTAAATTATTAGCCGAATTCGAATTCTAATTGTTTACGTAAAAATGTGGCATCAATAAGATGGGTGCCGATTTCTTCCTGCATCTCTTTGATGTTTTGACGCTTTAAGAATTCTTTTGATGTTCGTTCTTTTGGCTTTTGTGGGAGCAAAATTCCTTTGCCATATTTTTTAAAAGCCTTTCGCGCTACCTCTCTGTAGGCTCTTACCGTTACGTACGCGAAAATTTTCCTGTATGAATTTCCGTATCTTTTTAAATATTGAATAAGCCGTTTTTCTACAAAATCAGCTTGTTCCGTAGCCTGGGGTGACAGCATATAATCATATTTCAATATTTCTGACTCTTCTTCAAATTCTTCAGGAACAGGTCCATATAAACCAGATATTGTAACGATATGGATTCGTTGATCTTTGTGAAGAGCGGATCTTATTGCTTCATGGGACCGAGAATTTTTGTACGGTTTGTCTTTGGTGCATGGTATAAATAATAAGATTTCCTTAGTTTTTGGTGGCTCATAAGTATCTGGGATTGCAAATGAATCTCGAGTTAAAGATATCGAGACTTTTCGAACTTTTGGTTTTTCTATAATTTCACCGGTAGCTGCCTCATAGGCTCGAATCAATGCGCCTTGACTATTTGTTTTTGTAGCATACTCAAGTACATATCGCCTGAGCTTGTTTTTAGAAATTTTTTTACGAATTAAATCGAATTCACGGAACTCCATTTCTAAAGCGTGTAAGGCAAGAAATGCATAAACTTCCGACTTGATCAATTTTCTACCAATCCCTTTAATTTTATGGGAATTTTGGGCTTTCATTCCTGATAGCTTTTTAAAAGCTTCAAGAAACCTTGTATACTTTTCACAAGCCCTGCAACCACAATTCAATAAATCTCTTTTTGTAATTTCTAATAAATTTATAGATTCTCTTATTGCGGAGAATTTACGTGAGTGCGCGGATAAGTACCTTAAGTTTTTGCCATGCTGCACGAATGAATTACTATCAAAAGTATCAACACCAAGAAAGGCAAGGGTGGGCACAATATCACCCGACATGCCAAACGCGTGGATAGGTTTGTTAGAATAAAATCCATTGTTATGCTCATAAATTGCATCTTTAGCTGCTTTTACGATGTTTGCTACAAGGGCACGATTAGCCCGTCGCGGCACAAGTGAACCAATAGCAAAACCGAAATTATTGTATTTTGATTTTTCCCTATCCAGCCTTTTAAGTAGCCGTTCCGTGTATTTTCTACTAGTTTCGTAATCAACACCGTGAATTGCCAAATATGCTAGTGGCTTAGGTTCGGTTTTTTTTCGATTAGACAAAGATCTTAGTAATTTGATAGCATTGGTTATGCTTTTGTTTTGGAGAGCTCTTAAAGTTTTTTTGTCATATTCAACTGGGGGAAGTGGATAATCAAGTGAGGCGATAATATCCCCCCCATTTTAGTTTGAAGTTCTAAAATGCTCCTTGGAGTGGTTGGATATCCATATTTTTCAATGCTAAAATCTGAATTACTTAAAAGTTTAAAACCACCCGAGTCTAAAAAGAAGCACGCCTCATAAGGCTTTTCGCTTCGGCTATAATCAAAGTCATCCCATCGTCCCTGATCACCATACTTTGCGCCAGGTTCAATTTTCCCGCCGCCCATCATTTCGTTCATCCAAGACAGAAAGGTCTTTTTTGTCCACCTCTCTAATGATTCTTTAGTTCCAATGTAATCTGTAAAATGTAAGATTTCTGATAAAAAATGCTTGAACTTCCAATCACGGCACATATGCCTTTTTATATATTTGTAATGCGCTCCGTTTCTGCCAAAACCAGGAGGTCCTGTCATGATGCATATAGCTGGGAAAAGAGCGGGGGTTTGAATTAAACCATTTTTCCCAAAACGAATCTCTCCCAACCTGCCACCAGCTGGTGACTCGGATTTTAAAATAAATTTGGTGTTTATAGTTCTATTCATTATTAAATTATAAAATTATCGGAATTTCTGTTTGTTTTTCCCTAACAAATTGCAGAGGCTGTAGTTCCTGCAACAAATATGCAGCCGATGACGCAGCTTCAGCGAAAAGAATATCAAACAATTCTTTTTCATCCAGATTTTCCATTAATTTGTTTCTTATATATGTCACTTGGGCGTTGTAATTAGACGGCATATTATTTGAGATTGAATGTCTTTTTACAAAATTTTCAAGTCTAATTTTTCCTCCTGCGTAACATAAAAATTGCAGAATAAAATAAGTACATTCCCTTTTTGTCAAATATGCCCTAAAAGATTTACCAGAACTATTGTTGGTATGCGAAATGTTATTTAAAATTTGTTTTTTCCGTTTTTCAAATTCCCTAAATTTCTCCTTTTTACGCTTTAACCCAAACTTCTTATAAGCTTCACAACGTTTGTCATAGCATTTCGACTTAGGTGCAACACAATAAGCGAAAATATCAGGATCTACCTTATAACCAATGTCCTCAAAGTCAGCTGCATCAACCAAATGCCCACATGACTTACACGTCTTCTTATTATATCTAAACCAAAGCATTGATTCCCAGCCATCATCGATGATTGGCCTTTTTGCCTCTATTTTTTTAGAGACTCAAGATAAGCTTTTTTTGCTCCATTTTTCTTTTTATAACAATCATTATCAAAGCCCGTGCAGTATTCCGACCATCCAGGTTTTTTTGAAGGCAATCCAAAATGCCTTTTTTCCTGCCAGGTAAGACGCATATAATGTTCACAACTTGGTTCACAATAAGGCAACCCTGAAACTTCAAATTGTACCTCTGATCTTTTTAATGGTTGCGACTGAAACTTCTTCTTTGTAAGTATTTTGCCAACATACCTGAACCTTGCGACAGCTTCTGAAAACTTCTTGAAATTTTCGAACTCTCCATTTCTCAATCTTTCAAAAAACCATCCACGGGTGTTTTTATCTTTAATCGAAGATAGCTCAATAGCCTCGGAGAAGGTCATCATTTTCTTGTCAAAATTTTCCAAAACATCGCTGTACCTCGTAAGCAACAGACGATTCCGAATGTACCCTGAACTAACCCCAATTTCTTTCGCGACTTTTGTCGAACTCCAGCTGTGCGTCTCAATTAAGTTCCTTATAGCACTTGATTCACTTACATAGTCAACATCTTGACGATGTAAATTTTCAATTAGAGCCATGGAAATAGCGATATCATCCTTAATGGTCTCAGGATGGATTATTGCCGGTATAGTTTTAAATTTTGCTATCTTAGCTGCACGCCAGCGTCTTTCACCACATACGATGACATAATGAGAATTTTTTTATAAACAATGATAGGTTGAATAATGCCGTGTTCTGAAAAACTATCTGCAAGTTCGGCTAATTGGTCGGGATCAAAGTGTCGGCGGGGATTAAGGTCACTTGGTCTAACTTTACCTATTTTTATACGGGAAAAATGCGCGTGGTGTGTCGTTTTGGGTCTCAAGGGACCTCTCCTTTCCTGCTATATCAAAATCATTGTTTCTTCTTCTACTCCCATCCTCCTATTAAAAAATATGCAATTTACTTACTCCACTGTCTGTGGTGTACAAACTGAACTAATTCCTATTTTGTCTCTAATTAACCAGACAACAAGATAAATTATTGGGGTATCTAAAATTGCAATTGCGATTTTGATCACCCATTGGCCGATAATAAGGGGCGATATTGGCATAACACCATAGAAGGCAATGGTGATGAAAAGAAACGAATCAATGAACTGAGAGGTTGCGGTCGAAAGATTATTCCTGAGCCATAAATGGCGTTCACCGGTTACCTTTTTCCAAAAGTGAAATGCCCAGACATCATGAAATTGGCTTACTAGGTAGGCGGTAAAAGAGGCTACGATAATTCGAGAGGTACTACCCAAAATTGACTGAAACGCTGGTTCGTTTTCCCAAAAGGGAGCCTTCGGCCACACGAGCGCAAGTTGGACAAGAATCAATACTGAAACTAGTGCGATAAAACCACCTAAAACGGTATATCGAGCGCGCTCCTTTCCCCAAATTTCGCTAATTGCATCAGTGCATATAAATGTAATAGAATATGCGAGAATTCCAGCAGGGACAAAAAGTCCGAACACATTAATAATTTTGTTTGCCAAAACAGATGCGATTGTGATGCTTCCAACGAAAATACTCAGCAAAATTATAAATGATTTATCCTCTCTGTATCCGTTCTCCATCTTATATCCGTTCCTATTTGGGGATTAAGTTAAACTATATAACCATTAATGAAAAAAAATTACAAACTAAATCGGTACATTAGTGAAACAATCGTCTCAAATCAAAAACCACCATATATTGGCATGATAGACCTCGAGATGTCAAATATATTGTGTAAGCAATAATTTTTACAAAATGAGATACAAACCGATAAGAATCTCAATTTAAAGATAAATCAGGATAATTTTATTGGTATGGATAATTTCCGTGTAAACAAAACAGTTTTGAGAGCTGGCTTAAATACTGTCTCGACTTTAAAGGCAATTTATGTTGTAGCGAGTGATATTGAATAGTTTCCTAAATTAATTGAGCCATGCATGGTAAGGCTACAAAAAATCAGCCGGCAAGAGCTTTATGGCCAGGTGTGGACTACTCCAATTACAAAACTATCATAATAGTATTTTCCTTGGATGTAGGACTCGCAAAAATATTTAAAAAATATAATATCCTCCAGCCTCCCCGTGGTTATTGGGGTAAAAGGCATTTGGCCAAAAAGTAAAAATTCGACCCCAGAGGAGCCGGCTTTGGTTTAAGCCCAGAGGGCATGAACCCGAGACCCCGTGCACGCAAGTACGATAGTGCTATTAAACATTATCTGGTGCCATCTCCAAGTTTATTGAACCGTGCTTGAGAACAGGTGGATCAGCATTAAACCGACTCCGCCATACGTTGTAGTTGCAAATGTCGGAGCAATAACCATTGGGTTTGATAAATCGAACAGTTGTATTTTTTGGCAGAGCCTTTTTCAGTAACCTGGTCCTGAGAGCCAGGATTTCTATGTTTCACTAAATGGAATTTTATTGCCGCTTGGCAAAAATTAATAAATGATTGACATTTATACCAATCCGTTTGGATGAACTGACCCGAAAACTCGTCATTAAATACTTCGAAACATCCCAATTATCGTTTCAAAAACCCCGATAAATCCACACCTGCTGGTCAAAGATTCTGCAGAAAAGCTTGAATTGCGTGAGCACGATTAACTCGGCATCCTTGAACCGCCTGAGAAAACTGTCTCAATATTAAGATCTCAAAAAAGAGACATAGACGCGCATTGCAAATTATGGAGGGTTTGATAAAAACCCTGAATAATCGTGGTTATCGGACAGGAATATCAGATGGTTTAACTGAGGTTGAAATATAGGGTGTCACACTTTGGTTCGGAATCAGCGAGGACTTCAAAACAGAACGCAAGCCGTCACGGAATTTTGAAATTAATGGAAATTACAGGTTTAGTGATCTAAGCAGGGAAATACAGTAACTGAAAGATGCATGGACATTCTGTTTTTCGAAAAGAATCACAAATGAGTGTCATTGATGTCTTAGGTTATTGACTCCTTCCTACTTTTAATGATATCCGTTCATTGTGTTTTGCCATTTTAGAAACTTATTTTCGGCAAATGATTCAAATTACGAGAGCATTCCTGGTTACAATGATGGTATCTTTAAATTGTGTGGCCGGTAAAAACTAAATTTGATTTAAACCAAACAAATTCCACTGACCCGTGACTTGCCCCTTAATAATAACCTATTAATATCTAATCTAACATCTAAACATCTTAATATCTAACATCAAAAAAACAATTTTGGGGACTTTGGTTTTGGGCGGACCCATTGACAGCTGAAAAAAATAACTGAAGAGAAATATGGCGGCATTGTCCGGGAAGAAAGGAGCTGAAAAAATTGTCAGCTAATTAAGAGTACACATAGGCTAGAGGATTAGCATTTTTTTACTATTTTCTGGGGTTAGAATAATTGAGTATTCAATAGGAGGTGCCACATGACCAATGAATCCCATGCCGTTCCGCTCAAAATAGAAGATCGTATTTTCCTGATCGAAGTCGATTCGTCAATCGATACCGAAGCTTTAATCTCATCGCCCCAGCCCCAACAGGACCCTTCACCTGGCATACCAGCCGGTGGTACTGGAGTGGTAGCGGAGGAAGGGGTTGAAGCTAGCATTGAAATGGCTAAAGCTGCTATCGAGGGCGTCGCGAAAGAGCTGTATGGAGCTGTAAAAAAGATTCCTTCGCCGGAAAAAGTTACCATTGAGTTTGGTGTCAAACTCGCTGGAGAGACCAGTATAATTCCGCTGATCACAAAAGCAAGTGGAGACGTGACGTTCAAAGTTGCGATTGATTGGCAACCAAAGAAATCTGAAAACCAGTAGACGGGGGTGAAGTAATGGACACGCCGCCATATGTTGCGCTTATCAGAGGTGAATCGAACGGACAAAAATTCCATGCGACAGGCATTGCGATCGCCACAGACGGGCTGCTCGTAACCTGTCACCACGTGATTGTAAAACTTGAAATCGATGCCTATGTAGAGATTAAGTTTCCAAATCGTAAAGTGATTCGTTACTACCCACTGTCCGTACCTGATTCCCAGATAGTCGAGCACGACATAGTATTTCTTGTTCCAGAAGTCACTCTAGAACCGCTGTTAACCGACATTGAGATTGATTTAGCTCCAAGTATTCCAAATAAAGGCGCGGAGCTTATAGGATATGGTTGGGCTAATCGAGATTTATTTGAAGCCCCTCAAGAGCATAGATTCATTGTCTCCGGATTCATCCAGTCGTATGGTCGCATTGGCTTGGACGGGCATGTAAATCCTGGCGATAGTGGCGGACCTCTATTTGATGAAAACGGAAAGCTTACGGGTATAATCCAATGGAAGGACGACCACCGTGAAGGTCATGGGGCTGCAATCCCAGCGACAACTCTTGGCAGAATACTTGGTGTACCGCAGAGACGTCGACTCCTGAGTCGATGCGTTTCAAGCCTCCAAGAATCGGTCATGTCAATAACCGGGAAACTATCCTCGCCTGCGGCACGCGAATTGGTTCAGCCATCTGGAAGAAGCATAACGCGGGATGTAATTTTGATCTCTTGCAGTTCACACAAGCGGTCGGACGGTGAGGCTCATCCACGGACGCATACAATCGCCGATACGATTGCGAACGAGAGGCTTGTACATGATGTATTTAAATGTCGTCGCCACATCCGGGAATTATTACAACTTGGAAGCGTTGATGGAACTGAGTTCCAGGAAGGGAATCGCGGGGCTCGTCCTGAGAATCGGGAACTGATTGCGGGACCCGACTTTGGCGGACGCGTTAATGAACCTAAATATTTGCGTGCTTACTTACGGTATACGGGTCGTTGCTACCAGGTGAAACCGGAAGAGTGGTCAAGGTTCTTCGCTTTGAAATCAGAAGAAAGACCAATTATCTTGGTCCTATCCGGCCTTTACGGTCTTATTGACATTAGGGAGTACATCCAGAACTATGACTGCCATCTAACAGACACGGTAATTGATGGGGGGGGGATCATTGCAGACAATTGGCGCACAATAGCAACGGACATTCTGGTGTCGCACCTTGACAGAATCGAGGACTCTGGATTTCGCATAGGCCGTGTGATAGATCTCTTGTCTGAGGCATCTTACCAAGAGGTATTCGATTGGGGTAAGGTCAGTGAGAGAACTTCCCTGATACACCGAAAGTTTGAGCGCCTGGGAGACCGTGAGGCACTAGCTAATATGGGTATTTGGTTAAGGTCGGTTGTGCTTAACCCGCAGAACTTGAGGTCACTGGAGCTTGACAGCTTTTTCAGCATTGAGGGGTTTCTAGACGATGACCGAATGAAGTTTGAAGCGTATGTCGAATAAAACATTAGATATCATGCTTAGTAAGGGGATCTAACTACAAATGCTTATCGTGCTGGTATCTCAATCAAGGGACTCAGGCCACGTATTTGGGATCCCCTTTCTTCTTACTTTGTCAAGCGCCTTCAAGGTGTGATGGTTTCTTATGCAGAGTTTGTAAGTAATCGGACTGCTCGCCTTAAGGCGATGAAAGATGGGCTTCACGCATATCTTGGAGTTCCATGTGGCATAAAGATTTTCCTCGACAATGGTTCGTTCTCCTTCCGTGATTCGGAACACAAGGTTAGTGCTCAAGCATATAGCACATTCGTGAAGGCTGCGAAGCCGGATTGGAAACCTGTTAGGTTTGATGCCATTCCTACGCCGAGCATGTCGAAGGCGCAGCGTCAGGTATGCTTTTCGATGACGATGGAGATGAATCGACGGTATCGGCATGACGGCTACGTTCCGGTGCTCCATGCTGGACCGTTTTTACCCCAATTCTTAGAAGCATTCTGTAGTGATAAGCGATTAGCATCCAAATCTAGTATTGCGATAGGCGGGCTGGTACCATACTTGCTTCGCATGAAGAAAACAAAGGATTGTAAAACCGTAATCACTAGTCTATCCGATGTGCGTAAGGCGTTCCCGCAGGCTTCGATTCACGCATTCGGATTAGGGGCGCCCTCGACAGTACATCTGGCCAATTTGCTTGGTTTCGATTCGGTCGATTCGTCTGCATGGCGTAACCGTGCGGGTTTTGGAATAGTGCATGTGAAAGGAGTGGGAGAACGTCGGGTTGTTGGCACGAGCCAATACGCCCATCGAGAACCAAATCAAGAAGAATGGAAAAGTTTGCAAGGGTGCAATTGCCCGACGTGTCAGGTAGAAGGTGTTGAGGGATTGATGAAACCAGGAATAAGCGGTTTTTGTAATCGTGCTACACATAACGCCTGGATGCTGCAGGAAGAGCAATCATGGATTGATAGGAATTTGCTGAACGGTACTTATGGCCAGGGTGTCCTGCGACGTCTTAAGAACTCGCACTACCTGCATTTAATTGAAGAAATACTTGAAACAGTAGGAACTGATTATGCGATAAGAGAAAAGCACATCAATTCCGTTCCGTAGGAAACCTTTAAATAAAGTTCACCTCTTCAATTGTTAGCTGATAAGAGTCGGTTATGATAAATTGGTCCGACAACTATCTCTCGCCATCAGCCCGAGTGCTATACATATCAATTGAGCGTTCCCAAAGGAAAATTTTGGGACGTTGTTGACTAAACCAACTAACTATTGCTATCACAGGGTATTAGGGTAAATATTTTTTACTAAATTGTCTTAGCCAAGTTCCCATAATTTCTCATATCAATTTTCTTTATCCGATGCCATTCCAGGTTAATTTTTTTCTTCCGAAAACTGATTTTATGTTTTCTCAATATGACATTTTTTCGGGAATCACGCCTCTCACTTCACCGCGGGGATTTTGAGTGTCGCCGTTTCGCCGGGGTATTAAATGTAAATAGATTGGGACGCAGATTTGCACGGATTGACGCAGATTTGCAGTATTTTTACTCATCCGTCTTCGCTCTGCGAGCTTCGCCGCGACACGTCTGTCTTCATCAAAACTACTCCGCACAAATGAATTACATATCTCGCAATGAAAATCATTCGTAATTGTAGTTTTTTTCATCATTAGGGTCAGATATAACTCTGACGATAGAGATCATTTTCATATTTCTGAGTGCATTGCACCTTGGACAAAACTCATTGGACAATCTTTAAAACGTCCCTAATTTTCCCCCAGGGATCCTTATCTCATAGCTTATTGCCTAGTTTGCCCATGACGGCCAAACGCCATGGGCAGCAACCACTCGTATTTTTTGAAACTCTATTCACCTCCGATACCGCTACCGTTCAGGCAGCCTTGTACATCAGGCAGCCTTGTACAATGGCCGCTGTCGCTAATGACAAAGAACACCGCTGGAATCCCTTGCGATTTACCAACCCTCTCGGCCGGTTCAATCACAATCTGCTCGCCTTGATTAGGACTAAACTATTACTCGCAGAGCCTTTAACCTGGATAGAAGATATTCGGTGGTGCCAAATAGGTAGATACCGGATAAACGTAACAATCAGGTACGGAGTTCATTAATAGCTAGAGATCCACCGAACATTTGTTAATGACCCTCTGGATAGGTATTCAATAAAAAATTGAGGATTTTCAATTTGATTATCCTTACCATCTTTGTCGAATTTTTTTTGTGGCTGCTATCGATTTTTTTGCAGTATTTTGAGCGGCCACAGCAAGAAAGACGAAAAAGATTAAAACAAAACTGCTACAAAATAGAATCAGTTCTCTGGTTTCTTTGTCTCTAAATATTTCTAAATTTGGTATGTCAATAAATCGGGTCTATCTACCATTTAAAGGATTAATTTAAGGCGATGTCTTCGAGTCCCCATGATTTGGTTCTGCGTAGCCGGATTCCGGAAAGCCTCATAATGAGGATAATCATCATATCGATAGTGGGGATC
>Ga0209367_1011062_pt1 | contig 12011 bp, 11 predicted proteins | sample WorMetLIZISLAND2_FD_187412 | JGI IMG/M metagenome (GOLD analysis project Ga0209367, IMG submission 187412) | Marine gutless worms symbiont microbial communities from Max Planck institute for Marine Microbiology, Germany - Olavius geniculatus... ... | reverse complement strand
GGCATAAAATCAAACATCTCGCAATCCAAAAACTCAACTATCTCGCAAGCGGTCCGTGCTGGTGCACTGTCTTGCTGGAAGGTGTAAAAGTTAAGCTATCTCCACAAGTGTGTGAAAATGATCGTTTTGGGCATTTTTGTGGCTACAATGGTAAAACTTCAATAATTTGTCATCGACACAGAGCAGCTATTCAGCAAGTCTGTCAGCACCGGTTGCGACAAGTCAGTTTGTATCGCGGCACACTATGACGTCAGCATTACGTCACGACTAGCAAAGCATATTTAACTAATACCATACTTTTTTCTCATTATTTTGAATTAGTATTTCGTCAGCTACATCCGATAAAAAGTTCGTGTAAATCGGTCATAATTTGACTGAATTATGAAATAAGGAAAAAGGGTGCCTTTTATGAAACACCGTGTAGAGTTTATCTGAGGTAAGCAAGTGCCTAGTTTTTTTTCTTTTAATGAGCATATTCACCGACCGCGGAAGCAATGACAGAATTGTTTACAGCAACGTCAAAACTATGTGAAGACGATAACTCAGAAGCCGCTGCATTTCGTTTTACCTTTTTTGCATAAACATGCTCCATGACAGGTTGGGCTATAATGACAAAGATGATAATACTAAACTTTCTGTGAAATATAACTGTTAATGCTGTTTTCAGCTGGCGGAGAAGTGAGAGATCAGAGTACTGCTGTAGCACGATTTGCTGTTATTCGCTATAACACTAAAGACAAACAGTTCGTGTTCTTTGCAACTCAATGGCACAACACAGTAACATCTTACATCTGTCAGTTGAGACAAGGTCTGACTAATACGGTTGTCGTCTACAGAATGTCGTCTAGAGTTGTAGTTTTTTGTCGTTTATGTTTAATCCACGTTTAATTTATGCGTTTTTGCAATGAATCAGAATGTCGTCCATTCTGGTTTGTCGTGTGCAAGAATTAGGCCCTACAGTTATCCGTCACAGTTGGGCTTACATATTTTTTTATAATTGTTATTGCTGCAGTGACATGGCTGGGTATTTATAGGTGCATTTTGCGCTGCGGATGACTTGTCAATAAACTCAAAGTGCTACAGAAAGACGCAAAATTTAGTGTCGTGGTTCGCTGCTAGCAACGACTGTTTGTCTCGTGGTGGATCGTTGGCCGTTTTTACTGACATTGGACGTCCGTCAGACAACAGTCACCTTACTAGCTGGTTAACTAGCTCTGGTACAGACAAGATATACTGGATTGGACTTGTGAGATCTTGGTGGAAGACGACTGACAACGGTAATCTTTTTAGGCCGCCCGGAACGGTAGTTCCCGGAAGGCCTTATGTTTTACAACGGTTTTTCTTCTTTTTTTTCATCGCGAGATCTCCGAGGTCCGTGGGCCGAGCTCCGCGAAATTTTGCCACATAGTCGGAAGCATGTTCAGTTTACAAATGCCGGTCCGAAAATTTGGGAGCCTGCCCCTTCCCAAAAAAAAGAAATGGGGGGGGGCCAAAAACACGCTAAATTTGGCCCGATTTTGGACACCTTCCCACTTTGAGCGCGAACATCTCTAAAACGGATAGAGATATCCAAAATTTAAAAACCTGGTGCACTACAGCGTTTCCTTCCGCGTTCAAAAAAAAAATTTAGGTAAACTTTGGTCCACTAAGCACGGAGATTTAAAAGTGCAATTATACGAATTTATACCCACAAAATCGACTTTTTCGAAAGACCATATTTCGGCCCCTAGGGGTGTTGGGTTCCAAAATTTTTACACGCGCCACAGAATGGTTACGTCTTGCTAGCCCATACCCCACAGGGGACGGGGGTTCCCCCAACAATTTTTAATGGGGGTCAAAAATTGGCTTTAAATTCAGAGTATGAGCCACTAGAACTTTGGCGCTAAGGGGATTAGTCAAATGAAACTTTACCACGTGATGTGCCGCTGGATGGGGGTGTTAAGCCGTACAGTACAAAATTTAAAGGGCATCGCCCCCTAAAAATTTGGGAAGGCAAAAGACATCCAAAATTCGGCGCGATTCAAGACAACTTTCGACTTTGACTGTAAATATCTCTGGAATGGATTCAGATATCAACAAGCGGTCAACGGCGTTATAAACTACTATTGATTCCACGTTAAACGCAGAAAAATTAATGGACTTGGGTTTACTACCCACAGAGTTGTATTTGCTCATTTTGACCTATAGTCCTACCCAACATCGACAAGTGTGGCTCGGTAGTCTAACGGTAACGTGTCGGACTTGTAATCCTGAGGTAACTCAGAGGCGCAGGTTCGACTCCGCATCAGGACACTGCCGGGTAACGACCTTAGGCAAGTTGTTCACACACATGTGCCTCTGTCACCAAGCAGTATAATTTGGTTCCGGCTTCACCGCTGGGACGTAAACAGGCACACCGCGCGATACACTGGCCCCGTATCCGTGGTATCGCAGTGTAAAAACTGGTGTCTGGCTGAGGGCCTTAGGAAACGGAGATCACCGCCGCCCTATGTGTTAACAACATATTCAGACATTACGTGATACGTAGACCGATATGAGTTAGCCTGTGTGTTTTGCAGGTTTACGTTAAGCATAATTTTGTCATATCGTGTTGTTTCTAAATTTTATAGTGTTAGGTCTATTTTGTAACTAAATAGCATGAAACTAGAGATAATTATGATCTAGAGATGGTATTAGCTTTTATTTAGCTGGCATGTTTTCAACATATGCGTTATAGCGACCTAGTCTACCAATTAATTCTAGTTTCAAGAAAGCTTAGTTTGTACAGTATTAACTTTGCCATTTTAGTTAAGTCCAGTAGCCGATCATTATTGCGCTGATACTTTCATTTTTACGCGCGACAGCATATCGATAATCTTGAATGAGCTTGACCCCAAAACAAATGTTTTTAGATCTTTTTTGCAATTTGTGGCTGCGGCGCATGCAGATTTCAAAAGTGAATTGCGACGAAATGGATGGAGATAGACCAAGACAACCTGCAAACTGGTATAACTATTGGATCGTGTGGGATTGCGAGTCCGCGCAGAAATACGTCTGCCAGAGTTAGTGTCAGTTTTACGTTTATTTTCACAATAGCGAGGTATTTATAGGTTACATAAAACAACAATTCGATGTACTTTCATTTTTGTGCTGGTTAATTATAACAGACTTCGTACATTTTTGGCTATGATTAGACACAGTGTACTTTTGACGACAGTTTGGCATTATAAATTATTTGTGATAGCACGGGACTGGAATAATGTAGTAAAGTGTTAAAAAATAATTTGTTCAACAATAAGGTAACTTAGATAAAAGTGTATATTAATTTTGGACCCAGATCATTTTTCTACTATAAACTGCAAATGTTTTATTATGATTAGCAGTCTGTTTTCCTGTTTCAGACTACACAAGACCAGAAAATACAACCGTAGTTTCAGTTACGCCAAGTACTGCAGACGTTACCGCTACATCAACGGAAAACGGTCAATGCGTAACACGCAATGTTACATGTTCCGACTTATTTGATGGTAAGTGCCAGCATTGTATTAATACTTTATTAAATATGGCCGTTTTCTGAAATTTTTAAAATAAGAAAAAGCTTAATTTTGTCATATGCCAGTATGTCGAATTACTTTAAACATGCACTTCGTTTATGGCCGATGAGATTACAAATCGTCTTTTTTATTACAGAAGAATTATGTCGATTTTTTAATTACAACTATGTAGGAACAATCGAACGTGATATAACGAAATGATTTGTCTGTCTAATGCAATGCATAGCATAGGACTCTCACCTAAGCGTCCATCCGTCCGTCCGTGCGTCTGTCCAACATCACCATAATTGACTGTCGGCGCCCTAGCGCTATGGCAGTCCGTAAAATCAGGCAAAGTTATCAAGCTGCTTTCCCGATGTTTGTCCGCTCTGAGCAGCTGCAGTGTTCGACGCATGCGACTAAGCTTACACTGTCGCTACTTAGTCTAATGCTGCTGCTGCGAATTATACTACACGGAAATACGAAAGTCTGAAGAAGCAAATGGTTCAAGGATGCGTACCAGGTTACAGAAATCATGGTCGACAACGCCGACGGTGGACAGATGACATCACGGAATGGACTGGGATGAAGATCAATGAAGTGGCTGCAGCAGCGGAAGATCGTGATTGTTGGAGAGGGATACTATGCGCCGCCAACCCTTCTTACAAAGGAAGGTACTGAACTACGACGACGCGACGATAGTAGACCTACAACAAAATTCACAAAAAGAAGTAGGCCCTAGTGGAGTTTGTGTCTTAGTCTTTAATTAGGCTAATTCAGTCGTGGTTGACAGGCATACTAATTTGACGCTTAACGGCGACTTAGTTTATCAGCCGGTGTCTGTTTTTTTCTAGTTAGGCCTATACTTACTCACTGTCGGCTTTTTTCGAACGCTGCCTGCCTCTCTGCCTGTTCGAACGATTGCGTGACGTTTTCTGTTTCTCACGATTTTATTCATTTGAGCGTTGCGTCGACAGTTTTCTAAGCTATTTGCTTGTCACTGTATCACCATAACGGTGCAAGATGGTCACAATGGACAGCCTATAGTAAACCGCTCGTGACGAATCGAATGGTCACGTGACTGACGATGTTAATTGTTTGGTTGCAATAATAACAAATAATGACAATAATATTGCTGCTGTACAATTTAAAATTAAACTTTTCAAATTTTTACCACTGTGCTACGCAGTTCACTGTTTATATGAACATACATGTCATACACTGTAAGCTATCGAAATGCATTGGAGAGACTCCGTGTTCGTTTGAACATTTTCTTGTCATTGAAGTAAATTTTGTAAACATTTTAAATAAACACTGCATTATTATCATTTATTTGGCACATTTCACTCGGGTAATCAAACAAGAAAGCCGTGCTGTCGCATACCGCTTCATGCCCGAATCATTTTAATTCGAATATGTGAAAACATCCAAGGGGGCTGTATTTCTACTGCTAACAACGTGAATCTATCGTCATTAGTAGATGTAATATGCCGATTTAAAAACAATAGGCCGGAACAACAATAGGCCTGTTGTTGGCCCCCCGCCGCGCGTCTGTACTTTGGCCCCGATATCTGTTATTTGACCTTGTACTGTCACCCCTTGGGCCACATAATGCACTCGTCCACCGTCACCCGACCTACAGTCTGGTATGCGACAGCCCTTGGCCCTGCATACCTGTCATGACTTATCTGCATTAGGCCTAGTCCATAATACAGTCAACACCCACTTGTCTAGTAAAATTCCGCTCGGTCCGACTTAGTTCACGTAGCTGACGCGTCGCTCCGTTTACCTGACAGGCCTCATCGGCATTAGGCCTAAACCATAGTACAGTTACCGCCCACCTGTCTCTGAATTGTGCCGGTCTACTTAGTTCAGTTTGCTGACTCATCCTTTTGGAATTCGTGACCTGTACTTTGGTCCGCAACTATTAGCCTGTTATGCTTACGTCAGCATCACGTTTCGGCCGCCGCCCGAGCGGATGCTGTCGTCGTCGCTGCAACAGCAGCATCGTCATCATCATTATCATTATCATCATAGAAAACAACGTTGTGTCGTCGACGCCATTCCGACGTTGACGTCACCGTCGTCGTAATCACAGTCATCATTTTAATGTTGTAATTATCACACAAACTGACGTTGTTGTCATGTTCGCACAGTCATTGTCAACTTTGATCTCACACTCAGCATCCTGTCCGTCAATTTGTTATTACCCTCCAAGGCCGACAATTTACCGGCAAGAATCAGCCTCGCCCGGCCGCCGCCCGACCGGATGCCGTCGTCGTCGCTGCAACAGCATCATCATCATCATCATCATCATCATTATCATTATCATCATAGACAACAACGTTGTGTCGTCGACGCCATTCCGACGTTGACGTCACCGTCGTCGTAAACACAGTAATCATTTTAATGTTGTAATTATCACACAAACTGACGTTGTTGTCATCATCGCACAGTCATTGTCAACTTTGATCTCACACTCAACATCCTGTCCATCAATTTGTTATTACCCTCCAAGGCCGACAATTTACCGGCAAAAATCAGCCTCGCCCGGCCGCCGCCCGAGCGGATGCCGTCGTCGTTACTGCGACATCGTCATCGTCGTCATCATCATTATCATCATCATAGTCAACACCGTTGCCGCCACCGTCGTATCATCACAGACACTGAAGTCGTCGACATTCCGTTGCCGACATCGCCGTCCTCGTAATTGCAGTTACCACTTTAACGTTGCAATTGCCGCAGAAACCGTTTTTGTCTTCGCAATCACAGTCGACAGCGTACGTCGTCGTTCCGTAATTGTTGTCCACATGTCATCGTCTTTGTCGTCACTGCAAAGTCGTTATCGTTATTATCATAATCATTATCATCATCATCATAGTCATCAACGTTGGCGTCACCATCGTTATCATCACGACGTCATTGCTGTCATCGTAATTGCAGTCAACACTTCAACATTGTAATTGTCTCTAAAGCGGTCGTCGATGTCATACAGTCGACATCGCACCGTCACAGTTGTAACATCACAGGCACGGTCGCCCTCGTCACTCCGTTGTCGACATCGCTGTCGTTGTAATTGCAATTACCACTTTAAAGGCGTAATTATCACAAAAGCTGTTGTCGTTATCATACAGTCGGCATCGCACATCGTCGTTCCGTTGTCGACGCGTCGTTTTCGCTACAACATTGTAATCGTCATCTCCATTATCATTATCGTCATAGTCAACAACTTTGCCGCCACCGTCGTATCATTACAAACACTGAAGTCGTCGGCATTTCGACGTTGTCGTCGTCGTAATTGCAGTCATTATTTTAATGTTGTAATTATCACACAAGCTGACGTTGTTGTCATCATCGCACAGTCATTGTCGACTTCGTTCTCGCACTCAGCATCCCGTCCGTCGATTTGTTATTACTGCGTGCATGTCGTCAACGTCGACGTCGTCTTTGCGTCACCTTATCGTTGCAAACACAGTCGATGTCACATTGTCACTGTCGTAGTCACCGTTACAGTGGTGTTGTCACAGGTGCAGTCATCACGCGTAGACGTCATCATCATCAAAATCATCCACGTCGTTGCAAGTGCAATTGACCTCGTTGTCGTCGTCGTCGTTGCAAACGCAGATGTCGCAACCGGCAACGTCGTAAGCGTCGCTGCTAACATCGTCGTTCCGTTCTTGTTGTCGTCGTTGTTGCAGTCGATGTTTTTTTCGTTGTCGTCGCTTTCACTGTAAGTGCAATCGCAGTCGTGTCGTTGCGTTCGTCAGCTAAAAATAGCATCACGTTCCACGCGCTTTGCACCGGTTCACCTGACATACGCCTGTTGTTTGATTTTGTTGTTTTGGCTGTGCAATGGCAACAAGCGACACTGCCGCAGTCACCGTCGTCATTGTCTCAGTAGACGTCGTCGTAGTCGTCACCGTTGTTGCGGTCGAAGTCGACATCTTATCGTCACAGACGCAGTCGCTGTCACAGTCCTACAGGGTCTGTCAGTCTGTCTGTGTGTAACGTATGTACTGTGGCCAAAAGATACGTCGTAGGGGTCGGTGACGGTGCCGTGGGACATGACTTTGGTAAAACAAAGTCGATATCTACAACTTTAATTAATGACACTGTGTTGTATGTTTGCCCGTTCCTCTGTCTGCACGTCACGGATGTATTGTGGCTAAGCGGTACGTCGTCATAAGGTGTGCGATGTTGGCGTTGTATAGGCCGTTGTTAATATACTGTTAATAGTAATTGTGTCTTCATATGCAATAGTTTGGTGCAATGTATATGATGCAACGTTTTTTGACTAGTGACGATAAGGCTTCTAGTCTGAGATCGGAAAAGGGTCTTTGTTGTAATGCAATGCTAAAGTATACGTTTAATTAATGTCTTGTGTTGTTTGTCTGTTTGTCCGTCTGTCACCAGTTATGGCTGCTGTTAAATACGACGAGTGTCAACACTACGATCCTAAGCTTCACCGGAAACTGTACCAAAACGCCAACCCATTTATCGTTCGCAGATATGATGGCAGAATAAAAAAATGTCGCGGGTGTCGTGTTGCGTTTAAATCAGCTACCGTCAGAACTCGATTCATCATCGCTCATCGAGAACTGTACGTTTACGGTCGCATCAAGGGCTCTAAACGTATTCTGACAGCTGAACGCGACATCTTCTATCACTGTGATCTGGCGTGTATAGAACAACGTCATCCATACTTCTACATGTGTGATGTCCTACCACATCCCACGACGATGCATCAGCAACTGAACGATAGCGATGTCGAACATTTACAGTCGTTGGGCATCTTTGTGTAGTGACAGACAAACAGCCATTGTGCGTTATTCGTACTTGTATTGCCGACATGTAGATTATTGAACGTAGTTATATTGTTGACTAATTTCTAAGTTTGCGTCATTGTGCATGCGTCGCAAACACGGTTTTGTCTTGAACCCCTCCCTCTTTACGAAGGGAGAGGAAAAGGGAGGGAGAGGGGGAGGGGCGCGCGCGCCTGTTAAACGTACACAAAAATTGCATGTTGTCGCGTCCACGTCACGTGGTCAGCGACCAGCTCGGGTCTGCGCGCTGGGCCTGTGGCCAGCCACGCATGAAGGACGTAAGGTCGCCACGCTGCAGTCAGTGTGTGAAGTGTGAACACGTTGGTCGTTCTGTTTGCCGGTAATAATGGCAGTATTTACGTTAGCCGGGTAACTGACGGAGCTTTCTACGGACTCGCCGTGTCCGTATGTCGACCTTGACGCCAGTGAAGATACCGGTGGACGTTCTGCATCGTATCGTAGTCCTGGTTGTCGCGAAGCTCTATGGACTCGCTGTGTCCACGTCGTCAGTCGTCGCCCCTGGGTTCTGATGTTGGTGAAGCTACCGGTGGACGTTCTGTACTGTGTCGTCGTCCTGGTCGTCGACAAAGCTTCTGTGGACTCACTGTGTCCGTGTCGTCACCCCGGGGTCCCGACGCTGGTGAAGTTACCGAGCAACGTTCTGTGCCGTTTGAGACCGTGAAGCTGCTGCTGTAGCCGCCGTGAACTCCGGAGGCGCCGAACTGCGTATCGTTCGTTTTGTGTGTGTGTGTGTTTCTTTTTTTCTTTTTTTGCCGGCTGTAAATAGCTTGATGTTTGTACCCTTGATATTATATTTTGTGTTTTACATTACAAAAATTGTCTCGATGTACCAGCCTCATTAGGACCGGCCCACGCTTACAAAATCACATACACCACACCTCACAAGAGCTTAAGGGTTAAACGCGACACATGTCATCGAAACTGTTCCAGGTACGTCTTCAACTGGCATTGGTAAGACAGCGTTGAGCCATGTCGGTAATTTTTTCGCTTCAACATGTCAACGGCGTATCAGATGAACCAAATTAAATTAAATTACTTTCCTGGAAAACGGTGTACGACGACTACGAAAATAAACATAACTGTGTAATAGATGGTTATGATTTCCGTCGTCTTTCCGACATTGACGTCAACAACTCGCTGTTACTTGTGTGAAACAGTGACGAAAGCACTGGATATGATAAGTAATCGACGGCGCATTGCATCGACAACACAACACCGACTACAAATTATTTTGTCTGTTTTGTCTGTTTTTTCTTGTCGAGAATGTCTGTCAGCTGGACTATGCACGACTTTCTTTCTTGCCGAGCTCCTATGTCTGTTCATCTTTATCGGTGACCAGTTAGTTAGCTTACGAAATTTTTGCTGTCATATATTACTGCATTGTTCAGAAATAGTAGCATGAGCATTAAACATGACGTGCTGTTGAAAGTTTGCAAAGAACCGTCGTCTTCCCGACACCAACATCACCACCTCTCTGTCAATAGTGTGAGACAATGATGAAAGCAGTAAACTTAATTAGTAGTCGACGATGCATGGCATCGACAACACAACAACACCGACAGACCATTTTGTCTGTTTTGTCTGTCTTTTTCTTGCCGAGGACGACTGTCAGCCCGATTATGTACGACTTTATTTCTTGTCGAGCTCCTATGCCTAAAATTGTAAATACCATTACTACCGATACTGCACTTAATGACTTTGGTGCATAAATTTGTGTCGTGTAACTAACAAATAAAAACTTTGTCGTTGTACGAAGATATTGAAGATATTGGCCTATATTGTGTTCATATCTTTGTCTTTGCTTTAAAATATTAACATGTACATTAAACATAATTTGTGCTTTTTATGTGTTACTTACTTGTAGATGCTATTTTATTCTATTAATGTATACATAAATGTAGAACCATTGATATGAATAACGCTGATAATAAAGTTACTACTAACAACTGTCTTAACAAATTTTGATGTCATCTTGGACTGTACGTTTATGTGCAAATTGTTTAATAAAGAACAAAGTCGTCATTTCAAACTTTGGATTTTTTGCATTATAATAGTACTATCGAAGTAACGCAGATGAAATATACAAAATACCAAAACATTGTTAGTCTACATACCAATATTAATAAAGTTAGGAAAGTTCAAGTCAAAACCGTGTTTGCGACGCATGCACAATGACGCAAACTTCGAAATTAGTCAACAATATAACTACGTTCAATACTCTACATGTCGGCAATACAAGTACGAATATCGCACAATGGCTGTTTGTCTGTCACTACAGAAAGATGCCCAACGACTGTAAATGTTCGACATCGCTATCGTTCAGTTGCTGATTGTCAAGCCGCGCTGCTTCTTACTCAGATCGTGGCCGGTATATGTGTATGACGCCTGTGGAAAATTGAGTTGTCGATTTATTTGTCACGTTAAATAAGCTTACTGTCTGTATTTTTCACTGTCCGTGTTACATTTATTGTCGATTTAGTCGTCGGGCATGTTGGTAACACCTCTGCTGGTGCGTCTAGTAGTGCGTCTAATGCTATGTGTGTATACTACTGTCGCTGTATGGTTAGTTGTACCTGTACCTGTGTCCCCAGAAGTATGCCTGTAAGTAAGCGTGTTGTATCATGCGACTTACGTTACGTGCCTGTATTTCTCGTGCCAGGTGGTGTCAGTCTCTAGATGTTATCCAATCAGAGACCGAGTTAGAGGTTTAGCGCCATGTTATGTGGGACACTAATTGAAATCGCTGACTGCCATTGGGTAGTCCCAGCATTAACCAGGTCATCGTGAGATGACAGGCGCGAGTGTGTTGTTTTGAAGTCAGTTTGATGGGAAAATAATCTGAACGCAGACCTGTGGTCACACGCGTTTTGTGACATATTATTTGCCAAGTTTGTACAGCCCTTTTGTTTGGCTAGTATTAACGATAGGGTGCTTTGTGGCCCCTAGGCGTAAAAACACTTTTACGTGTTTAGATGGGAGGCCGTTGAGGACCCCCAGGATTGTGACTTAAAAGGGGAGTGCTCGCTTAGACTCGGGGAAACGGAGAATAAGGGGTAGGAGGCTCCTGGATGTACAGTTAGACTTGTAACTGTTTAATATAAAGCCCTTTTTGTGGCTTAGTAGATGAGATACTGCTTGTGTTGTTTCATTGATTGATATCGATTAATCGTGTATTCAGTGAGTATATTGATTTGCATAGCGAATGTGATTATATGGTATCACCCGATGAACAGTACTGTTTGATAACCTGACTGAACTGTGAAACGGCAGCTGTGACTGCTTGACGATTGGAACTGCTTATTCGTGTGCTTTATTCTGTTCATTATTTGCATCGCACGTAACTGTATGCACCGCTGTACATCGTTTATTTGATTAAATCGTATATTTGTTTTATTAATTAAATCGTATATTTGTTTTATTATCAAGTCTTGAGTCCAGTTTTCTGTAACTTTAGGCCTAGGTTAACTATATAATAAGTTCAACATAAGCCTCTCTCTCAAACCTCACTAGGCAGCCTCACACTGATGAATCGTCGTGGGATGTGGTAGGACATCACACATGTAGAAGTATGGATGACGTTGTTCTATACACGCCAGATCACAGTGATAGAAGATGTCGCGTTCAGCTGTCAGAATACGTTTAGAGCCCTTGATGC
>Ga0209367_1011061_pt1 | contig 12012 bp, 6 predicted proteins | sample WorMetLIZISLAND2_FD_187412 | JGI IMG/M metagenome (GOLD analysis project Ga0209367, IMG submission 187412) | Marine gutless worms symbiont microbial communities from Max Planck institute for Marine Microbiology, Germany - Olavius geniculatus... ... | reverse complement strand
ATCGCATCTGACTTATCAGGATTTAGTGCCATTCCGTTGAGGCAAAACCATGAATGTAAAGCGTGCAGACAGCTAGTGAGGTTAGCAATATCAGATGATGGATCGGATGGATTTAACGCGATGAAGAGCTGAGTGTCATCAGCATATTGCTGATGACAAACCTGGAAAGAGTGAGTAATAGTTGCAATTGGTGAAGTATATGTCGCAAATAACAATGGCCCAAGGACGGAACCCTGGGAACACCGGTGGAACACCTGGTTGGAGTTGAGGAGTGATGGCCAAAGCGCACTGACTGGGTTCTGTTTGACAGATAAGACTGGAGCCAGGAGAGTACAGAACCAGTGACGCCGAAACTGGTTCGAAGACGGTTGATGAGGGTGACATGATCGATGGTGTCAAAGGCTGCACTAAGGTCCAAAGACACAAGCAAGGTCGAGGAACCAATGTCTGACGCACGGTAAATGTTGTCTAGTGTTGAGAGTAAAGAAGTTTCAGTAGAGTGACGAGGCCTGTAAGCTGACTGGTGGTGGTTGAAATTCGAACAGGCAAGTATATGTGGTTGGAAGCGTGCAGGAAAAAGACGTTCTAATATTTTGGATATAAAATCGAGGTTGGAGATAGGCCTATAACTAGAGGGATCGGATGTGTCGAGAATGGGCTTTTTAAGGAGAGGTGTAATCGCAGCGTGTTTGAAGCAGGCAGAAAAGCAACCGTTGCTAAAAGAGCCGTTTGCCAGTTCGGCAATTAATTCGGCAAAGACGGCGGCACATGATTTGACTAGATATGGCGGAACGAAGTCGACTTACGATGACTTTGGCGGGACGGAATGAAGAATGTGGAGAACTTCAGCTGTGGTGACAGGCTGGCAGGTGTGAAGAAGAGGACCAGTATGAGATAGATCCTGAAAGGAAACGGGGTTGGTAATCGAGACAATATTTCTCCAAACTAAGCTGAGTGGGTAGAGTTTTAACTGTCAACATTCAGCCTGATCACTGGCTGTTATCTCAAAAACTTTTGTAGTCACTGTATCCTCTACTTTTTGCCTTTGACTTAGTTCCACATGATTTGTTTTGTTTACATACAACAAGTATGTATAGGTAAAATGTTCCAACAGACTCAAACATAAAACCTCTCATACATATTTGCTCAACGAAAAGAGCACTGGCATTCAAACAGTAAAGAAAACCATGATTCAACCTACAGAAATAAATGTAGATCACTTCAAAAGTTCAAATATTGCAAAAACCTGATTTTTGATTAATTTTTCAGCAAAAATCTACAGCTCAACTGTAAGTGCCACTGTGGCAAACTGTGAGGCATTGCAGAAATATGTTATTAACAATTACCTACAACTGATGACAGGACGACAATACTGCCACTGCTTTTCTGCAGCAGTTTCATTGCATTAGATGCCAGACGTACATATGCCATGAAATTGACATTGATCACTTCCTCCAAGTAGGTCATATTTTCGGCAGTTGACAACCACGGCCCAAGTGAGGCAACTTTAATGTGGTTTAGCACCAGATAGTCAATGCCACCTAAGCGATTCTCAGCTGCCTGTCATCACACACACAAAAACTATTGCAATATAACATATACCATACACTGTGTGCGTTGCTTGCAGCATGAGGCGTGTTTTGAGATGTGTTGCATGTTTTTGTGTTATGCGACAGCACGAGTCCGTTCTGCGACATATACTTTGCAGTGTTGTAGTGCTACATCTGACGGTCTGTTGAGCTGTTCTGGTTTGCTGATTTGATGCCACGTTTTATCCGTTGACACTCGATGTTTCTTGCTGTGTGCTGACAACGTGCTAGCCGGCATGCTGGACTTAGACGTGCACGCTGCGAGGCCAGGCTGTCGTGGCCGGGTGTACGTGTGTCTGCGATTGTATGCATTCGACCGTGATGACATGCCTTGCCGACCAGCATGCACAAGACGTACACCTGCCGATTCCTGTGCATCAGCGAATCGTGGAAGTCAACCGACAATGTCATCAGCAAACGTCAGCGTTAACTGTCAAAGGATCTACCATCTGATGACTTGAACAGTTTGCACCAGCACTGTCATCACAAGACTTGTCACAGTTCACCTCTAGTGGACACTATGAACATGCAGTATTCACACTCGATCGACCGCCAAGCACAATAGAGGTTAATGGTAACGATGATGCGCTATACAAATTCACATCTGACTTGACTTGACTTGACCATAAACATCTAGTATTTATGTAAAAAAATAAAGATCAACCTAGTAAGCTACATTTGTGATATGGTTTGTTACGGTACATGAAACTTGAAAGCAGTAGTAAATAACACAAGTACAAACAATGTACCGCTACTGTCGAAGATGAAACTATGGCAAAATTGAAAGCTGTTTTGTTATCTCCACCAAGTGAACGTAGTAAAAATTGGAGGAGATTAAGAGATTGGTCATTCTGTCCATCCATGTTTCCGTCATTCCTTCTGTGTACATGATGACTCATAACAGCAATGAGATCATAGCACCAACAGCGCAAGCAGCAACACCGGCTATTACATTTCCTTCCCTCCCCTACAGCAAAGTGGCTCTTCCTTCTCTCTCCCCTTTCCTTGTGTTTAAATCACTTCACTTGGTGGAAATATGCACTCTCACGAGCACCTTCTAGTTTGATACTTATAATCTACAATAGCAACTACGAAATTATTAATTTTTCTCACAGCTAGTTGTGTAAAATGTCACAACTGATCCAGAACAGTTTAAAAGCAGCTACAAAACAATGTAGTACCTCAGTTAACAGACATACACTATTACACATCTGTACTCTGCTTTCCGGGTCTGTGAAGTTTACCTGGATCAAGTCCACGGCAGACTGTGGATCTGACATATCAGCAACATGATATAAATAGACACCATCAGGACTTCCTTCATCACGGCATCGCTCAACCACCTGTATGCCAGCAGTTACCAGTAGTCACAATATATCTCAATATAACTGCAACATCAACTACTTACCACTGGGTGAAAATGGTTGATTGGAACCAAACAGAAACAGCATATAAGAAAAAAATAATCAACTGTGAAATAGCACAAAACTTTAAAATGACCCCCCAAAATGCAATGCAGAAAATCAAACAAAACCAGAATGTAGGGATCCAACAGGTAAGTGGCTAATAGGGGGTCAACCCCAGAAACATGGAAAATGGCTATTAAACTAAATGCAAATGTGCATGCATGTGTGCAATGCACACAAGATCTAAATTAAGAAAACAGTCAACAGAGCAAAGGCCAAAGTCACAAGTAATTACTCTATGCTATTTAGCTGCACAAATAACAGCCCACAAAAATCTTTCACTCAAATGATTACAGCTGTGTACAAAAAGAAGAAAAGCAATCAACCCATATCGACATCACATTATATCACACCGTATCTACGAACAATGCACATGACTAAGAACATATGTGACAATGTGGCTTATGACTTTTCAAATTCAATCATGAATCCAGATCACACACTGACTTGAGTGTCTAAAAGCTGAGTCAAAAGACATGTTGCAATGCTGCGAGACAATAGGATTAGATAACTGCTGCAGCAAACTGCAAATTAATTAACATATACCAAATATAAAGTAAAAAAACCATTCAAGTCAATTTTTTTCACAATATGTATCACTAAAAGGTACAGTATAGAATGCAATCATACTTTTTTGACGTTGGTCTCTGTGCGTGCAGTAATGAGAATTCGCGCTCCCATACGTGCATAGTGATATGCCAGTTGCTCACCGATGCCTGCAGATCCACCAGTGATGACCACATTTTTACCATTCAGTGTGCCTATTAACAACACAAGACAAAATCAACTGAGGCTACATTAATTTTTATCTAACACCAAACATACAGCACACTAAGAAGTTGCTTAGATAACTTACGTTTCACTTTTTCAACAACTCGTTAGCACTTTCCAAGTACCAGTAAAGCCAAGCTGGTACTCACAGAACTTCCCATGCACATCTGACTCTTGTCGCACTGGTCAACAACATCAATAGTCTGCATTAACACATCTGCTAGGTAGCAAAACTAAAACCAATCTAGTTTTTTTCTAGCAACAACTACTTACAATCTAACCATCCTGATCATCAGCAACTATCTACACTTGAAGCATCCTTCACTGTTAACAATAACACTAATATTTACTGCCTGCTTCTGCAGTTTTGCTTCTGCAGTTTGTATGCACTTCTGCTTTTGCTGGACAAGTTATGTTAGCATTATATTGACATGAAATACTACAATTTGCTTGAACACTGTACCTGGATCAAATTCATCATAAACCAGGTTGTAAACACAGAAACCAACCAGAACTGACACAATAAAGCCAGTCAATGTCCACTTCATTGGTCAGATGAGACAAAAATCTCCAGGCTCAAATATCAGCATCAGCTAGAAGACTGTATGCTACAAAAATTATATGCTTATACAGCACATGAGATAAGCTTACATCATCCAATATACATTGAACTTATTGTGACAAATGATATATAATTCATTATGCAAAATCATACACAATGTATACACACAAAAAGGTACATAAAGTACACATACAAAAAGCATGGTGTTATTGACCATGCACATGCACGCTCTATAAATTAAAGCCACAATTAATTTCCCTGTCTCGGCACAGTGCCATAGCCAAGGGGGGCAGCCCCCCAATCCTCCAGACAAAACAAAGCATACATTTAAACTGCACAAAATTGACCAATTTGGTCAGTTTAAAATAATCAAAATCATTGCCACCAGATCTCATTTTTTAAGCTAAAATGCAACAAATTCGATTTCAGCTGGGGCTCCACCCCAGACCGCACTGGGGAAGCCTACAGTGCTCCCCAGACCCTTTAGCTGGATTTTAGGGTGTCCTACTTCAAAGGGAGGAGAGGGGAAGGAAGAGGGAAAACAGTGAAAAAGAGAGAGATGGTAAAAGGGAAAGGGAAAAGAGAGGGGAGGAACAAATTGGGGAAAAGAGGGAAGAGGAAGGGAGACAAGGCCCCCCAATTGAAATTTCTGGCTACGCCACTGCTTCCGCAGTGCACATAGTATGACTTCTGAAGTGGATTGTATGACATCTTGGGTAGTATTATGTCATCGAAGGAAAACACTATGGGTGGTTCCTTGGGTGGCAGGTTTTTCATAGTAGGCCTGACAGTTAACATAATTCGAAATTGAATATCAGCTGATCAGAATATTCAGTACCCCAGTAGTCGAAATTGCTGTAGCCAAAACAGCATCAAATATTTCTAGAGTTCGAGTTTACTGCTTATAACTAATTAACAGCAACAACATAAAGATAAAAGCAGCCATGTTAACATGCAGTCCAAAGATGTGTTCGATCTACGCACGGTAAATAGGCCTAACACTTTATGACCAAATATGGACCATGAGTGCAAACGGTAAACATAATCATTGGTTCAAAAAATGGTAATGTTGCAGTTTAGCATATTAAACTCTTAGAATACCCTGTGCAGTATATTCAGCTATGGGTAATCCTGCCAACTAAGGCCCTAAATTCATTACAGTGTCTACTTACCTCGTATATGGACAAAATCAATCAATCAATCAATCAAAACACATTTGTATAGCGCCATGTGTCACGAACGAATCAGAGGCACATTGTGGTCAGTTAAACATGTGCCCTAAAATGCAGGACCACCCAGCCATGAATAGGTTAAAGTATGAGAGTTGTTGCCGGCACTACCATAACCACTCACCCTAACCACAAAACCATAGATTGCTTACATCTGAGGCGCGTTTCGCACTTTTTTTCTCTGAGAATCTCACTTCTACGGCTCAGTTGTTCTCACTAGTTCTCACGAAAAGTGTGAAACGCGCAAGTAAGTGAGAACTGAGAATTCTAACATAGAATTCTACGCTAGCCAATTTTATCTATTCTATGTATATTTCGTGTTATGTAAACAATGTCTTTACGTTGAGAAAATATAATTTTATTTTATTTTATTGGAAACTGTAATCTGCAGTTGTCGTTCTTATTAATTGTTGTTTAATTCATCGGTGTTTCATCGTCTGCTTTCTTAGCAACAACAACAACAAATGCACATCTTTCGCAATTACCAGTTTTACTGAACGAGCAGCATTTATGATGACAAAATGAACACTAACCATAACCATAACCCTAAGAAGTTGAAAGTAAGTAAAATTGGACAAATTTCGGCCAATGCGGCGACTGTCAGTACTCAAACATTAGTATCGGCCTGCCGGTACTCTATACACTACCGTAATATGGTCATTTCAGAACTGTTGACGAACTATAAACTTCATTTTAATGCAGTATATACTTAAAAAACAGTTAATTTACACAGAAATTTGCACTATCGGATAATTATTACCAACAGACAAGCTTCAGTTAATAGAAACGAGCTATAAATTCATAGCTCGTTGGTTAATACCAAATCCGCCGTTATCGCTGACTGTCAATTAACTTGCAAAATTTTGCAACAAAACAATACACCACATACATCCCGACTGGGTGGAAAACTTATTTGTTTATCGAAGTTAACAATTACATACCGAATATTCTGAAAACTGCTTGTACCCTATTCTATTCCTCAGAAAAGTCGCTCGGCCTAGACCAAAACATCGCCATTTTGGATGACGTAACTCACAAGCAAGTGGGCGGAGCTAGCATAACATAGCAAAGGAAAATCTTGCTCAGAATTTCTCAGAGAATATCTGAGAAATAGAAAGTGCGAAACGCGCCTGTAAGTGTGAATATCTGAGATTCTCAGAGAAAAAAAGTGCGAAACGCGCCTCAGATACGACTAAAACTTAACATGCACATTCTCACAGCTTTAATTTAACTTCTTCAACTCAGTTTGGCCATCCCTTCGTACATAGGTGCAATTGTTTCTAAGGTCACGGCCAATTCCGTAACAGTACACCATGTTAACTATCCAGATCCAGCCGTCGGTGTGATGCCCAAGTCCTGGGGCCCTGCCGACTAACTATCCACATCCAGATCCAGTTATTTAGGCTGCTGTCACACTGACCTTGTCAGTTACATAAGCGTCGCCAAACTGCAATTAGATCGAAGCTTAAAACTGGATTTTTCAACTGTCTGCAGGCTTGCAACTTACAGACTATTTCCGAATAAAAAATACTTTATATAGACGAGAGATTACACTTTACAGCAAGCATTTAACGTCTGAAACAGGTCGGAAACACCAATGTAAACAAACCGACCACGCTCACAAAATATGCATTAACTAATTACTGTATCTGACCGAAATAACTACGCCCGAAAGTGTTGATTGAGTTGCTGCTTGACTCGGAACTTGACCACAATATATAGAACGTTCTGTATACTGTGACTTGACTGCACCCGGACTGTATTTGGAGCTGACAGAAATTTGCTAGAAATTTTCGTGACATGGGCGAAATGCGAAAAATTATAGCGGTTTTACTGGGGGAAAGAAAAAGGAAGATGAAAGTGAGAGAAGAAGAGTGAGGAGATAGAAAGAAGAAAAGATAGACGATCGGACAGGAAAATCAATCGTTTTAGAGAGAGGGGTAGCCTATACCGGTATAGGCCCCTAATAGGCCTAGGCCTACTCCTACCTGCGGTAACGGCAATTATAAACTAGAACGATTTGTGGCGTAGGCCAATGCCGGTATGCAAGCTACACAGCATAAAATGTCAGTGATTGGTTGGGCACAGGCTAATATTATACACATTCCGCGATCTCACATGCTCTCTATCATGCTCTCTATCACTAAGACTTAGGCCTATGTCTGCTCTTCCAAAAGCTGAAGCTTTTTTTCGAATAAGAGCATGATTTTTTTGCAGCGGCGCAGCTGTATGAATTTTCTTTTTCAGAAAGCAAATCCGCAAAGTTTCCTCCTTTGTCATTTCCTTCCCTCCACTTTTCTTTTTCTCCCCACTTCCTATTTTTCTTCCGGTTTTTTTTTCGTAGGCTTACACTTTCTCCCTTTCCATTCTAGAGTTTTCCCTGTCCTCCCCTTTTCTTTTTAGAAATAGGACCACTAAATTTTAGCTTGGAAATCTGGGGGAGCAATATGAATTCTGCTGTGGGGCTAAGGCGTTCCAGACGAAATCAAATTTGGTGCATTATAGCCTTAAAATATAAAATGATGGCAACAATTTTAATTATTTTTTACAGAATAAACTGACCAAGTTTAGTGCGGTTTAAACAGTGAACGCAAACAAAAACGGTGCGTCGACACCAATTTAAAAGTGAGGGTTACAAGCGAAGCAATCAGAAAAAAATTTGGAACTAGTGTACGCATTATTGTCGCATTAGCTGTGTCTTGCATATTTTAGGCATTAGACCTGTTTGCCGATTTTAGGGGGAGCGCTGCTCCCTCTAAATACGCCTTTGACTTTGGGCCTATGCTTAGGTCTACACATCACTGATCATTTAATTTACGCGTATACTGTACAAGCTATAGCTACGATGTAGCCTATATATTCGTGCAAATAAACAATAGGCCGGCAGGTAGGCCTATTCTTAAACTGCGCATGACGATTATTGCAAAAAAAATCAACAGTGCTGAATAAGAAATAAACGACGCTGTCAACGCTCTGTCAGTGATGGAAACCTAGATTTTTAAGAGAACAATTATTTTTAGGTTTTAGGTGTTCTGAAGATTTTCAAACGTTTTAAGGTTTTACAGGTTTTGAAGATTTTTAGGCTTTATATTTTACACAAATACTGAAACCCAGATGAAAATTTTATACATCATTCTTCATATTTCATTGTTTTTGCCGAGTGAATTACGTGACACCACAACTTAAAAATCACAATAAAAATATGAAATAAAATATAGTCATCAACACAGCAAATGAAAAAGCTTTAACAGTTAAAACCTACAAATTGAAAGTTCTACTAATGTTTATCAGATTTTTAAAAACGTAATTTCAAACCATTTTCCATCCCTGGCTGACGCTGGGCACGTCCTACACAGGTGGCACTGTAAAGATAGCGAAACAGTAATAAGTCTAAACTGTTTGGATCTCTATGCAGACACTCCAGCTGCAGCTTGCTTGCTGGACCACACTTTGCCTTTTGTCCAACATGTTAAGCTAGAAAACATACACACACAATTATATTGTTAAGCTTAACACCAGTGTGAAAAACAGCAAATATAACTTATATATTTTAGGGGGTTGGCGGGGTTCCGGGTAGGCCTATAACAATTCTTCTAAAAGTCTACTACGGTTAAATATCAATGTTACTAAAACTATTACTATACAATGCGTAAGTACTTAACTTACATGAGACAGGTAACGATGAGAAGACCGATGACGACTGAGAAGAGGATGATAAGAAACATATAAAGCGATGGGATTGATGTCTTGCTTTCAGCTGCACGCAGTTCACAATAAAACACGTGTCGCTTGAGAATTTTTTTTGAAGAAAAATAACTAAAACATGTCGTCAGCCTCGAAAGATATGCAAATGCTTGTGATTATAACGACGAAAATGAGCAACTTTCTTTCGGCAGTGGTGGAATTTGGTTCGAAATAAGTACGTTATATAAACTTAGAAAACAAAAGTCCAAATTTTACGTTGTATATGTTTTGCATGTGTTGTCACACAAATCTTATTTTTATTTCATATTTTATCTTGATTTTTGAGTCTCTGACCTGACGTCAAGGATATGACATGGAAATTGAAAATGGTGTATTTCCTGCGCCTTAAAATTTTTGTCTTGTTTTTTTGCATCTAAACCTGAAAAAAGTGTTAACGTTTAAAATGTAAAACAAGTAATTTGAGCAAAGCGCGTGAAACGCGCGACGGTCTTAGCAGTTCCTGTTCGCAGGTTGTCTTGGTTTATCTACAGCCATTTCGTCGCAATTCACTATTTATGTGTGCCTCACAGCCGAAAAGCGCAAAAACACTAAAAACCCTTCATTTTGGGAATTCTAAGTCACTCAAGATCATAGATGTTATTATCACTAAAAAGTTCGTTACCAATTTATACCTGATGGCAGAAGTAAGCGGTGACACTGGTTTGCCAATTTTCAGTTCATGAGGCCGAGATGTAACCTGACGTCAAAAACTCAAGCAAATAACCCGTATCTAGTGTACATGTTTACGTATGGGCGGCGAACTACGCCCTGGCCTGCTGGCTCAGGCGCGTCGGACAACTTTGGCGCCGACTGCAAACTAGGTTTAGTCTAAACACGGCGCTTGAGGCCTAGCTTCGGCAAATGGACGGACGGCCGCATACGTGTCGGCAGTGGGCGACGGCATCTGCGCTTATTTATGCTTAGGCGTAAAAAAATTATGTGCTTCAGATTGTAGCCGGCAAAAAGTAGGCACGGGCGGATTTTTTTTTATTCTTTAACGTTTTGCATCATTATGTGTCATGTTTTATTAGGCTACATAACAACTCATAAAAACCAACTGACGCGTTAAATAGTAGCCATGAAAACTAAAGTAACTGCAGCATAACGGACTGGATGCAAACAGTATTTTTCAGTAAAACTTTAAAAGCAAACTAAAAATGTGCCATTATATCAGAAGGTTTAATAAAAAAATTTTTAGGGACGCGAGTCTTTTTCTCGGGACCGACAGAAACAGAAAGCACACGAATTTTTTAGGCCTTAGGAAGCTTACCAAGACAAAAGCTCTTTGAGAACGACGCGTTGGGGTTGAGTTGATCACTGATGCCAGGACAGCTGTAGCACGTGCTCATGCCGAACCGATCCTGATAGTAATCATCCGGACACCCCTGGCACTTGGTGGCCGACAACACCATGCTGCCGGTCGTGTACTTGACCGAATAGCCCGGAAAACACGGCACTGAAATGTACAGTCAATGACACGCAGGAAAAAAGAATAAAAAGTGTGTAAATGTGTAACTCTTTGTGGAAACTCATCTCAAAGCTACGTACGGAGCGTCACCTAGCTGCCATAGAAGGTTAAAGAATCAAAATCACAGAGTGTCAAGGCGCGTACAGAGCGACGTAACTCAACTAAACTAAACTGACCAATGGGCGAGTCGAGTTCATTTCAGTTACGTCGCTCTGTACGCGCCTTTATAGTTACCCGATACAGGAGAGCGCACCCCGCCTAAACTCCAGCCAGGCCGGTATTCGATTTACTTACGCCGAAGGGACGAAAGGCTGAGTTGACCTACATGTAAGTGGCTGGTTATATGTCGATATGGCTTATTCCTTAACCTGTCCAAAAACACTCGTCCAGATACTATAACTGGGTCAGCACATAAGATAACTACGTTGATCGACACGACGTGTAACGTGTGAGCGAGTAGGGTTTTACGTCCCGCCCGACAGAGTAAAGGTCATTTCGGGGACAACCTTCCCGGGCAAAAAGCACGTACACATAATAACGAAACAAAATGTTTAAACTTTACACAAAGTTTAACCTTTATGAAACACAAAACCTAAATACGTGTAACCACCAAATCACACCATCACTACATTACCGGTAGTTCGTTACTTACATGCTGGATACAGCAGCAATTTACGTTACGTGGCACTACGTTGTTCGGCCGTCCTGAAATAAGCCACATTACTGTCTGTCTGTCTGTCTGTCTGTCTGGCCATCCGTCTTGCATACACGTGCTCCTAACTCAAAAACCACAAAAACAGAAACAGTCAAAATTGGTATAAACGCATCCCAAGGCAGAAATAGCTGTTGTGTTAATTCAGTAATTCAGTAATTTTCTGCTCAAACGTCAAAGGTCAAGATCACCGGACGTCACAGAAAAAGATGCATATTTCGCGTAATCACACCTTGTCGTTAACCTGATCACAGGCTGAACGGTAGTTCAAGCCCTGTGTTAACGGCGACTTCTCTTTCTTATGGGAAAGCCAAAAATTTGACCCCCCACAGAATCAAAACCCCTGATCTAATTGAGACAAAATTTCGCACGGTTGATTACGTCGGCGAGATGACCCCTCATGCAAAATTTCATGTAAATCCCTTCAAGGGGGGGCTTCCCGGCAAATGGGTGAAATATACGCAAAAATTT
>Ga0209367_1011060_pt1 | contig 12013 bp, 9 predicted proteins | sample WorMetLIZISLAND2_FD_187412 | JGI IMG/M metagenome (GOLD analysis project Ga0209367, IMG submission 187412) | Marine gutless worms symbiont microbial communities from Max Planck institute for Marine Microbiology, Germany - Olavius geniculatus... ... | reverse complement strand
CCTCCCCTCCCCCTAAGTGAAAGAGTCCCCATACGCCTATCTTATTTTTTGCAAGTTTGGTAAAGATTATAAACATTTTAATAACTATGATGTAATATAATGTAATGTAATTTTAATAACTATATAATAATGTTTATAATCTTTACTGGCCTTACTTATTCAGTTTATCCACTCATGTTGGTGGTTTGAGAAAGTCACACGAATATTTGTAGATAATTTTTTGCAACATAATATAACAAGTAGAATCCATTTAATTTATTGTCGCTTACTCAGTGTGGGCCTTGGATAAGAAATGATAGATTACATTCTGTGCTAATTTGAATTTATTTTATTGACTCATTAGTTATATATGAAGTACACCTTTATCACTAGTTATGCTTATTGTCTAGGTTCAGTAGTATAATGCAGGGCTGGAAAAAACGTAGGTTTTTAAACACGTTTTTAGGTTCTTTAAGTTTTTAAGCGTTTTTCAGTTTCTTGGGTTTTAGCGTACATAGTTATAAGACCGGTCACTAAATTGCGACTCAGGAACAATATTTTATATGACAGTCACCATGTCGCATCATTTTCCGTATAAGCTAAAGCCAAGCTGAAAAATTAGGATAAAATGTGAAGTTAAATATGATGTGTTATTTAAAGCACATAGCAAATAAAGCAACCTATAGTTTGGAGTTTTGACAGTTTTAGATTTTTGAAAAACTTTGAATATTTACATTTTTGATAGTGATTTTTCAGTCATGGTAGAATGTCATTGGCTGTAATTATGAGCACGACACACAGGTTTGATATTGTGCAGTAGTTTATCACTGCGTTGTAGAGCACAGTCTCGGCGAAGGTTTCAACTGTTGCAACTGCTTTCTGTTGCAGTAAGATGCTATTCTTCTGTGTGTAGGTCAATATGTTTGACGGTTGCTCCCAAAGGAAAGAGTAAGATATTAAAATATCGCTATGAAGTCAAGCAGCTGCCTGGAGAGATACTTACTGATGAGAAAAAGACGTTCTTTAAGGTGATTATTATCAAGTTATTTGCATACTTATTTAATTATTAGGCCACCCGGAATGATAGGCCTTATGTTTTGCAACAGTTTTTATTATTTATTTCTTTTCTAATGAGAGATCTCTGAGGTCTTTTGGCCTATCTCCGCAGAATTTTGCATCGTGCTTGGAAGCATGGTCGATTTTATAACGCCAGTCCAAAAATTTGGGGCCTGCCTCCCCCCCCCAAAAAAAATTGCGGGCCAAAAACATGCTAAATTTGGCCCGATTTCAGACCCCTTTTCTCTTTGAGCGCAAATATCTCTGAAATGGATAGAGATATCCAAAATCAGAAAACTAGGTGATCGACAGCATTTCATGCCCCGTTCAACGAAAAAAGTTTGGTGAACTTTGGTCCACTGGTGCTAGTGGAGGTGCAATCATACCCAGAAAATTGACTTTTTCGGAAAACCATATTTCAGCCCCTAGGGGGTGCTGCACCCGAAAATTTTACACGTGCTGTAGAATGTTCAAGGCTTGCTAGTGCACACCCACTGTAGATGGGGGTTCCCCCCTAATTTTTTTTTTACAAAGGGGGGTCAAGAATTGGCTTAAAATGTAGCATATAAGGAACTAGAACTTTGGCGCTAAGGGGAGTAGCTTCATGAAACTTTACCACATAATGTGCCACTAGGTGGGGTGTTAGCCCGGGTACAACTTTTGGGGGCACCGCCCCCCTTTAAAATTTTGGAGGGCAAAAAACATCGAAAATTTGGCGCAATTTAAGACAACCTTTGAGTTTGAGCGTGAATATCTCTGGAACGGATGGAGCTATCAACAAGTGATAAATGGCATTATCAAGCACTCACTCTCACGTTGAACCAAAAAATTGTGAACCTTAGTCCACTAACCATGAAGTTCTGTTTGCTTATTTCGACTTACCCAAAATCAGCAATGCATGCAATTTTGGACAACTTTAGACTTTGATAGCATATATCTCGGGAATGGATACAGGTCTCAATAAACAGAAAATGACGTTTTTAACTACGATCTATTCCATGTCGAACGCAAACAATTTGGTGAACTTGGGTTCATTAACTACAAAGTTCTGTTGTCTAATTTCGAACCACTCAAGCTCAACATTGCACTTGCTATATAGGATAATGCAATTGCGTTCGGGCCACGTGACTTTGCTGCAAACGGAATTTCAACCCCCCCTAACTGTCCCCCCAGTCGGACTTATGGTGCCAGGTGGCCTCATGTTGGACTCTGCCCCAGATTTCTAGTTTGTTGTATTTTAGACATTAATATGCTGTTTTTGCCAACCATTATTCTACCCTTTGCTGTTTTTGATGTGCATTGCCATGTCTTTGGACATAACTTGTTGAGTTATTTTGTCAGGTGCATCAGATTCTTGTCTATTTTGTTTGTCTACATTTTGTGTTTCATGGCGTAATTCTGTGATCTCTTTTTTCAATGTTATTGGCTCGGTTGTTGAATGATTACAATGATAATTTCAAGCATAATAATATGTACGAGGGTCATTCAAAAAGTTCGTAGACCGACGTAGTTAGCGAAAGATGTTTAGATCATATTTTGCTATTTTTCAACATAGTCTTTGCAACTGAAATGCAATTGGTCTAGCATTTCTTCAAAGCTCAGATTCCACTATAGAAAAAATTTTGACTTTGGTCCTTTGGGCAGCAATTTGCCATGCAGATTACTAAGGCATTCAACAAGTTGTAGTCTGATATAGATGGACACTATGAATGTCAATGGCATTGTGTTATTACTGGTTAGTACCATCTAGCGCTGCAGTTGCACAACTTGTTATTGGGCTATAATTAGACATTGTGGTTTGCTTCTTGCAGATGTTGTTCGCTGATGGCAGTATAAAAAAATGAATAATTGATGCATTACTGACATGTTAACATGTGATTAAAATAATTAGTCGTATGCGTTAAGGCTGAATTCCACTACTGCGACCCAACCAGACCAGACTTTGTTGCAGACCCGGGTCGCCATGTGACCCAGCGTCACATGATGTTGACCTGACCTTGAAAACGTGGAAAACTACAAAAAGTTGACCTATTTGCATCTAAGGAAATCACAGATTCGACTCCATGCAAGCTCCTTTTTTTCTTCCGAGGCATTAAGATTGGTGTCCCAGATACTAGGCTCGTTTTGTATTAGGTTTATGATGTTTTCGAAATTTTTCGTCATTTTTTACTCATATAACATGAAGTGACGTCAAATGTTATTGGTCTACGTCATCAAAAAGTAAAATGATAGTAAATAAGTAACGAAAATAACGGACCATCGATATCCTATTCGTGTTTGGTTGGATCATTCCTAAATTCCACTACTGCGATCCGACCAGACTTGTCTGCGACCTGACAAAAAATCCGTACATGTCGAGATTGAACCGACCAGGTCTGCGACCCAAAAAAGCCGGAAAAGTCGCCGACCAGACCAAACAAGTCGGCGACCCGACCAGACTTTGTTGGCTGCGAGTCGCCGACAAAGTCTGATCGGGTCCCAGTAGTGGAATTTAGCCATTAACACGATTAAAACAGTCAACTGCTTGATAGCACTTGTTTCAGCTAAAGGATTGTACAAGTACGTGGCTAATGCACCATGCATATGTTGATTTGATTGTACAATTTTATGTTTTTTTTCAGGTGAAGAAAGATGAAATTGGCTTGCATTTACACAAGGCACATCCCGGGTCATGGACTGCACAGTTGTCTAGTGGCGGGATTGAACATTATCAGGCTGCTAGCTGAAGAAGCTTAGCTTTCATTGATTCAGTGATGTTGTCATTTTTGTCATATTTTTTTCTGCAGCGGTTGCTATGATCAAATAATACTAATGTGTGACGTATCCCTTTTTTATTTCATGTTTTTTTTAGTTTGGTTAGTGCTTTGAATGTATTCTTAATTTGTATTGAAAATATTTTTATCACAGTTTGTGAAACAAAAGATTTGATCATGCATTATGCGCTACATTAGAAGACACTGTTGATCATGATAGGGATGATAATTCTAAGTTGAAAAACAGTTAGCAGCTGAAAATAACTGGATCATGTTTGTTACCTCCGCCAAGGAGGTTATGTTTTTGTCGGACTTTGTTTGTCTGTTTGTCTGTCTCTGCGTGAGCAAGATAACTTGAAAAGTTATGGACAGATCTTTCTGAAATTTTGAGAGTATGTCGGGCATGGCATAAACTACCAGTGATTCAATTTTGGGCATGATCTGGCATGAATCCTGAATGTTCTTTACCACTGCGTTAAAGGGGGCATAAGGGAACCGCTGGCAAAGTGAAGATGGTGACGCCAAGTGGCGAATAGCTTTGCCTTGGTGGACGTACCTGCGAGCTACGATTGCGTTCTAGTTATTTATATGTTTTACTGTTGCCAAATAGTTGATAATGATTAGTTGTGTAGCACTGGTTGAGGACATGTTCACGTACAGATGATCAGGCTTTGATCTGTGTTCAAACCTGATGGCTTCACGTGAAAGCTAGCTAATTTGATGCTTCAGGAAAGACCCATGATTTTGACCGAGGCTTGCACACATGATGCGTAGGATGGGGGATGTTTCTGTCCTTGCTGTTCCTGACCTTGCCGTTGACCTTTTCTCATTTTTAGTCTTCCTGGATCCGAGGGTTGACTGAACTGTGTATATCATATATATATATATATATATATGTGTGTGTGTGTGTGTGTGTATATCATACATCCTTTGTGATTCTTCTCCATTCAGCTCCGTCGTCTGCTGCCTGGCCTCAATTAAGTGACCTCTAACGCCATTCCAGTCCATGTAGTGAGTGATGTTGTTTAACCAGTTGACTTTGGGTTCTTTTGCACACTTGCTGTCTAGTGTCCCTTGTAAAAAAGTTGTATAATGTGCTTTTCCATGTGCACTGTTGTTTGATGGTGTTCTGTGGCAAGTTTCTCTTTTTTGATGGCTTGCAGCAGCATTCTTGTAACCCCGGCTTTCTCCATTTTCTTTCCTAGTCTATGACACTTGCAGTATTCGCTGTACCTCATTCATTTCAAAGGCCATGATTCTGTCCTTGTCTTTCCTCAAAGTTCAGCTTTTCTGCATTTTTGTGTCGTTTGCTGGTTTAAGTCTCAGACTAATTAAGAATGTATTTCATTGTGTAAATTTTTGATAATGCCACACTTTGCCGTTGTTAATACTGTCATGTTTCTTACCACAGATTTTTGTGTACACTTTCCCAACAAAATCTTTCGCAGTAACATACAATAATTGGAATTGTATTATTGTAATTAGTAATTAATTTAGCTAATTTTTAAATTAGTTTCAATTTAGTTTAACTTATTTAACTTTAATTAACTTATTATTGTGAAATTATTTTACAGTGTAGTGTGCAACATATACTTAACGTGCGTGTATTAAATACAGTGTATTATTGATGTTGGCCTAATATACAGAGTGGTGCAAAAAGTTTCCAGCAAAGTGATTATTAAAGATCTTGCTACACATTAACCATTTCACTGCATGCTATGTGACGTTATTTTGTTGTAGAATACCAATACTATTAGTTGGCCATCTTTTCCTGCATAGGCGCAATGAGTAGCTCAGCAAAGTTGGGACGTAAATAGGCACACCGCGTGATGCACTGGTCCCGTATCTGTTGTCTCGCAGTGTGAACTGGTGTCTGGCTGAGGGCTAAGGAAAATGGGATCAGCGCTGCCCCATAGGTTTTATGGAACGAGACGGGCTTTACGTTTTTAAAAAACTTTTTGAATAAAAATGTAGTGGATCTACAGTATAATTAAAATGCAGACTTTACGTACATTCGTCAGATGGCGCATGCGCTAGCAGTCCTTCGTCAAATTGACAACAATAGGCCCATGCATGTAAACTTGAACTAGTCGATTTACTTTTCACTGACACAAATAGCACCTGAATTTGAAGAAGTAAGAACGTTTATTTTGCCAAATAAATACAGTAAGCCCTATAAACAAAAATTAACCCGTAAGCCTACAGCCTGTCATAGAAGGCATTGTCTTAGACCTAAGCCAGAAATGGAAAATTAGTTCGCGTAATTTTAACGTTGGTTTAAATTACCTTTAAAATCTCAAAGGTTAAAGATTTATCTCTTAAGGTTTTTATCTGTTCTTCAATTTATACTACAAATCAAATATTATCCTATATTCAATGATATTTTAATCATGATTTTTTTGAGTTTTAACATTTAATATAAACGATGTGACGTGGATAATGCCAGAAGGTGTATAGGATGTTCTTAAAATTTGTGCCCCGTTTTCTTTGTACAATTAAATCTTAAAAAAAACTTTAAAAACTAACAACCTAAAACTTAATTTCTCTCCAGAATCTAGGTTTTTTTCCGTCCGTGCCTAAGGTCCATCAGCGCTGGCCACAATCAGTACTATATATATTAAAGCAAATACAGTTCACATTATATGCAAATCGGTATAGGCCGCCTACACAAAAAGCAAAGAACTAATACTGGGTGCATTCAACTGCATTGAGCACAATAAACACAAAACATGTCTAGACAATATTACTAAGCAACTGACTGGAACTGAGTACTAATAAAATGAACAAAAACTGCAGTAAATTCAACGATATTAGAACCCTATTCATCAAGCTTATTAGCGTGCACAAAATAAAGAAGTAAACTTTATGTTAGTTGCAAATAATGCTGTTTTGGTCGAATTCCGAAAGATCTCGTGTAACAAACTCGTGCTCCTGTGGATCGGAGAGTGGACCAGAGATAAATAGTGAAGGCGAGCTGTTTAAGCCGCTATCAATATGATAACGAAGTCCCGTGAGTCGCAGCTAGTGGCGGACGTCGCGCTAACGAATGCTGGCTGCTAGTGTTGGTCTGCGTGGTGTGAAATTCCATCTGAGCCGCCGTCGTCTCTTGTCACCTTCTGCACAGCATGCCTAGACCAAGAGTCAAAGACTCGGCCGATTTCATTGTCGCCTAAAGCCAGACTGCTAGACCATGTTTTTGTTCTGCTTTTAGGCTTTGGTAGTAATTTGCTGATAGAGTTTGTATTTTTTATTTTTAATCACTGATAAGCGTGGAGATTTTTTTTCTGAATTGTCCCAGGAGAGTAATCTAATGCGACTTTTTCTTGTTATTATAATAAAGTTAGCGTGTATAGTAAAGGCCTACTCGTGGGCATTATAGACCATTGGTTGTGACGCAATAAACGTATCTCCATTTCTCTCTGTTCTGCGTCAGGAGATATGAAAGTTAGGACTAATTTTATGGATCGTTTAATTTTTATGATAGACGCTTGTGAAAGCATCAAACAAGCTGAGCAATCGACACAGTTATCAACAGTGGCGTATCTGGAATTGAAGGAATGGGAGGGCCAGAAGGGCTAGAAGCTCTAGTGTTTTACGAGTGCTGAACGTAGGGTCTACATTGCTTCATGTGAAATTCTGGAACCGACGATTATGCTGTCCATTTAGAGTCAGATTGAGGCGAGTGTCAGTCAGCGCATGGAGTCAATGGCGTCACGCCTGGAAGCACGCTCGTACGTCGACGACGATGCGCCCGTCGATAGAATGACCACACACTCACACAGACACTGACTGAGCAGTCGAGTACAGGCTGGCTAATGATGGAGCGCTGCCCACTGGCCGTGTAATTGCCAACTGTCAGTCGACCGACAGACGGCGCCACTGCCCGCACCGCTGACCACGAGCTCAATGATCGATTCGACCGAATTTATTTTATGAATTTGTGCGCAGATGACGTCACATTTAAATTTCACTATAATTAGCTAACGAGGTTACGTAACTTTCTGCTTCGGTTTGTTGTCGACAGAATTACTTTATATTTCAAAGAATAGGTGTCAGATGAGTCGTCGTGAGATTTTTGAAACACTGAACTGTCAAATTAGTTTTGGGCGTAATCTTGTCATCCGCCATGGAAAAAAGCATTACGACTGAGTGTACAACTATTTAGGCCTATCGTTATCACTGAGAGGAATGCGTTGTTGTCTGGCGATCTGGCTGTTGTGCTCCCAGTTCATAAGGTCCAAGACTCATGGGGTCTTGGAACGTCACACCGAAACGGAAAGTTTTTAGACTACGGCGTAAAGACGCAAGCGAAGTCGCAGCGGAGACTATTGGCAGTGTTTCACAAGCTTACCATTGATATGAAATTTCCCATCCATATCCATATCCATATCCACAGATTTTCCGTGGATATCCACGGATATATCCATGGATATATCCATATCCACAAACGCCTGTTTTGCGTACGTGTATGTAGCCATTGAAGTTTCACAAAATACAGCAGGAGCAATAGCATTCATTTCCCCAAGCAACAGCACACAGACATTTTCCTCTTGAAATTGTTTAAAAATAATATTATCAGTAAAAATGCGCGCACACACATTTGCATAAACATAAGTTTAGCTAAGCATTTTCTCACGTTCGTGAAAACCTGCATGATCTTATTGCCCCTGTTTTCACAAATGGATAGATTTTCTGTTGCCCAACCAAACACCGAAGATTAAAATCAGTTGTGGCCAATTTACGCCTACAACTACGACGACGCGACTCAACTCGAGTCAATTGTCGGCGACCGACAGTTGAGTTGAGTTGCGAGGGCGTTGTAGGTGTGATTGGCCACTACTGCTAGGCCTATATAACTAATAAATTAATTGAATACTTAAATGCTTGAATGTTTCTGTCTCTGCTGTTCTTACTTTTCATTTTCTCGTTCATTCATGCTACAAGTACTCAGTTTAATTAAAAATGTGCCAGCACAATATCCATGGATATATCCATGGATATCCATATTCACGGCAAGCCTGGTTTTTCATAGTCGCCGCGCTGCTGTGACAGGAAATGCCTAGTCGCCAAGTGTGGAATGAGCAATCGAAACCAGACATGGGCATGGGTTGGGTCGATCCATGGGTTGGGTTGGGTTGGGTTCGGTGTTATTATTTTACTTTCTTATGCACTCCAGAAAAATCACAGATTGAAGTAAACGATCACGTTCCATCAGCAAAGAACGTTTCACGGTCACACAGTCAGGTGAATTGTTATTAGCCTAAATCGGACGAATTACAGAGGATGCAAATCTGTGACCACAGCGGACAGACGAGCTGTCATAAAACAACATGCAGTCCTCTTGCAGCAACGTACTCCATTGCACAGTCTTTGATCTGTTTACGCAGCATGTCCAGACAATAGGCTTGTGACACTGCCGGTATAGGCCTATAGTCTGACACCATTAGCAGCTCAGCCCCTGTAATAGGCCTACACAGGAGTTTTATTGTAGGCTAAACAGCCATCGTTCAACTGACAGTAACTGCTGTTCCTATTGAGCCATTTTCACGGTGACAATATTATCAGTGTAGGCCTATAGCTTAGGCACGACCTCTCTTTGCCGGTCTTGGCATCCATGACGACCTTACAGACTAGTCGATTATACACGTATATGAATCATGTCATTGTCACTTTTTCCGATTTTGCTTTAGTTTATAAAAGATAACAACTACCAGTAGTTAAATTTTACAGTTTTTGCGGTGTTTCCGATTGATTGCAAAACATATTCGAAATTAATCAATTCATCGACGTCAATTTTTTTTAGTGATTAATAATAAATTGCTCAGTTAATATTAAAATTTTATATATGTATGATGTTGGGTTGGGTTAGGTTGCAAAAATTATGGGTTGGGTTGAGTTGGGTTATGAAAAATGGACCCATGTCCATGTCTGAATTCGAAACTGCCGCTGTAAAGACGCCGTGATCTCATCCTCCGGGGTGAGCGTTTGCGGTGTGTGAATGATGACAGGACTGCATATAAACCCGATAAGCTCCGTCCTATTCGGTAAAATGTAGGGCCGTCTTTACAATTTTCCTGACAATAATGTTTAGAAACTTGCCATAAATTCAGCATATACAACTGCACGCCTGCATGCAGTTTTGCTGCCATTACCCAATTTAAACTAGGTTTCTTAATTAAAAAGCCTTAGGAGTATATAACTGCGTCTAAGGAGTACTCAGCTACTGCTGAAATGGCCGACCGTCTGAGCATGATTTAGGGTTTTTGGCGCTATATAAAAATTCACGTTTTACCGACTTAGGTTACTGATCGCCAATCAAGCGACAACATGGTAGTATGTTGGCCATTCTGCAACGTAGGAAGGCTATAACAAGCTGGTGGCGTGGCGTAGTTGGTAACGCGTTTCGGCTGAAACGAAGTTACTCTACGCCGGGCCCGGTTAGTACTGCGATGGGTGACTGCCTGCGGGCAGGTAAACCATCTCGGAGCGAAGCCTGCCAGCTAAGTCGACTCAGCCTTCTACCCTCCGTTGGACGGTAAAATGTGTAGTAAGTTATTTATATGGGTTACGGAAGGTGGGGACCTTGGTACAGCTGACTGGGGTTGCCTAGCCGGCCGCTGCGCCAGCCTGTGTTTGCAGGCTGCACACGGTGGCCGTGCGGCAGGCGGCTCTGGTTAGTGACGAAAGCGCAGAGGCGTGCGCATGCTCGTGACTATGCGCTATACAAATTGACGACCTTTACCTCTTTTACCTTTATAACAGTTGACTAATTTGGACTCTGCTGTCCGATAGCCTATTCTCTGGTCTGTGGGGCACCAGTGTGGCTCAACATGCTGAACATGCCTATATCCGCCTCTGCATGGTGGAAATAACGACGAAATTGTCGCGTCGGTCTACGGTGCTCGATCTTTCCATGTGACTTGCTCTGACAGATTGCGTTCTGATGCGCTCCTACATGCACTCTGCTGCTGCTGCTGCTGCTGACCACGTCTATGGACTGGATCGAGTAAGTGGAACAACTAACGTCGTTAGCGACGGCCGTGACTCGTGACGACACTAAAAGCACTCAGCGTAATCGCGTTATACGAACGCATTTTTATAATGGACAGCCGCCATGGAGCTCTAAGAACACCGACCAACGATGTGGGTGGGTGTCCACAGCATTTGACTGTCACGGCGCTGGTTGCAAATTACTACTGCCACTGACTTACCATATGCAGCAAGCATAGCAATATGTTGATACAAACTAGCGTTATCGTTAAACATTAGTTAACGTTAGAGTAAAAAAATAGAAAAGCTCAACCGAAGTAGAGAAACCGCGCGACACGTGTAGTGTGTAATGTATGTGTGTTCACTGTACTGAAAAAGTAAACTATAAAGAACGATGCTACAAATTTAACTGTTGTGCTCAGAAATTGTTTGTATAAAATAAAAAGGGACAATAGCTATGATTCCAACGATGCTTAAGTGCATCATACTTTTAACATACGTTCATTAATCTATTTTCGCTGCGAGCAGCACAACAGTGAGCATGTGTAATCGCTTAGCGCTGGAAGACGTTTGCGTTATTCGTGTCGTTAAGTAATCATTTACTCGGTGTAGGTTACGTTACGTCACGTGGGTGATGAAGTGACAGGAGTGGACTGCTGCAGCAGGTGGATGCGTTGCAGACAAGGATGGATACGGACAGACGGCTACTGCTGCAGCTGCGGCGGAACGCCTGTCGCTGTATCCGCGCTGACTGGCTAACTGAAGCGTCCTTGGGCGGGTAAACCTATCTGCGTTTGACGCCGCTGGGTCAGTAACTCTACTCCGCAGCCGGCCCGACATCTCAGCCGAGTCCGTCAGCGAAGCGATAATGAGCTCTGCGTCGAATCGATCCAGTCACTGTCCCATATCCACCCCGCGGACAAGGATCTCGTTTAAATTTTTTCAGTAATCGCGTTATAGCACTTTGGAACTCTCTGCCTGAAACTGTAGTGACAGCCCCAACAACGGACATTTTTAAATTTTTGCTTATGAAGCTTGAACTGTCTATAGTTTGATTGTGTTAGGTATTAGTTTTATTTGTATTTGTTTTATGTATTGCCTATTTTTCTTTTTCTTTTTAACAGGGCACATATTAGAGGCTTGCCCTTTGTGTCCTTTATCAGACCACATGCACTGCGTTATTGATTTTATGTTTGTAACTTCGTCTGGTATGAATTAAATGATGATGATGATGA
>Ga0209367_1011058_pt1 | contig 12015 bp, 11 predicted proteins | sample WorMetLIZISLAND2_FD_187412 | JGI IMG/M metagenome (GOLD analysis project Ga0209367, IMG submission 187412) | Marine gutless worms symbiont microbial communities from Max Planck institute for Marine Microbiology, Germany - Olavius geniculatus... ... | reverse complement strand
TTAGTATGTCTAACAATGTTTTTGTCAAGTCATTTTATTCGTCAGTCAGTGAGAGTGATTGGCTTACTGTAGATGCCTTACGTCAGGTGTTGAACCTACGTGATGGCTTTGATTTTCTGTTCTTTTCCGACGGCTCCACATTGTTAGATTCTGAATTGGACAGTCTCATTTTATATTTAGCATCTAGCCGTACTTTGTAGTTTATTTGCTGCTCAGTTTGTGTTGCTTTTTGCGTTTTTATTATCGTTCCTTTTCTTTTTTCTTTTTTTCTGTACCTCGTGTACGATTAAATAATAAATATATAAATATAGTGCTTAGCGCAGTGTGTAGTGCTTCATGGCGCCATCTGGCAAATGATGGTCACTCAAAGGTCCTCCCACTCGTAGGGTGGGAGCTTGCTAGTGAGAAGAATTGCCTGTGTGACATTAACAGTATTGATCACGCTTTGTACAACAGGCAAAGATTTCGGTCCAGTGCAATTGTAATATGTGACCATTCGTCTGTTTAGTCGTCCACTGCAGTGCATAACCCTGTCCCTAACCTTTACGTGTGACGTTTCGAGTTGGAAATTGGCACGTCAGCTACTCCTGCCCTGGCTGGACAAAGCTACTGAACAAGCACAATTATTTCTTTGCTAATTCGTTGTTTATTGAATCATTTGTCAATGATTTATTTCTGTGATAATTAGTTCTTCTTCTCTTCATCTCCCAATTTTCATGTCTTTTCCATCAATATACTGCACTGACTGTGTTATGACAGAAAGAAAAAGGGTTGCTTTTTATGAAACACTATGTGTAATTTCTTTTACTGTTATTGTTATTGAAGTACATCGATGAAGCATTGTCAATGAGGCGTAAGCAGCAAGAGATGGCTCGCAGACCTGAACGTGTACTACCGATATCACTGCTGCATACCATGCCGCTTCTAACGTTTGTTTTGTGCTTGGCCGTTTTTTAACGTTAACAATAATGATAACAAATTTCACTTTACTTTACTTAGATTTAAAAACTAGAAAGTTGCATGTCATGTTGCAGATACATGTAGAAATGTTATTGTTGGTCGCACACAGTGTATAGGCCAGACGTTAAAGCATCTGCATAGTTCTGGCTTTTGCTTTTTACGCGCGAAAGCAGCTACTGCTTTAGCGCATCTTGGCCATCGCAATTCTGTCCGTCCGTCCATCTGTCCGTCTGTTTGTCCGTTCGTCTGTCACATGGGTGGATCAGTAGAAAACGGTCCAACCTAGGATCACCAAATCTTCACCATTGGCTGCCCGGAAGACTCTAGTTTTAGGAACCGTAAATCTTTTCCATGAATTCAAAGGGGGTCACCTTGAACAAGGGCACTAAATACGAGGGGGTAGGCAAAATTTACGAGTTTTGGCCAATAACTCACTGTATCTTGGTAGCGGTGCGAGATAAGGCCTAGGTTACTATTAATCGCTAATAGGAAATTGTATACTGGCTCTCGATTGGCACCAAATTCAATGATCTCGAATGACCTTGAACGCCAAAATAGGGAGTTTAATGGATTTTTTTGCCGATTAAGCGCTGCGACACAAGTCTATATCATTCTCAAGGTGGCGCCACGGTACTGGCGTTGGTGGCGTGGCGTAGTTGGTAACGCATTTCGGCTGAACTGAAGTTACTCTACGCCGGGCCCGGTTAGTACTGCGATGGGTGACTGCCTGCTCAACTTTGGTTTAAGTAGGTAATTTTGGACTCAGCGAATCGCTGAGACTTTCACTGAGCATAAAGTTCGGTCTAAGTAGGTAAGTTTAGGCTCAGCAAAAGTCTCAGCGAAAGTCTAAGTCAAAAAGTGAAGTCGCCCAATGTATTTAGTAGCAGCTTAAGTTAAACAGCATTGAATTGACAACAATCTTGAGGATTATGAGAGACTATATATAAAGTTTTTTTTAACACAGGTGCAAAGATATTGTGAACAAAAGCCATAAAGTCAAGTATTTCTCAAGTGTATGGTGGCACTGATCATCGTTTCCTTAGTCCTTAACCAGACAATGGATACACGGCTAGTGCATTGTGTGGTGTACCTGTTTACACCCCAGCTTTCACTGGTACTCATTGTGCCCACCCGTGTAGGGATGGCCAGGCTGAGTTGATCTAGGTGGTTTGGTTACATACCAAGATGGCTTACCCATCTATTTGTTTTAACTGGGCCCAGCATTGATAAGCTTCATTGATCGAGACTTCATGTTATCCACTATACTGAGTCACGTAGTGTGGCGTGTTGTTGTATTGCTATAGGTGGAAATGTCTTGGTGATAGTCTGGTTGTTACGTACAAACAGATCAATGCTGCATTGGTCTCACAAGCTTCATGTCCGTACTCCATTGTGAGTTGTAATTTTTTTTCGGATTCTAAATTTTTTTTTAGGCTGATATTCTATTGCAGGTTGTCTTTTTGTTTATTTTAAACACTTACTTCATACCCAAATCCGTTGACTCATCTATTTTTCTTTGTTCTTACCTCTCTTTTCTTGAGATATATTTCACATGTCTTGTTTTGATTTTACCCAGCATTCTTCCAAAGATATCGTTATATTCTTTCTATCAGTTATGCAAACATTTTTTTCTCTACTTTGTGTAATTTTTATCTTAAGGTTGTTCTAAAGTGCATTTTTAAGGTCTGATTTTTGAAATGATTCTGAATTTGTTCATAGTAAGTAAAAATTAGTTTCTGTTGTTTTTTATTGTATTTTTTATCGGAGGTTTTTGTGTAGTTTATTGTATGGTTTTTTATGATGTACATGGTATTTTGTATTTTTTGCTGCTTTTCGGATCAATCGATCCATCAATTTGTCGACTGATTAACTCATTTATTGATAACGGTTTCCCTGTGTGCAGAGCTATTGCAGTCGTTTGGATGTTGGCCATCTGCTACGAAATCAAGATGCCATTAATGATCCACCGGATACTACTACTACTGCTGCTGCTGCTGCTGCTGGTACAACTACTGCTACTGATGCTACTGCAGCAACTATTGTTACTTCGTTGGTTACATCAGATGTCCAGTCGGAACCAGTTGTGTCTTCTGCTTCTTTGACGCCAGGTGTAATACACGTGTTGTACTGTATGCATTGTTCAGTCCTGTGGTGCAACAAGTTTATTCTACAGCTGAAATATTCCAGTGTAGTATAAGGTTATTCACTGACATGCAAAGTATGTCAGTGGTTCGAATAATAGTAGAAAATGTGATCACTGACAGTTGGCTAATTAATTAATAACTTTTTACTGTAAGAGACGCATATTACCCCTACCGTTTGGAACAAATTACTGGTCAGCGTCTACACTGCAAAATGTCTGCCATGTTTCCACCCGATACAGAAAATGTATTACTGTTTACCATCAAGTTGTAGCAGTTGTAGCTGTAAGGAAATAACTTATAGCAAGCACCTTTGTATTTTATCCTAGATTTTATGGAGCTATACGAGTTCACTTCTGATTTTTAATATTAGCTTATGATTTCACTACTACTACTACTACTACTTAGTCATGTATTCTTCAAGACCTTGGAGGTGCCTCAAGGACAGAAAAATAGTGTTGGTCTTGGTCTTGGCTTTGATAAAATAAGTTGTGAGAACTTCAAGTCTTTTTGATAGCATTTGCTATTAAATATCTTGGCAGTGGTTATGTGGTTATGGAATCAAATAATAATGTTTGTTATTGTGGTTGCCATCGACTGGTATCGAGTAACATGCACTGCATAATTTTATGAAAATAGTGAATTGATGAGCTACATTGAAACATTTGATGCTTTGTTTTCGTCTTGGTCTTGGAAAAAAACGGTTTTGTTTTGTTGAAAGAAGTCTTGTTTACATCAGTGCAACTGGTGCTCATGCTACTACTAGATTTTGTCTGGCTTTAGTGATAGCCGTGCTGCCATCTGGTGAGTTTGTCATCCACACCACACCGCCAAAGCGTGGTCGTAAACGCAAGAACTTCGATGAAACACCACCGTCACAGATGACATCAGACCTGGCCAAGAGACGATCAACCCGAGTATGTTTATATGATTACTACTGATACACTTCAACCATTTGGCTTAGAAGCATTTCTGTGGAAATTTAGAAAAGTTTGCAAAGTTTCAGGGAAAATGTTTTTGTTGTCATAAAACATGGTAACCCTCGTGTTCAGTAGCAAAGTTTTAGTGTATATGGTAACTAAGACTTGGTTAAGCTTTTGTGCTTATATGTCTGCTGAACAGGCAGTTGCTATGCAAAACCACTGCCCATAGCAACCGTTGCTATGTCAAACACACACTGTTAGATTTGTAGTAATGAATAACATCTGAATGTGTTACTATGGCCATGATTTCCAGCACATTTATACACTTAATACACATAGGCTCTTACTATTGCCGCACTAAGCTTGTTGCTGAAGGCTTTTTGTTGCCATAGCAAAAGAAGGTCATCGAGGGCTTGAAAAATGTGTACCCAGTCATTATTTTTCAAAACAGTGTCACAAAATTAAACTGAATAAGCACAAAAAAACAGTTGTAGCAAGCAAGTCTGATGGGAGTAGGCCCTATTAGTAGACCTGGGCTATATTTGTTATTAAGCATTATGATACATTTTCTTGAAAAAAGAGGTACCGTGTATCATGACTAAGCTGCTCATTTGGAAAGACTATCATTGCTTAATACACACATACGGCTGTATATATATATTCTCTACAAACTACATGGCACCATTAAGGTTTTGCCATCTTTGGTCTTTGGCCCATGGACTAATAGTGAAGTACAGTTTGTTTGCCGTAATATTGTGTAATTTGCATGAATATCTGCGTGTAAATGTGGAGATGCGTACAACGGTGACCAGAGCCAGGGAGGAGGTGGCCAGCTGTCAGGACACCCTGAGGGCGTTTCTGCCACGCAGTCTCAGGTTTTTGCTTGTTTCATTGCATTCGATGAGCAGCTTATGTTTTGGGTCTGTTTTTTTGTATGCAAAGTAACTCAGTAACTTACAAGTGGATCTGGATGAAGTTTTTCAGAAGGGTTAGGCATGGTGCAGAAGGAAGTGGTCTGATTATGGTGGCAGTTGAGATTTTTTGTGGATTCTGGGTCATCCAGAATTATTTGCTACTATGAAAGAGAGCGTGAACTGACATTCCATTGTATTCGCCAGGAGCCAACACTATTTCTCGTGAAGGTTTTAGATCTTCGATCACTTCTGGTTTTATTTTACTAGCAATAAATGTATAACTAGAAAAATTCTCATTCGGGTGCATATCTCAGCCACAGATTGTCACATTTTATTCTGAGCTTTATGTAGGAATTGCAGTAGTAAATAAAAGAATTTCGTACAAACCATTTTTTGGATCTGGATTGTGATTAATCACTCAGTTCAACTCAGCCTTCTACTCTCCATCAGATAGTAAAACGAGTATGAGCTTTTGTAGCTCACTACTGCAGTGTTTTTCAACCTTTTTGTTGCCGCGGAACCCTGAACAAGCGTGGAGGTCACTCACGGAACCCCATGCATTGATCTGTGCGTCCAGCGACGTACACGAGGTTGAAGCTACAGGGTGTCTACGGACTCATTTCCCTAGCAGAGCAAAGCCCTTGTGAGGACGACAAAGCAAACAAAGATGACCAATATTAAATTTGACCACATTAACAGGCAGCAGTACATTATTGTATTTAACATAACATGAGGGCGAGGCGGTCGTCGACGGCCTCTTAGCCCCCGCCATACCAACTGAAAAAATTTATCATCAACGTCAACGTCCTCGTTAAAGATACGTGTCTTTTTAATTTTCTTTAGCATAGTGTTTAAAGAATTGAATTCATTAAGTAAATGGCCAAACGATTTCATAATGTAACCATAGGCCTAACCCTAATTACTGCATTTTTTTTCTTTTCTTCGTCTTTATTTGCGATAATGCACTTATCCTTGGAGTTGAGTAGCCTAATGTCGTGCATAGAAAGCCTACGCTCCTAAAAATGCAAATATGCCAAGACTACTAACAGCAAAAATGATTTAACAGAGTTGGTCTACGCAGAAATAAACGCGTAGAAATGCAATTTCGAACAAAATATTTCATGATGAGTATTTCTACGACATTGTTTGGCGAGATTTCGCACGCTAGCTTATTTTTTACTGGCCAGCTGCAGAACCCTTGGCAGATGCTCGCGGAACCCTGGGGTTCTGCAGAACCCCGGTTGAAAATCACTGCACTACTGAGTGATAATAAGGAGTGGTGGTTGATGTAGACACGGGTGGATCTGTCACTTGAGCTGATTGTCATTTGTTACTACACTGTGTCTCGATGAAAAATGTGCCACTTTTATTTTCTGAATGACTTTGTGAAACGTTAGCCAGTTTTGTTAATTTTTGCCATGCAATACCACAGACAAACTTGACGTAATTGACTATAGTTTTGCTCACCTCACCTTAATACTGTTGACACACTACCTTGTGAAATTCAAAAGTTACAGTTTGTGTCTTTTTCATTGTTGTTCATCTGTCTTTGTGTGTCAGTCTGCCAATCTGTCGTGTCTTTTGTCTGTTTGTTGTCAATAGTCATATGCATGATTGCTTGTGTTGTGCAGAAGTGACAACGAGGGATTGATGGGTGAGCCAATATCATCATCGTCATCATTGTTGTATCGTCATGGAAGGATAAATGCCCAAGGAGCTCATGTCAGCAGCAGTGTCAACAACGTCCCCACTGCATCATCATTGGTTTTACCCACTGCAGAATCTACTACAACTGCAGCTAGTACGTCATCGTCGTCGTCATCATGCCATTGTCCGTTGTTGTCTAACGAGTCGGTGGATGTCCAGCAGTTTCTTACTTCACACGCCGTCAACAGTGGTGTAGTTAATCTGTTGATGGCTTACCTCACCGAACTCTCACTACGCTCTCACCTTACCTGGTAATTGTACGCATTGTTAACCTATTCAACTGTTACTGAACTCAACTGTTGCTATTGCTATGTTTCCACCTTACCTGGTAAATCTTTCGTTAATCTGACCAACAGTTTACACTGTTTTGCTCTAGTCCTGGTTATGGTTAGCATGGTGTGTGTTTTGTGGTGGCGAACAGAAATTGATGGAAAGAGGCAAAAGCAGTTGTGAAAACTTTGGCAACTTAACAAATAAAGTTTGTAATTTTTTTTCAGTTAGAGTCACTGTTTTGAGCTGCGGGTTTTTTAGAAGGCATCTGCTGACCTTATTATGTACTTAGGCCCACGTTATTATTATCTGTGATTTCTGTTGATCTGTAGTAATAGAAACAACAACATGATGATGATTACTTGGTCATATTTATTATTGATATTAATAATTAACTTTTCACAGGCCTGACGATCTGGCTGAAGTGTACCTGAAAGCTTGCAGAAAACTGCGGAAACACGTCAGTCTGCCCAACTGCTTGTGGTTTGTATCTTGTGGGACTTAATAATCGTGGTGATATTAATAATACCGTACTACAGCATTTATGTAACATTATTAAGTTAAACTCTTTATTATGCATTGAGCAATGAGATTTTCGTTTTGAGCTAATATGTTCAAGTCACATCACTGTAATTTAGTTACTGATATTATTTATTGTAGAATTGTTCTTTTTGTTTCTTGAGAAATGTTTGATTTGGTTTGAAGGAAAGTCATAAATAGAAATACTCCGTCTTTTTGTAGTCTACTTTAAGATGTTTATTTCTGGTTTTTTTCACACCTGCAGTTTAGCTGCTTTTTCCACTGACATTGCATGCTATACTTATTCTGAAATACATAGGCAGTATTGAATATTGTGTTACTTTTAGAGTAGACTACTGTACTTGTCGAATTTTGAATTTTAAACTTTTGTGGTTGTTTGCGCAGAACTAATTACAAATTTAGTGCTCTGTTTCTCTGATAACAGTTTCATATCTACTCATTTTATACAAGCTGTCTCCAAATATTGTTCTAATGACCATTCTCGATGTAACCTAGGTTTGCTGGTGCTTTCCCTTTTTCGCCTCTTGATTCTCATAGAAGCGGTTTTGAAGCAAGAAACTTTTGCAGACTGCTTGATTTTCTGTTGCTAGCTTTGACATAATAAAAGGTTCCTGCATTATTCACTTGTGAAACAGAAGTATGTTTGTGTTTGTGATGTAATGTTGAAGTTGTATTTTCATCTGCAACATATTCGTTTGTTTACAGCAATGATTGTCCAGTGGACTGGATACGACGGATCTCCCTGGTAAGTCTACTATCATTTTGTTGTCACTTGTAAAAACTGATGTTGGTTTGTGAAAAAAGTAACAAGCCTACTTTCAGCAATGACTGTCACGTCCTCAACAGCTCATGCATAATGGTGCAAGATCCTGTTTTTTTGCTCCTAATCTTTGGTAGTGGAAAAATGTCGTAAGACATTTGATTATCTGTTGTTGGCCTCACTGCGTGTATTGAAAGATTGCTGCCTCTATTCAAAATTTTATTTGTCATTTGAAATAATTTTGTTAAAGGTTTTCCTTGGCTTTTTTAAAACTGAGCAACTGCATGTATTTTTCTTAAACGTTTTGTATTTTTTTGTTACAATTGCATTATTTCTCGTGATTTTTGCAAGCTGTTTTTTTAAAGTTTTTTTGCGAATTAGACTTACATGAACTTTTTTTATCTAGAGTTGATTTGATGTCTGTGCAGATATGTTTAGTCCAGTTAGAGATATCGTTGGATAGATGGCGCCAGCATAACACCGGTCATCTCACCAATACCAGCTCTCCTCGCAGGTAGGAAGGGTTAAAGGTCGTGCATCTGTAGCTCTATGGGAAAGCCATCTCAGGGCTACAGAGCGTCACCTGCCATGTGGAATCACACAGTGTTACCTGCCACCCAACACAGGTGAAAGCACTCCATCTTAAATCTAGCCAGGCAGGGCGGTACTCGATTTACCTACCATGGAGGGATGGAAGGCTGAGTTGACGTTGGTGTTTAGTTATGTACCACAATATTTTACCTGTCCACAGACAGTCACCCATCCAAGTAGCAACTACTTGATAGCGACCTGACTGGAAGTTGAACCTTTTGATCAATGCATTGTCCATCTAAGGTAGGTTTGTTGATTTACAACTTTGCAAGTAGCAAATATGATAATTGATTGCTGAGTACAGTTTATCTGAATTCAGTCATGCATTTTAACCAGACTGTGAGGATATTTAGATATTGCACTTGCTTTTACAATTTAGAGAATATTTTTTTGATATTCGTATTTTTTGCTATGTAGCTTGCAACCTGTTTTTTTCTACGCTATGCTATAATGGAGTGACTGGCATAATTTAAACAGCTGATATTACATAGCAGTGTTATTAGTCTTTGGTCCACTAATCACGGAGATTAAGTGGTGAAATCGTACCCACGAAAATCGATTTTTTCAGGAGACCATATTTTGGCCCCTAGGGGGTACTGCGCCCCCAAATTTTTACATGTGCTAGAGAATGACCAAGTTTTACTAATGCACACCCCTTGGGGGATTGGCATCCCCCTTACAATTTTTTTAAAGGGGGTCCAAAATTGGCTTAAAATTAGCATATTAGATGTGAGAACTTTTGAGCCAGGGTGAGTAGTCTTATAATACTTTGCCACGTGACGTGCTGCTAGATGGGGGTTATAACGTGGGTACAACTTTTGGGGGGCACCATGCCCTAAAAATTTGGGAGTGCAAAAAAAACGTTTAAAAATCGGTGCGATTTACGACTACTTTCTTGTTTGACTGCAGATATCTCTGGAATGAATAGAGTTATTGACAAGCGGTAAAAAGTGTTATCAAGCACGATTACTCCCACGTTGAATAAAAAAAAATTGGCAAACTTTGGTCCACTAACGCCAGAGATTACGTGGCTAATGTTTAACTACCTTAGGTCGACGGTGCATGTTGTGTGTATGCTAATGCATTTGAGTGCAGGACACGTGACTGCTGCCGGGGGAATTTCACCCTCCCCCCTTGAATTATCCCCCAACCGGACTTAGGGCGCCAGGCGGATTCACGTTGGGCTTCGCCCCAAATTTCTAGTTTTTACGCGCGAAAGCAGCTACTGCTTTCAACGTGTCTTAACCGTTGCAATTCTGTCCATCTGTCAGTCCGTCTGTCCATCTGTCTGTCGCACGGGTGGATCAGTCAAAAACTGTGCAAGCTAGGATCACTGAATCTTCACTGGAAGACTCTAGTTTCAGGAACTGTAAAACTTTTCCATAAATTCAAAGGGGGTCACCCCAAACGAGGGCACTAAATGAAAGGATGGTGGGCAAAATTTGCGATTTTTGGCCAATAAGTTGATGTATCTCAGTAATGGTGCGAGATAGGGCCTAGGTTACTGTTAATCACTAATAGGAAGTCGTACACTAGCTCTCGATTGGCGCTGAATTTGATGACCTTGAATGACCTTGAACGCCAAAATAAGGAGTTTTATGGATTTTTTTTGACTATTTTGGGCTGTGACACAAGTTTATATCATTCACAAGCTTTCACCACGGAACTATCGTTATGCGATCCAGATAGAGAATTTGGTATTTGTATATTAACTTAGCGTGAATACTCCAATTTTCAGTTAAACTACTGAACTGGAATTGCTATAGGCTTTCGCATGTCTAGTGAGCATTAGCTCAAATTTCTTGTGTTTGTTAATGACATAGTTTGCGATTAATAGAAATAGCCTGTAATTGTAGCAGATAAACAGTGGTGCAACGTCATCCAAAGTATATTCAGGATTGCATAAACTGAATTGAATTGAACAGGTGTTGCCTTTTTTGTCTGTTTAGAAGCCCTGCAGTAGCAAATGGCTTGAATGTCGAATCCCTTGGACAACTGTTTAACTCTGATCTTCAGTATCTACTTAGCATCAGCTTTTACGATAAAATACTCGGTACAGAACTGTGGCATGAATTCTCTGCACGTGGTGAGTTTAATTAGTTAACCTTACTAGTCATTGTATTAATTAATGCACACCAATAGCTCATGTTCTGTAGGCTTACATTTTCTGTAGTTTAACTCTGGCAGCTACATTTCTGTATTTTACAATACATTTTACAGTATTTTTTGATTGTTTATTAGTCCGCCCGAAAACGATAGTTTTTGGAAGGACTTATGTTTTAGCCCAGATGTTTTTTTTTTATTTAACGCGAGATCTCTGAGATGCATGGGCTGACCGGCGTGAAATTTTGCACGATGGTCAGTACTAGGCCGAATTTTATAATGCCGGTCCAAAATTTTGGGTGGCGCACCCCAAAAAAATTTCGGAGGCGAAAAACATGCAAAATTTGGCTCCATTTCGGACGACTTCAAAGTTCGGCGGCGAATATCTCCAAAACAGATGAAGATATTCAAAATCGGATAGTCATTCCGTCTATGGCGATTCGTCCTGCGTTCAGCGAAACAAGTATGGCGAAGTTTGTTCCAGTGACCTTGGAGATTTAGATGTGAAATCGTACCCCCTTAAAGCGCATTATTCGGAAGACCATATTTCGGCCCCTAGGGGGTGCTGCACCCCCAAATTTTTACACGCGCTAGAGAATCACCAAGTCTTACTAGCGCACCCCCCACCGGGGACGGGGACCCCCCTTACAGCTTTTTTCAAAGGGTGGTCAAAAATTGGCTTAAAATGTAGCGTATTAGACGAAGGATGTTTGGAGCCAAAGGGAGTAGCTTCATGAGACTTTGCCACGTCACGTGCTGCTAGGTGGGGGTGATAACGCGGGTACAACTTTTAGGGGGCATCGCCCCCTTAAAATTTGGGAGTGCAAAAACCGCGCAAAATTTAGTACGTTTAACGACAACTTTCGACTTTGAGCGCAAATATCTTTGAACTGCATAGGGATATCGACAAGCTGTAAACGGCGTTATCAAATACAGTTAATTCCGCGTTGAATAAAAAAATTGTGTGAACTTCAGTCCACTAACATCAGAGATTACGCGGCTAATGTTTACCCACCAAAATAAAATTTTTCGGAAGGCCATATTTCGGCCCCTAGGGGGTGCTGCGCCCCCAAATTTTTACAGGCGCTAGAGAATGACCAATTTTT
>Ga0209367_1011057_pt1 | contig 12016 bp, 14 predicted proteins | sample WorMetLIZISLAND2_FD_187412 | JGI IMG/M metagenome (GOLD analysis project Ga0209367, IMG submission 187412) | Marine gutless worms symbiont microbial communities from Max Planck institute for Marine Microbiology, Germany - Olavius geniculatus... ... | reverse complement strand
ACTTCGACACCGTTCCCGAACTACGCCAGGGTTTGACAGAGTACTTCACGTTTTACAACCACCAACGTCTGCATCAGGCGTTGGGTTACCGCACCCCTCATGCGGTGCACTTCGCATGAGGATCATTAAATGGGGCCAGACTTTAACTTATTTTTGACCAATCGTGGTCTTGACAATGGGGTCCACCTCATTAGTCAAACATATTACCTCTTGAAATCCTTATATTTTATTTTTGTTATGATCCTCTCTCCATTTCTGCTTTTAAGCTCGACCGCGGGTCTGGCGACAACTCCTTCGGCCGTAAAATCACCCCATTGAGACTTGAAGCCGGTTTTTGCCAGCTCGACCATTTCATGTAAGGTTCCCCTCCCGATGACCGGAACTGTATCGATCCCTAATTTTTCCGCGATATCCTGAACATCATGCCGCTGCAGCCACCATTCGTCTATTTTGACATCGAACAAGACGAAATCTGGATCTTGACGGTACTTACCACCACCTGGTTGGACTTTTGCGCCATAGCCTTCGCCATACAGGCAAACCGGATTATCATTGAAGATTTCTTTGAAGCGATCTGTTTTCGGCAAGAACTTCTCATTCAAGCGATTCATGAGGGCCGCGGGGATCTGGGCTCGATCCGTCTTACCGCCGAATAGAATGGTTTCTCCATCGAAGATTACCCGCACGTTGGTCCCGTCTACTTTTTCCGTGAAGACCCATGCGTTGTTTTGAAGAAACTCGAATTCGGGCAATGAGAAATCACCTTCAATCAGGGTCTTGTGCTTGGTTTCGGGATCTCTTTTATAGACCGTCTGGATTTTGTGAAACTCTTTCATGGTATTTCCTCCAGGCCGCCTTGGAAAGCTCCAAGATGGCCGTGTTGAAAGATCTCGGGACATAAGGATATTTCAAGACCCCCACTGGTTGACGATCAGCGAGTGCGTATTTCCGGCGAGGGCCGGACGAACGTCGTCGTAATCCAGGAAGTCATACGGGAGACCGAATGAACATTCGATAGAAAGCAATCGGTTACAGCGGTGGATTGGGCACGGACCAGCGGAGCGCCGGCATCTTGCCGGCTTCTATTCGCCGCCAGGATGGCGGCGCTCCCGGTTTTGTCCGACCTACCCGACTCGCTCCCATGCTAACAGCCGGAGCGCTGGCATCTTGCCGGCATCTATTTGCCGCCAGGATGGCGGCGTTCCCGGTTTTGTCCGACCTACCCGACTCGTTCCCATGCTAACAGTTTGTTTCAGCAGTGTGTATTATTCGGTGACCCTCAGGCGGGAATACAACCCATCCGGGCGATGATCGCCGATCCATAGGCCGCTTCTTGCTGCCTGGCCGGCGTGACCGGAACGTTTAAATATTTCTTCCTGATCTCGGTCCAGCCCGCATTCGTCGCGCCCCCGCCGGTGGTCAGCACCGCCCTCGGTGGGGGAGCGCCCAGCATACGCAGGCGGCGATAGCTGGCTGTCTCGATGCGGGCGATGCCTTCGAGCAGCCCTTGGAAAAAGCGTTCGTCATCCACGGGTCGCGGGCTCAGCCGTGGTTGCAGTGTGCCGTCGTTGATAGGAAAGCGTTCGCCGATTGCCGGCAACGGGTAGTAGTCGAGTCCCGTGGGCTGATCCGGGTTCAGGGTTGCGCTCAACCGTCGGATCTCCCCGTCGTCGAAGTAACGTCGCAGCACCGCCCCACCGCTGTTGGATGCCCCGCCGATCAGCCAGTGGGCACCGAACCTGTGGCTGTAGACGCCATACTGGGGCGCGGCGATCGGTTTCCGGCCGATGATCTTGAGTACCAAGGTGCTGCCGAGGCAGGTAACGGCGTCGCCGGGTTTTATCGCCCCGGCGGCCACCACTGCGGCGGTGCTGTCGGTGGTACCGGCCAACACCAGGGTGTGCTCCGGTAGTCCCGTCGCCCGCGCCGCAGGGGCGCTCATTTGACCCAGCCCGGTTCCCGGCGCTACCACTCGCGGTAGCTCGACCGGCGCCGGGTCGAGGCGTGACAGCCACCGGGGCCAAGCTGCCGTCTGCAGGTCGAGGCCGAGCTTGAGGCAGTTGTTCCAGTCGCTGATCCCATAGCGGCCGCTGAGGTAGCCGAGGAGCCAGTCCGCCTGGTGTAGGGCGAGGGTGCCGGGACCCGGGCGTAGCCGACGCTTGAGAAACAGCAGCTTGGCGAGGCTGGAGCCGGCACCGCGGGCGGGGCTCGTCCGTGGCGCGACCTGCTCGATGTGCTCGGCCTCGGCCAGGCTGCGAGCGTCGTTGTACATGAGCGCCGGTCCCAGAGGCGTCCCCGCCGGGTCACAGAGCAGTAGGGTCGCGGAGGTCCCGTCCAGGCACAGGGTCCGGGGAACGAAGGAGACCAATTGGCCGGTCAGTCCGCGCAGGACACGGATGAGGGCATCCCGCCACAGCCGGGGGTCCTGTTCGACCCCCCCGGCAGCGTCCCGCACAGGCTCCGGCAGCTCGGTCCGGTCCTCGGCAACGATATTGCGCGCCTGGTCGATTGCTACCGCGCGGCAGCCGGAGGTGCCCAGATCGACGCCGATGTAACAGGGTTGGGTTAAGGACACATCAGGGCAGCAAGGCAGGAGAGGGGCGAGCTAAGATTTACCCCTACATGGGTTGTGATATGCCAGCGCGTTAATAGTCTTGGTAGCTCGCATGTCCGACGGTGACAAGTGTATCGTTGAGGTTTTGCCCATCGTACCAGATCTCGGCTAAGTACCTACCATATTTGCCCTTTTTATCCTTCTTGGTCTCGATCATAATCTGTTGTCCCTGGATTTTCTCCCGCAGCCAATCGCGAGCCGCGCGGCCCGCTTCGCGTTCGGTGCCACGTACTTCGGGAGCGTTGATCCTAGCCAACCTGATCTTTACGTTGTGGATCCAGACGTGCATCCCCAGGTCCACATCGGCAGTGATGGTGTCGCCGTCGTAAACGGACCTGACGAGGGCCTGGTAGCGATAGAGGTAGGTAGCTGACATGGTTTTATCTCTGCGGTATATCAACTTGCACGTTATGTCGTCGCGGTCTCCATCTCAGCGCGAGAGCCCACAATTCTTCTCCTACCACCGGCCCTCCGCACAGCAGCTCATCCGTAACAGGATCGGGCCAAGGCACCGGCTGACGTATCAGGGCAGCAAGACGGGGGAAGGCGGCTGCCAACCCGGCGCCCGGTGTTCGGCCACGACCGTGGTGTAGATGCCTCCGCGCACGTTGAAGGCGGCGCTCAGGCGCATGAACCTGGGGCGCAGCGCGGCGACCAGATCGCTCAGGATGCGGTTGGTAACCGCCTCATGGAAGGCCCCCTCATCGCGGTAGGACCAGACGTACAGTTTCAGGGACTTGAGCTCCAGGCACAGCGCGTCCGGGACGTACTCCAGGGTCAACTCGGCGAAATCCGGCTGCCCGGTCTTGGGGCAGAGACAGGTGAACTCCGGCACCCGGATGCGGATGCTGTAGTCGCGTTCGGGTCCCGGATTGGGGAAGGTTTCAAGGGTTCGGTCGGGAGTACTCGGCATAGCAATCTGAATTATTCGGCGTTGTCTGGAGGATTTGGCGTGTTGCGTTCGACGCACCAAGGCCCGCTAATCATCTGCCAGGTCGGTGCCGGCGTCTTAACGCAACCTACACCCACATTACCCCTCGCGCGGCCTGCACGCGCGGACCCCACATTAAGTGTAGGTCGGGTTAGGCGCGATCTCCATAGTGGCGGTGTGTCGCTTGGACGGATCGCGCCGTAACCCGACATCCGATAGCATAAGATGCTGTTCGGTTATACAGGCTCGCTCCCGCAACTCCTCCGGTCCCCCAAGTAGCGCAGTCCTATGTTATTTGACGTTGCCTGAAAAGGCGTCGTGTTGGGTTACGCCCCGCACCTATCGCCGCCGACCGACTGGTCGGTAGCGATAGGTGCGGGGCTAACCCAACCTACACCTAACGTGAGGTCCGCGCAGGCGGACGGCGATGGCTGGATTGTTATTCCGTGGCTTTTCTTCTCGTTCTCCCTCTGAGACCACACCACAGTCGTGCCGGGGGTCTAGGATGGGCAGTGAGCCGATGGCCCGTTTCAAAACCCTTCGGTAGAGGCGAACAGACCCACCCGCAGGTCCTGGGCCACGTAGATCAGGCATCCGTCGACCTCTACCGTACCATCGCCGATGCCCAGCACCAGCTTGCGGGAGATCACGCGCTTCATGTCGATATGGTAGACCACCTTGGTGGCGGAGGGCAGCACCTGCCCCGTGAACTTGACCTCGCCCACGCCCAGGGCCCGGCCGTGGCCGGGGTTACCGATCCAGGCCAGATAGAAGCCCACCAGCTGCCAGAGGGCGTCCAGACCGAGGCAGCCCGGCATGACCGGGTCACCGGGGAAGTGGCAGGCGAAGAACCAGAGATCCGGCCGGATGTCCAGCTCGGCCAGGATCTCGCCTTTGCCGTGGGCGCCGCCGAAGTCCGCGATGCGCAGGATGCGGTCCATCATGAGCATGTTGGGGATCGGCAGCTGGGCATTGCCCGGCCCGAACATGGCGCCCTGACCGCACCGGATCAGCTGCTCTCTGGTAAAGGATTCCTCTTTGCTCATTTGAGTATGGTTTTCGATGGGATGGGGCGGTACACGAGGGTCTAGATGTCAAGTTCCATTTGGATTATAGCCCCATTTTTTGGAATCGATCCGCAGCGGCTGTTTCGTTTTCCGGACGAGCCAGGGCCACGGTGTAGCGGGCCCCCTGTTTGAGCTTTTCGTAATTGCCGAAGACCTCGATCAGGTTGCGCTTCAGGTATTGCCGCAACCCGTTGATGGTGACCAGGTACAAGCTTCCCCCGGGCCGCAACCGGGCTCGGGCATCGTGCAGGTAGAGGCTGATCATCTCACTGCCTACCTTGGCCGGAAGGTTGCTCGCGATCAGGTCGAAGCGCACCGCCGGATCGATCTGGTCGAATCCGTTGCTGAGCTGGGCGCGGGCGTTGTGGATTGCATTGCGCTCGGCGTTGCGGTTGCTGTATCGAACGGCGACGAAATCCTTGTCCACCATCAGGGTGCGGCCCTCCGGGGCTAGCACTGCCATGGCAAGGCCGATGGGACCGTAGCCGCAACCCAGGTCGAGGCAATCGTCCGCCGGCCGCACCTGGAGGTATTTGAGCAGGAGCCGGGTGCCCTCGTCGATCTCGCGCGGGGAGAACAGACCCCAGGTGCTGTGAATCACCAGGTTGCGCCCGCCCAACTCGGCGGTGAACCGGATGTCGGCCCGGAGTCTATCGAGCTGTTGCCTGCTGAGCATGTTTTTTATCAGGAGTGGTGCTCTGATTTTTTTGCTGCCGAGTAATAGAGTGCCTTGAAAACTCTCTATCATGGGGGATTTAAGGCACCCTTTCTCAAAATTTTGCATATACTGCCACACGGAATAATCTGCGCATTTCACTCCCTCTCCCTGCGGGAGAGGGCGGGGGAGAGGGGGAAATTCAAAAGCTCGGATTGTGCCGGGTGGCGGTATACATCCCGTAGGGTGGGCTGCGCCCACCATCTAGGCACATTTGGTGGGCACAGTCCACCCTACGGGTTTGAGAATGAAAAATAAGGTGGAATGGGGTACTAGTACCTCATTTCGCTTGATTTTGCTGTAGGGAACGGCCTCCGTGCCGTTCCGCAAACTGTTCGGAACGGCACGGAGGCCGTTCCCTACAAGTGCAAAATGGGATGAAATAGGGTACTAGCCGGCTTCTATTAAGTTAACGTATTAAGTTAACGGCATTGCCTGATGACCAACACTCACCCGAGGAGATTGACCGATGGCCGCTAAGCGGATCCTGATGCTGGTAGGCGACTTCGTAGAAGACTACGAAGTCATGGTGCCCTTTCAGATGCTCCAGGCGGTGGGCCACGAGGCCCATGCCGTCTGCCCCGACAAACAGCCCGGCGACATTGTGCGCACGGCGGTACACGACTTCGAGGGCGATCAGACCTACAGCGGAAGCCCGGCCACAACTTTGCCGTCAACGCCGATTTCGCAACCACCGACCCCGCCGACTATGATGCCCTGGTCATTCCCGGCGGCCGGGCCCCGGAATACCTGCGGCTCAACGACCGCCTGATCGAGATCGTGCGCCAGTTCGCCACGGCGGACAAGCCCATCGCGGCCGTCTGCCACGGCCAGCAGATCCTGGTCACCGCGGGGGTGCTCCAAGGCAGGAACGCCACCGCCTACCCGGCGCTCAAGCCCGACATCGAGGGCGCCGGCGGCGGCTGGTGCGAGATCAACGAGACCTTCTCCAACGCCTATGTGGACGGAAACCTGGTGACGGCGCCGGCATGGCCGGCCCATCCCGAGTGGCTCCGCAAGTTCCTGGACCTGTTGGGGACACGTATCGAGCCCTGATTCCGCGCCGCCCGCGGTGGCGTGGCAATCGACAGATGTTTTTCGGATGAATACGTCCAAGCTCCGCGCGTTGCATGGCCTCGACCGAGATATCCGGCAATCCCTGCTGAACCAGCTCCGCGATCTCTGAACCCATACCTCCACGGCGTTGGAGGGCAATACACTCACCTTGGGCGAGACCAAGTTCGTCATCGATATCCTGGCGAGCTATGAGCAAGCGACCGGCCAGCTCACGGCAGCGACCGGTGTTTGGCCGTCCCACGCCCCGGACGCCGCGTTTCGCGCCTTCTGTCAGCGTTCTTATCGGGCCACGCACGCCCTGATCGAGCAGGCGAAGACCCGGCAGGCCGAACGCGCGATCTGAATCCGGAACACAAGCGCGCGTTCTCGCCGCTCCGACAAGTCAAGAGGGGGATTTGTCCGTGCCCAAGCTATCGTTGCGAGTTGACATACGCCATGAGCACTGCGTCCATGCGCGTTTGCCAGCCCTTGCCGGTAGATTTGAAATACTTCACCACCTCCGGCGACAATCGAATGGACACCGGCTGCTTGGTGACAACCGCCTTTGGGCGGCCGATGGGTCGGAGTGCCTCGAGCATCTCGTCCGGCAACTCGCAGGCAGCCGGATCGGCGTCGATCCCGGCGCGGATCTCGGCCTTTTCTTGGGTAGACGGCAAATCGAAGACCCGCCCGTGCTTAGATTCGACTTGCATAGGCCCCCACCTCTCTCGGCAACGCCTTGCGCAGGCTGATGATTCGGTACAAGCTATTATTCTCGGTGAAGACCACGCAATTGTATATACGATATTTGGCGTAGCCAAAGCTTTTTGTGAAAATCGATAGAACCCAGGCAGCCTACAAGATTCAACAACGCGAGGAGGTCCCATGTCCGAAGAAGGTCGTTTCACCATCCACCTGGAGCAACGGGAAAACTACGAGATCAATGTCCGCTTCGACTGGAAGAAGGCCGCGGACCTCCTCATGGACGAGCCGCCCCCCCTGGGCGAGGCCTCCGGTCCCAACGCATCCCGCCTGCTCGCCGCGGCCGCCGCCAACTGCATGAGCGCCAGCCTGCTCTACTGCCTGGCCAAGGAAGAGCCGCCCGCCGACAGCCTGCGCACCGAGGCCACCTGCATCATGGTCCGGACCGAGAAGAGGCGCCTGCGCATCGGTGGTATGGAGGTCAGGCTGATCGTCAACGACGAGCTGGCCGGTGCCAAGCGTTTCGACCGCTGCAAGGACCTGTTCGAGGACTTCTGCATCGTGAGCGCCAGCATTCGCACCGGCATTCCCATCAAGGTCTCGGTGGAAGACGAGAAAGGACAGGTATTGCATCGCTCGGAGTAGGTGTGCCGTGCCGGAAAACTGCGCATGCCCAAAGAATGCGAGGGATGGGGTGAGTGCAGCGAACCGCATCAGGAAGGTAGGTCGGGTCAGCCGCAAAGACGCGGCGTAACCCGACATAACGTAGGCTGCTACCCTCACGTCGGGTTACGGCGCTTCCCGACTCGTCTGCACAATTCAATGTATGAAAAGCGCCCAACCCGGCTACCTTGCTTTGCGTCCTTTGCGGTTTACAATTGGTGCGGTGCATTCCTTACCGCACCTACGCGCTTGCTCGCTTCACCCGGCCGACGACGCAGAAGACCGCATGCGAAGAGAGCTATTATGGACGTATTGAGAAGTATGCTCGGCAGATCCGCCGCGCTCCTCTTCCTGGGCTTCGCCGGCTGCATCCTGCCGGGTTGCGGCAGTGACCCGATCCCCCCGGAGACCAAGACCCGCCTGGAGGCGGAGGTGATCGCCGCCGTTGACGTCAATCAGGACGCAGCCGGCCGCTCCCTGCCCATCGTCGTGAGGATTTACGAGCTCAAGGCGACCGGGGGATTCCAGGGTGCGGATTTTTACAGCCTCTATGATCGGGAGGCCAATGCCCTGGGGGCGGATCTCCTGGCCCGCGAGGAGCTGAACCTGGGGCCCGGGCAACGGTACCGAATCGAGCGTGAGACGACCCCGAACGCCCGCTATCTGGGCGTGATGGGCGCATTCCGTGCAATCGACGGCGCCCATTGGAAGGCAACCTCCCCCTTGACTCCGGGTGCGACCAACAGGGTCAGGATCCGTCTCGGCCCGAACACTGTCTCTATTCGCTAACCGGGAGGCAGCTTATGTCCTGGAACAGCAAGGTGCTCTGGTCGGAGGGGATGTTCCTGCAGCCTCATCACTTCCAGCAGCACGACCGCTATCTCGAGCATCTGGTCGGCGCAACCTCTGCCGTTGCCACACCCTACCCATGGGGGATACGGCGCCTGACAGTCGATGCGGATCTGTTGAGCCTGGGCAAGGTGGCCTTGGTGGAAGCCGCGGGTTTGCTGCCCGACGGAACCCCTTTCAATCTTCCGGCGGACGATCCTCCACCGCCCGCTCTGGAGCTCGATGAAACGGTCAAGGAACAGGTCGTTTATCTGGCCCTGCCCCTGCGTCAGCCGGGATTGGTGGAGGCCGGAGGCGCGGATGCGACCGACGCCACCCTACGTTACCGCAGCCGTACCGAAGAGGTGAGTGACAATCATACGGGACCACAACGGACGGAGGCCCCGGTGGAAGTCGGTACCCTCGAGCTGCGTCTCCTGCTCGACCGGGACGACCGCAACGGATTCGCCCACACGGGGCTGGTGCGAGTTCTGGAGTGCCGGGCGGACAAGCGAATCGTGCTGGATGATGCCTACATTCCCCCCTGTGTGGATTTCAAGGCCAGCCCGCGGCTCGCCGGATTCGTCAACGAGCTGTTGGGATTGCTCCACCACCGGGGGGAAACCCTGGCCGCCAGGGTCAGTGGGTTGGGGCGTAGCGGGGTCGCCGAGTGGGCAGACTTCCTGCTGCTGCAGGTCATCAATCGGCTCGAACCCCTTACCAGGCACCTGGATGAGATCGCGGGTCCGCACCCGGAGCTCCTCTATCGCCTGTTGTTGCCTATGGCCGGCGAGCTCGCCACTTTCACCACCCGCGAGAAACGTCCCCCCGAATTTCCGACCTATCGTCACGACGCGCTGGCCGCGACCTTCAACCCGGTGATGGCCGCCCTGCGGGATGCACTGAGCCAGGTCCTGGCGGAACGTGCCATCCCCATCGGGATCCAGGAGCGCAAGTTCGGTTTCCGGGTCGCGCCTTTGAACGACCGCACCCTGCTCGCCGAAGCCGACTTCGTCCTGGCCGCACATGCCAAGGTCAACACCGAGGTCCTGCGCAACCAGTTCCCGGCCCAAGTGAAGATCGGACCGGTGGAGAAGATCCAGGAGTTGGTCAAGCTCGCCCTGCCCGGGATCGCGTTGCGGCCGCTGCCGGTGGCACCGCGCCAGATTCCCTTCCACGCCGGGTTCGTCTATTTCGAGCTCGACCGCAGCAGTGAGCTGTGGGAAGAGCTGGGACAGTCGGGTGGATTCTCTTTGCACATCGGCGGCGAATTTCCGGGCCTGGTGTTGGAATTCTGGGCCATCAGGGAGTAGGCGGACATGTCCCAGGACGATTCCTTCTCCACTCCGGGCGACAACGACCGCACACTGATCCGGCCGATGCCGGGCGGGCGCAGGGCGACCGGTGCGCCACCGCCGCCGTCAGGGGCGTCGGCAAAGGTTGCTCCGACCCCGAGCGGTGCCCCGCCGGTCGGGACCGGCCTCAACCCCTTGACAGGTTGCGCCTCACCCCTACTCATCGCCGCCGGCGAGCTGCGCAACAGCACGGCCCACCCGGACCCGGAGGGACTGCGCAGCCGGCTGGTCAACGAGGTACGCACCTTCGAGGGGTGCGCCCGGGCGAAGGGAATCCCCGAAAATCATGTCCTGACCGCCCGCTATGTACTCTGTTCCCTGCTCGACGAGGCGGTGCTGGGGACCCCCTGGGGCAGCGAGAGCGTTTGGGCCGAGCAGGGCCTCCTGATCGGCTTTCACAAGGAGGCCTGGGGTGGTGAGAAGTTCTTTCTGGCCCTCGAGCAGCTGATCGCCTACCCCAGCGGTAACCTGCACCTGCTCGAGCTCATGTATCTGTGCCTAGCCCTCGGCTTCAAGGGGCGCTATGCAAGGGAGGGGGGCCGCGATCAGCTGGAGCTGGTCCGCGAACGGCTCTATCAGACCATCCGCGCCCAGCACGGCGACCCCGAGCGGGAGCTCTCCCCCAACTGGCGGGGGATCGTCGAGCAACGCGACCCGCTGATCCGCACCTTGCCGCTCTGGGTGCTGTCGGCCCTGGCCGGGGTGTTCCTGCTCATCCTGTTCGCGGGCTTCAACCATGCGTTGCACAGCGACTCCGATCCGGTGTTCCTGGCCCTCGGCAAGCTGGACGTACCGACCGTCGAGGTACCCCGTACCCCACCGCCGGTTGCCGAGAGGCCGTTGTCGCTGCGTATCCTGTTGGCGGACGAGATTGACGCCCACCGGGTGGAGATCCTCGACGGACCGCGCGGACAGACTGAAACCATCGTGATCCAGGGCGACAATCTCTTCCGCTCGGGCCGGGCCTCGATCAACAAGCGGTTCCTCTCCCTGCTGGAGGCCATCGGCGAGGCGTTGAGACAGCTACCGGGCCGGATACTGGTGACAGGTCACACCGACAGCGTGCCGATCCGAACCCTGAAGTTCCCGAGCAACCAGGCCTTGTCCGCGCAACGCGCCCGGAACGTCGCCGAACGGCTGGGGAAGGTCACCGGCCAGCCGGAGCGGTTCACCGCCAAGGGGCTGGCGGACAGCCGGCCGCGAATACCGGGGGATCCCACCCATGCCCGCAATCGGCGGGTGGAAATCAGCCTGCGGCACCCGGCCCGGGCCAACCGCTAATCGGACAAGATTCACGGGATTTCCAGGATTAATTCGTGTTGATTCGCGTCCATTTGTGGTTCTTCCCATAGGGGATCAGCCACCAGCCATTGTTTGAACCGCATCCACCGATAGCCAACTCCTACCACGCGGCAATCACCCCGCCGGTGAAGGCGCACAGCAGTGCCGTCAGAAGCGATAGCATCGTGTACGTAACCCACATGGCGCGCTTTTCGGCACGCCGGCGATGCGCATCATAATGCCGGCGGGCAACGAGTCTTTCATCCCCAAGGTACTTTGGAGCTTGCCCTGAAGGCATGGCGAAAGGCTGCCACCATTTCCCTTTATGCCCCGCTTATGCCCCGCCAGCGGCCACATGCTGACCACGGCGAGCACGATGGTCAGCATCAGGAACAGGGTGCAGGCCCACATCCATGGTGCGGCCTCTTGCCACCTCCCGGACGCAGAACCCTCCAGGGTTTGGAGCACGAAAACCAACAAGACACCGGCAGCCGCCAGGACCCAGCTGGCCCTTTGGTCGTGCTGCAATTCCGCCTGGTAGTAATGCTCCGTTTCCCGCCGGAGGTGTTCGATCTGGAACGGAGTCGGGTCGTCCTCGGCACAAGAAGACTCCGCATTCCCCTGGAGACGCGAATGGTGAGGTGGACCCCATTGTCAAGACCACGATTGGTCAAAAATAAGTTAAAGTCTGGCCCCATTTGATGATCCTCATGCGAAGTGCACCGCATGAGGGGTGCGGTAACCCAACGCCTGATGCAGACGTTGGTGGTTGTAAAACGTGAAGTACTCTGTCAAACCCTGGCG
>Ga0209367_1011056_pt1 | contig 12019 bp, 8 predicted proteins | sample WorMetLIZISLAND2_FD_187412 | JGI IMG/M metagenome (GOLD analysis project Ga0209367, IMG submission 187412) | Marine gutless worms symbiont microbial communities from Max Planck institute for Marine Microbiology, Germany - Olavius geniculatus... ... | reverse complement strand
CTCCCTTCCCCTGTCCTCCCATTTTCCTCCCCTCCTCTTTCTTAGAAGTAAAACCCCCTAAAATCCAGCTAGGAAGTCTGGGGAAGCTCTAGCAAAATCTGGGGCGGAGCCCCAGCCGAAATCAAATTTGAAGCATTTTAGCTTTAAAAATGAGATCTGGTGGCAACGATTTTTATTATTTTAAACTGACCAAATTTGCCAATTTCATGCAGTTTAAACGTATGTTTATGTTTTGTCTGGAGGATTGGGGGCCTATGTCCCCTGCCCCCCTTTGGCTACGCCACTAAGCTATAGCTAATATATGCAAAATCGCTTGCGGTAGAGCGATTTCGCCTAAAAAGCGAATTCTGGCAGAATGAGTTGTTAACTTCAGTGGCGTGTAGTGGTAAATCATTGTGTTGTAAAACGCATCCCTCCCTTTCCCTACTTTCTCGTAGAAGTAGACCCTCTTTAGTCTTTAGTCTAAAAAGAGGGTTTAAAGCAGTGCGCAATGCCATAAGCTTCCCCAGTGGGGCCGTTCCCCGGCGGCAAACGTATTTTAGAACATTTCGCGCCTCCAGAAACTGCATCTGGTGATACCAAGTTTGTATTGCGCTTTCTCCAAAAAGCGTTCCCCGCGTTCTACGTCGACAACAGCACTGGTTGACTCACAGGAATATCCTCGTCCGCCGTCGATGTCGACACAAAGTTGGCCGTAAAGACATGGTCGTGACGCGCAGGCCGAGTAGCGCAGATGACAGAAGAGTCCCGTAAAGCCGGCTTGACAAATGCACGTGTAGCGACGATGATGACGTTTACGCACTGGCCGACGACGACGACCCTTCCGCCGACCACCTTTCACGCATACACACTGCTTTACATATTTCTAATGTCAGACGATTCATCTTGGCAAGGTGGACGGAGAAAAAAGAAACGTCCAGGAAAATGCTACATGGTGAATTATGGATAACTTCACAAACGGTGGTAGCAGAAAACTGTTAAAAAATGCGAAATATATGCAACTTGAAACTTGATGCGACACATGCAATACACAATGTGAGTCTATTTCATAAACCAGTCCATCGCCACAGTCAAGCGACAGCCCACCAGAATGACATATTCTTATCACGAGCTGGCGATCTCTCGCTCCGCTGCAGCCACAAACTGGCCACAGATCCACGAATTTACATGTATAAATTTGTGAAAAAAAACAGTTTTGTATATGTGACAATGCTACTCACAGTTAAACCAGCGAAGATCTCCATAACGCGCTTGGACTGTGTCCTTGCAGTTAGCATAGCATAAAATAAGTTACGTTCATAAAAACCGGTAACGCCACGCTGTAAAGAGTGGTCAGTTTCTGACCTCGTCGTCGTCCCTTCCGTCGCCTCTTTCTCCGCCGACGTCTTCTCCGTCGTCTTCGACGTCTACGTCTTCTACGTCTTCTACGTCGTCGTCGTCGTCGTCGTCGTCGTCGTTTCTTCTTTCCTCGTCTGCCTTTTCTTCGGCGCCGACCCTTTCTGCCCTTGCGACGTCTCTTCTTGCGGCGTCTCTTTTTCACTCGACCTTTCCGTCGCTTTTTTCTGCCCTTTCTCTTCTTTCTTCTTTTTCTTCTTCTTTTCTTCACCTGGTCTTTTCTTCGTTTCTTTTTGCCCTTTATCTTCCCCTTCTTGCGGCGTCTTTTCTTCACCCGGTTTTTCCGACGCCTTTTTTTACCCTTTCTTCGTTTTCTTCGTTTTCGTCGTCCACGCCTGGCAGCACGCCGGTTACGGCCAAGGCGGTGACGCCGGTGGTGAGGTAGGATGGTGCATTGCCCACCATTGAGGCACGGGTGACTGGCGCAGGCGTTGATGTGCTCGCAGCGCGGTCCGTCGAAGCCCTCCGGACATATACAGTGCGGCACCCGTCCACCCCTGGACGCTGGACGACAGACCCCGGCGTTGAGGCATGGTCGAGCCGCACAGCCGGCACTCAGCCGGGCCTCACACATCGCGCTCCCGTACCTATATATTCCACGCCGTCACCGTTAGCCGCCAAGCCGAATTTACGTCGTATTTTGTACACAAGCCGTAAAATCGCCGTAAATGCAAATATGGTTAGTCGCCGAAAAAATTAGTACTTGATGACATACTGTGTAGTACTGTGTTGTAGCTTACATTAAGTTATGATGTAGAACGGAGCTGACAAAGTAAAGTGTGAATGTTAACACAGAAAATCCACCATTTTGTTTCATAATGTACAGTTATAATGTTAAATGAAACTGTTACTTTCGTGCATGTATGTGTTAGTTTGTCACGCAAAGATTTATAAAAAAATAGCAAATATCAAAATATAAAAAAATTGCACTTAATTTCAGCCGTAGGCCTATATTTTCAGCTACGCGATTTTACGGCTTAACCAAAAAATGAAAATTTTGCACAGAATTTTAGAAGTAAATTGCTCATTACGCGCATTTTTGGCTTAGTTGAAAAGCGGCCATAAATTCTGACAAGCCAGCCGATAGTTGATAAAAAATCAGCTTGGTTGTCTAGCCGTACCCGGCCGGACAGAGGCACTTGAAGGCGCCGTTGCCTGTGTCCAGACAGAGTCCACCGTGCCGACATGGTCGACTATGACAGGCGTCCGTGCGATACTCACACCGGTGACCCGTGTACCCCGATCCACACAGGCACTGAGCCAGTCCTTTCACTCCCAGGAAGCAGCGACCTGCACATCAACACATGGTGTACTATATATTCCATTCGATGGCGGCGCTACAAAGCAATAATTTAAGGCATGTACTACAAACGAATCACACAGAAAAGATCACGTCTGACAGATTACAGAAAACTTCACAAAGCAGAGCAGCGTCTTTCACAGAGCTGACAATAAAAAGGTCGTGAGCCTTTATTTGCACTTTTGATGGAATAGCAGGGTGTGAAAGACAGACGGACGGATAGACGGACGAACGCCGTTAAAATTGCCATAGCTAAAACAGAGCACCTGCGTAGCAAGCCCGTGCTGACGCTTGATGCCCTGTAAAAGAGCGAAGTGTGGCAGAAAAAAACAATTTTTGTGCATTTAATTATCTTAATTATCGTTTTCGAACAAACTCATAATAATAGTGACTAATGAGCTGCATCCATGACTCATCAAATTAAATCTTATTTTAACGCTATAACATAGGCTCTATATAAACTAACTTCGCGTTTCACTTACTTACTTACGTACTTAGTAGTAAACTCCAGTAGCCCAGTAGTAGTGCACAGTAGTAATCAATGTCTCAGTCATCGTCGGCCATGGTCGTGCAGGTCGTTTGCTAGAGATACCTCTATGATGACAGTAACTGCGAGGACAAGCGGACACTCGTCCTACAGGCAGCTGACAATGTCTCCCGCCGTAGTGTCGGTTGCACAGACAAAAGTAGGTCCTTGCACCGGTCTCCAGGCAGCGTCCATCGTGCCGACATGGACCCCTCACGTCTCCTCGACAGACTTCCGGGTACGGGTGCTGACAGCGGTGCCCCGACCGACCTAAGTATGTAAGTAATCCTTCATTTCTGAACAGTCAAGCGCCACTGACTCGTTAACTCATTTACATGGGTTACGGAACGTGGGGACCTTGGTACAGCTGACTGGAATTGCCTAGCCGGCCGCTGCGCCAGCCTGTGTCTGCAGGCTGCACACGGTGGCCGTGCGGCAGGCGGCTCTGGTTAGTGACGAAAGCGCATTAGAGGCATGCGCTATACAAATTGACGACCTTTACCTTTTACCTTTTACTGACAATAATGACATAGTTGTAATGACAACGATTATAACACAGCAAACTGTAAAATTGCAAGATAATACGATGAAAAAATAACGCAAAAAGTTACATTACTATTGTTTTGGCGCAGCGCATTAGCTATACAATTATGTAATAAGCATCTTTGAATAAATTTCGCAGTACAAATAAACGTTTGTATGCTACAGGTTAAAATGGCACGTATGTGGCAAGGCACAGTGAGAGTGACGGAGTTTCGTAAAGAAAATTTTTGCTGGTGGTAATAACTGGTAAATACAATGTTCTCTATTGCAAGCCATTTCACAGAACGGATGCGCACGCATCGGCCTCATGCAATAAACAGACAAACGTTTCAGCCCACAGCTGTAACCCCAGAGACCTCGTGGGCAGATGCAGACGTAGCCGGACTTGTTGGGAAGATCGCGGCATCGACCGCCAGCGAGACACGGTCCGGATGAACAACGTACACGTGCAACTGAACGTCGAAGTATCTCACACAGACGTCCGGTGAACTGATGAGGACAGAAACAACGGAACGGCGGAGGACGACCTCGCCTACGTCGTCGGCGTGTAGACGGCATCTCCATGCACGTGCCTACAGTGATTCCAAACCCAGCATTAATTTCTCAGTTCCGGAATTCAGGATTAAGAAAATTCTAATCCCGGGATTCCCATGTCAAGTGTAGGCTTACAGACTGAAACTGGGCGTTATTTAACATGCGCATAGTAACTCCACAAAACTTATTTCATTCACAGGATGCATTATAAGTCCCTAACTGTAGGCATATCCGAACTGTACGGAGTGACTGTGGCCGTGAACATGCAATTCAAAGTGACTCTTACACAAATAAAATATTTCATCAAATGGCTAGAATTGTTATTTTATCATATAACAGTAACAAGCTAGAAAAAGTACTATTTTAGCGAGTTTTTTCTAATGTTAAAATCCCATGATCGGGACGTCGCCAATCGCAGGATTCGGGATTGCAGTCACTACACATTTTATCCAACTATTTTGTTATCTAATGGACTAGAAAAGGTACTACGTGGTTTAACACATGCCTCCATTGCGGCACGGCGAGTGTCCCGGTGGACAGCGAACGGCGCGGTGAGCACATCGCGGTCCGCCGAACCCGAAGGCGCAGTGACAGCGGTAGCGTCGACCGCGGATCCGCGTCCAACGTCCACCGTTCTTACAGCCCATGACGGCACGACAGCGAGCACCGACCGTGTCCGAGCGGTACATCATGTTGGGAGTACATCGAAGCGTGCGTCCGTCACGGCCCAGCACGACGGTAGGGTTGCGACTGTGTGAGCGACGTTTAGCCGCGCGCAGCAGGGCACCGACGTGAACGTCAGCGTTAGCGATTACACTGGCCGACACTTCACCGCGGTGAATCAGACGACGCGTTCCTTCAAACAACAACACAACGACGGTATTCGCATCACCGAACAAACTACACAACACTAACCGCACTAAAGCAATTTTAAGTTTTAACTCGGGCTGTTAGAACAGCATACGCCCAGAAATGCCGGCGACCCATGTGACTGAAAAACGCCATCCGTTACTAAACTGATAATGTTAATGACGTAACAGTGCAGCAGTAATAACTATCAAAATATGTCACCTCAATGCTGACATTTTTATGCGGCCATCCGTTTAGCTATGTACACACAGAACTGACCTATTAGGACTCTGCATGATAAGTGCCACGGATACTAGACTTAACCAGGCTTACTGCAAATGGCACCCACCGCATTAACACTTTACGTATAACAATTAAACGATACGACTAGTGGGCCTACTGGAAAAAATTCTCCTCCAAGCGTAGACGTTTACCTTTAATCGGCAGCCAGTCTCCGGCATCACTTCGTGCGAAGTTGAGCACTCGGTAGCAGCGTACGCCCCTCCCCACGCTGACAGTTGCTGACCGCTTACTGATCCTGTGTCCATCTTGGTGGATACGGGAGTCAACGGACGCCACGACGCTCCGCAATTCCCGCAGTGATGAATCTCTTGATCCGCCGGAGATCAGCGACCTACCCTCCACCGTGTCGTCGGTCAGGAAATACGTCGGAAAGAGTTGATCGTTTTCGTCAACGCCGCTGTTGTAGATTTTCAGTTCAGTTGGCAAATCAAGAACGTTGCGGTCGACATGTCGCTTATACCTTTTTCGTCCATTGATTCCCTGCTTCTTTTTCTTCCTCCTTCGCTTTCTCTTTCGTTTCCTTCTTCTTTTTCGCCGCTTTCGACGTTTCTTTTTTCGTCGTTTTTTCTTCTTCCGCCTTCGTTTTCTTTTTCTCTTTTTTCGCCGCTTTCGCTTACGAAGCCGCCGCCGCCGTCGTCGTCGTCTCCGCCGGCGTTTCCGACTGCGACCGACGCCGATTTTCTCATTTTTGATGTGCAGAGACTGGGCTCCCTTGACGCAGATGACTGTTTGACTCGTTGTTGTCCTGATTTTCGGTATTTGCCGACGCCTCCATCGACGCCGTCGTCTTTTTCTTCGTTTTCGAGCTTTCTTTTTTCGTTTTCTTCTCATTTTTCTTTTCCGTTTCCGTTTTCGTTTTTGTTTCCGTTTTCTTTTTCTTTTCCTCTTTCGCTTTCTTTTTCGTTTTCGTTTTTGTTTTTTCCATAGTTTTTTTCTGACCGCAAGTTCTGCCTGAAGCTCCGCATTGTCCTCGACTTGAGAAAGTGTCGGCAGCGAGCCCGCGAAACCTGCATCGTCGTTAGCAGACATTTAGAAACATCGTTTAGGCTAACATATTATGAAGTATTTTAAATTTTGCAATAAATTTACGGCCTACGCTAAATTCGTTATGCGATGCATGACATCAAATGCATGTTATAGCCGCAATAAAGCACAAATCGCCAAAAACTAGGACCTATTACTTAAGACATCATTTAATACTTAGAATAGTAACAAAAACGAAAAATATATGATCTCAAAACAATATAGGCTTGCTTAAATATCATAGAGGTAAAAGCCAGATAGCTAAAACAAGTTTTAAGCGCTGGTGAAACTCGACATTGTATAAAGGGTCGAAAGATTTAAATGGTATTGCTTTTTATCTCAAAACTACGAAACGTCAGCTGCCATATGGGATCGTCTGTCATCCGTCACAGGTGAATGCACACCACCTCAATCTCCGCAAAACAGGCCGGTACACGATTTCCTACCAAAATGGGATAAAAGATGAGTTGACCTTGGTTTTGGTTTTATACCGAGATGGTTTACCTGTCCGCAGACAGTCACAAAACAAGAAGTAACCACTTGATAGCGTCCCGACCGAAAGTCGAACCACCAACCTCGGGATAGCAAGTCGAACGTCCTACCGTTACACTACTAAGGCACAGTTAATGGCAGCACAGGCATTACCTCCTGGTTTTCGGCAGGTGACCTGCACAAAGACTGCTGCGATGCCTGGGCACTGACGTCGATGGACCTGTAGCTCGGCTTTACTGACGGCACAGAACAGGTGCCCGTTGCACTTGGCTGCCAGGGTGCGGCGCATTGCGACCAGGTACGGACAGCGCGACACCGCACGGGCAGCCGCGTGACCGTTCGCATCAACGGCCGTCAGACCAACCACGTGTAGACGCCGACTGGGTCGACACTCTAGCCGCGTCGCTAGACGACGGGCTGGAACAACCAGTCACGCAGACCGCTAGGGGTGGGGTCGAAGCGACAGGGATGAAACGAAATCAAAATGAACTGAAATAAAAGCCACAGCGCGGTTCACTTCATTTTAGTCCATAACGTTTCTGTCGCTTTAAACACATCTTAGAGATCTTGCTTCAGACGATTTAATTCACCTCAACTCAACTGATAAACAAAATAACAAGCACCAAAGTAATTCGGTAAAAAGCGGAATCGCTCCTCGTTTTTATTCGCCAGCAACTTGCAATAGTACGTTTTGGTTGGGGGCTTGACACCTGAATCTCGACTTCCCATGCGGATCAGTGACCCCCGCCTAACAAATGGCATCTACTAGCAAATCTGTCGAACGGCTATGTTTTATGCGCGCTAGATTTATACTCTTTGCTGCACACTGTAATTTGTATTTTGACAGTCACAGTCACTCCCTAATCCCTATACTGTTCTGACATACCTTCCGTACGGGCAATCTTATGCATAAAATAAGTTTATTGTGTATACCAAAATAACGACCAATCTGTAAGCCTAATCCCGAAACGGAATCTCGGGATCCCCGGATTACAAAATTCTCAATCCCGGATCCAGAGATCACTATAACCGACTAGCTAAGCAAAAAATGCGAAGTGAAAGTGAATCCTTCCCGAGCCATAAGCCCACAAGGCATCCTTGGTCCTGATCTCCGTTTCGTCAGATCTTAGCTAGACACCAGCTTACACTGTAAGACCACGGATATGAGACTAGTGCATCGCGCGGTAGGTCACGTTTACGCACAAGCCTTTGCCGGTGGTACTCGTTGTGCGGGAATCTGCCCCGCCTAGCCAACAAAGAATGACCGGACTAAGTTGACCTAGTGGACTAGTTAGCCATCCAAGTAGGAACCGGGCCCGGCGTCGATTAATTTTGTTGATCGTGTTAACCACCACACTAAGCCGTCTGAGTAACTAGCGCTAAACTAAAGTAGTTCAAATCAGTAGTTCAAAAAATAATTCGGAGATTGTAACTACTGGAAATAGTAAAAGACTGCAGAATGATAAGTACATAACTTCAAAGGTTTTATACAGTCAAAAACAAAATTTAAATATCGAATCAGTCAAAAATCAAAAGTCAAATAACTTACTATATTTTTGTATTACATCATATTTTCTGCGAAAGAGGCATACCGAAGTGTTTCAACTTCTTTGATTTTATCTTTATCCGCCTTTTTCTTTTCTTTCTCTTTCTTTTTCTCTTTCTTTTTCTTTTTCTCTTTTTTCTTTTTTGCTTTTTTCTTTTTCTTTTGCTTTTTCGCCTCTTTTTCTTTTTCCTTTTCTTTTTCTTTCTCTTTTTTTTTCGTTTTCGCAGCCTTTTCTTCTTCGTCTTACTTCGTCCTTCGCACAAACAAACGCATCACAGCTACGACAAAAAGCAGTAGCATACTAGAAACAATAAAACAACAAAAAACGTCGTCAAAACTTTTATTCAGATAACTGACGTAATTTAACGTAGTTTCTTGGGCTACGCTCAACTGTTTTACAAAATTATATTGCAATCCGTTTGTAACATTTTGAGTAATTTCGCAAACGGACAAACTGACAAAAAAGTGATAAACATTACCTACGTACATTGCTGGGCAGTTATTATATTATACTTGTTGTTACTGGCGTTGGTATTTGACCGAGTTTTGTTGCTAGTTCGATGACTGTGATTTTAACTCAAATCAGTCCGGCTTATTCTATAGTTTGTAAAAATATAAAGTGTAAGTAACCACAAAAATATATATACAATTTCATTCGTCAAAACATTGACAGCGTAATAAACAAAAAAAGCAAAGAATAAACAACTCAACTAAGAAACAAAACTAATAATTAACATTTCTACTAACGACTGACAGTTCTTTCATTGTCACTTCTTTTAATACGTTGCACAACATATTATCTGACACGATAAACTTTCTCAAAAATTTACACTTTTCGATTGCCACTGCGTCGGATGGTGTTTGGCAGCTGAATACTTGTTTACACATTTGAACCATTCCTTGAGAGCGTGTAGAGAAAATTTTCCTGAAAGTGCAACTGAGGGCAAAATCAACAGCATTAAGCTGAGCCTTCTTTAGAGGGCAAGTTTCGAAACAATAATACAATACTGAAAGGTATTTGGTTTCTAACAACTGTACAATAACATCTTGCGACTTAATCCAGAACGTTGGTGCAGAATACAACGTCGATAACAACCACAAAATACCTTTCAACACGGTCTGTTATGTGACGGTGGTGGTCTTATAGCTCTTAATGGAAGCCCATTCCAGAGCTACGGAGCGTCACTTGCCATATGGAATCCCACAGCGTTACCTGCCACCCGACACAGATGGACGCGCCCCGCCTTAACCCCAGCTAGATAGGCCGGTACTCGATTTACCTATCTCGGAGGGATAGAAGGCTGAGTTGACCTAGGCGGCTGGTAAATATTGAGATGGTTTACCTGCCCGCAGGCAGTCACCCATCTCAGTACTAACCCGGCCCGGCGTACAGTAACTTCGTTGATCGAATCAAACGCGTTACCGCTAAGCCACACCACCAACCCATTGTTATTTTTTATTACACTCGCAAAATACACTCCTGGCCGTGATGAAACGTATATATCGGAACAGTGCCGGAGTAGTGATCGACAGAAGAACATGTCGCTAATTGAATCGGTTTTGGTCGCAATTCGCAAAAAGCATCACAACTCTTAGCGAAGCTCCCCGGACCCCACCGGGGGAACTTAAAAAACTCCCCAGATCCCCTAGCTGGTGGAAGAAAGCTCGCTGCCACTCCCCAAACCCTATTCTCACTTTTCACCCTACGGCCTTAAAGCTTTAACTAGGCTCTTCAGTCATCGCAACCAAGAGCCCCCTTACTTGCTGCTTAACCAGGGCTCCTGAAAGCTTTTATAGTGCTAGGCCATTAGTATTGTAAGTTACAGGGTGGCCTAAAAAGTAAGCTATTGCATTTTGACCACATCTTTATCAAATATTGACCAATTTTTACAATTGTTTTACCAGTTGACTGTGTAAGAAATTTGCTACTCAGTGGCATACACACAACACTTGTTATGTCGCTTCACTACCTTGTAAAACATAAATATCCCATAATCAACAATTTCTACAGATCGGCAGAAAATCTATTAACAAATTTTTTAAAGTATTTAACTGGAATGTTAAATATGTGTTGCAGTAAATGTAAAAAAACAACTCGAAACATATTGAACATCTTTTTTTAATAATTTGAACAGTTTTCTGCATAAATTTTCAATGTACATTAATGCTGGTTGACAGCTGCAATTTTGCTCAGTTAACTGCATGCACATTGTATTTCGATTGTGCAGCTCTACAAGCTGTGCACTATTTTGCCAAAAACTTACTTTGTAGCTATATGTAAACATTTTTGGCATTTACTATAAGTCATATTTAACATTTTACTTGGATACTTTAAAAATTACCATTATACCTTTTGCCCATCTGTAAATATTGCTAGTTTTTTGATACTGAAGTTTTATAGAGGTAGTGTAGCAACATAACAAATATGATGTGCATGCCACTGAGTAGCAAATTTCTTACAAAGTCTACTGGTAAAAAATGGTAAAAATTGGTCAATATTTAGCAGAGATAGGGACAAAATGCAATAGCTTACCTTTTGGGCCACCCTCCCTGTATTAGGCTTATTTTATGACGTACTTAGTTCTCCTATCTCTCACCATAGTGTCTGAAGTGTTATAAATGCTAATAATCTCACTCCATTCAAGCGTGACAACTCGGGTTTGTATATCACATGCATCCAGATAGAACACACCGTCGAACCCGGCCATAAAATAAGTACGTTTCAACACGATCTACAGTGTTATACTCGTTGCACTCGCATAATACACTGCAGACCGTATTTAAATCTATACTTTTTAGTTATTGTTAGAGCCTATGAGTTCAGTCAAAGACGTTCTCACGTGGTTTGACGCATCTGACGCGGAAGTTGACCGAGCCGACTCCCGGGCACTGGTTCTTGGCGACGCCTATATCTCTCGGCTTGAGCTGACACATCTCGTGTCCATCGCACTTGCTACGGACCGTCTCCAGCACATTCTTGAGGTGCGGACACATCTGAGCATGGGGTCTTGCCGGATTACCCGCAGCGTTTAGTGCCGTCAGACCCACCACCTTCAGCAAGCCGGCGTTTGGACATTCCAGCTTTTCCGACATCCTCGCCGCTTGTCGTTTTTCTGCACACGATTTTCACACGGAATCAGCAAAGCTTGCTCTGTGAACTACACCGCAGTGTCCAGAAAAAAAACATATGACTTCTGACAATAACTTTGGCAATTCTCAACAGATTGCCTAAACTCTTTCACTAGCACACTCACTGGAACATGTGCGATAAAATTACGATCCCTGCACGCCAAAAATTCCGTCGCTACACTATCTTGCGAAATACTGAGGCTGTAAATTAACGTGTTTTGTGTGTGCTGAGCAAATAGTCTTGCTAAGATATAAACTACCAGAGATCTTTCTTATCACACTCACACGGTAGTGTGAGTGTTGTAAGGACGACCTTCAAAGTATATGGGAAAATGCAAACTTTGACCCTCAGCCAACCAAAAACCCCTGAACCGATCGT
>Ga0209367_1011055_pt1 | contig 12019 bp, 9 predicted proteins | sample WorMetLIZISLAND2_FD_187412 | JGI IMG/M metagenome (GOLD analysis project Ga0209367, IMG submission 187412) | Marine gutless worms symbiont microbial communities from Max Planck institute for Marine Microbiology, Germany - Olavius geniculatus... ... | reverse complement strand
GATTTCGTAACTGACGTTGTTGGTTCGTTGGAGTACTGCAGTGCAGTTGCCTCTACTGTTGGTGCCACAGGAAAACCTCAGCTGGTACTCTGTTCTTAAAATTTCTCGCAAAGTAACACATGCTATGAAGTGCTGATTCCCTAACGATTATTTTTGTCAAAATCTATTGCTATTGAACCTGGACTGTTTGAGACACCGTGTAGTAGTACTGCAATTGTAGGCATAGATGTAAAGAATAAAACGTTAAAAAACGTAGGCCTAAGGAACGTGACAAGAATAAAAAGACGTGTAAAACGTTCATTATATTTATGATTGTAGGTGGGGGCAGTCGACTGACATTAATGGAAGCTATCTCAGCGGGGGTCATCGACCCTGCAGGGGCGACAGGAACACAGTATGTGGACAGACGAACCGGAGAAAGAATGACAATTGAAGACGCCGAAAGACGAGGTCTGATTGAGCAAGGGTTTTCCAGCAAACTGCTCACGCCCACAGGTCAGTAATGCGTAATTGTGGAATTGCAAACTAATTCAGGCTTAAAATAATTTTCATGCCTCAGGTTGCCGTCTGTCTTTAATAAAAAAATTTTTCCGTAAAGTTTTTATTGCTGGACTCTTAAAAATACAGGCGCAGTTTTTAATTGTTTGCGTTTTATTTAAAAAAAACTGGTCGCGTTTAGTTTGTTACGCTGTAGGTGATATTTTTAGGTAATATTTTTAGTTTAGTTATTGTGGCTACTACTCAGTATGTCACTGTTTTTGATGATTTGTTGTGGAATATTGCTATTACATGGTAATCTGATCTGATGTCATAAAATAAAAAAAAGATAAAATATTGCCCATCTCCTTTCCCTACTTTGTCACTTGTCTGCAACTGGAAGCACAAGAATTTTTATTGAGACATATTATTAGCAATTTAGAAAAAACATATGATTAAAATTAGAATTAAAATTAATGTAGCATTTTTCTCTTTACTCATTAATTATAATTATATTTAACTGACAAAACAGCTAATTAGCTAATTATTTTTCATTAATTGATTACTCATTACTGCGACAGGTTATGTCGATGAGTCGAAATTTTAGCATAAAACGTAGGTTTTAACCATCCAAGTTTCGACCTCCTAGGTTGAAGAAGTCTTCCGTACGGAGGTCTCAAATTTGGGTGTTTTTTCTAAACGCATTATGGGGCCGTCCTTTTTAGAAGGAGGCCCCATCATGTGTTGATCCTGTCCGTCTGTCTGTCTGTCTGTCCCGTGCCTCCACCTAGAGGGAAAACGAAAAGGTCTACGAATACCAAACTTGGTAGGAAGGGTCCCTGGGACACCAGCACCTCGTGGACCAATTTCAAGGTCAAGGGGTCAGAGGTCAAGGTCACGGCGGCTAATTGCGTTGTTGGCGAAAACAGCAAATTTGGTGCTATGCTACATCCTCATTTATTTTCTGGCAAACATGTTGCCTTTTAAATGCATGCAAGTACTTTGACTTTTAGTAAATGAAGTAATTTTTAGTAATTAATACTATATATAATAAATGCTAATATTTGACTAATTAATGCGCAAGTGCCTTCATAGACTGGTGATATGAGCCTAACTTAAAGGTGTGCCTAGCGTTTAGGGTTAGTTCTTACCTAGAACTTGCAACAAGAGGCAGATGTCATAAGGACCCCTCGCCGCCTTGCCCCGGGTGACCTCCTTACCATGGCAACGGCCGTTCCCTTCGTCTGCCCGTACTCAACTGCAAGGACGGCCCCATAGCGGGCGACCCCTCAACGGCCACACCCTCTTATTATTTTATTATTCCATATTATTCCACGCACGTTGTACACATATTTTAAAGGTGGCGGCAGTGATGCTGTTGCGCGTCACGTGAGCTTTGCTCAAATTCGTTGTTATTACAGTTTACCGCGATGGGTCGGGCGGGCAGCTGTCAGCGCTGGAGTTGATAAGCAGTGGGTTGTTCAATGCATCGACTGGTGAACTAACTGAGCCACAGACCGGCCGGGCTCTGAGCTTGGAGCAGGCTCTTTCATTGAACCTGATAGACACATCGGATGCCAGATTGCTGCTGAAAACTACCAGCCCCGTCATAGCGACCACCATCATCACATCGCAGATACAGTATGCATACAGTTTATATTCATTCTTATTCACCGCAAAAATAGGAAACAAACTGAACCAAAAAAAGAAAAAAAGTAATGAAGCCCTAACTAGTGATCATGCTTCTAATTGTTCGAATCGTCTCTAATCACACTGGCAGGTCCTCGTGAAAAATTGATTGACAATAGACGGTCATGAACATAATTAATCTGAAAAATTTTTCAGGGTACTGTAGGAGCAGTGTTAGGGTGAGGTGGTGGGCAATATTACAGGGTTGGTTGAAAATTTAATTCTTTTTTCAACGGCGCTGTAAAAATTGTGAAAATCGGTCAACACTTGAGGAAGTTATCACGGAATGTGTAATGGCTGTGTTTTATGGACCACATTGTAAACATTTAGCAGTTTGTCTTAATAGGTTGGTCACAAACCTAAAAAATCAAGAATATTAAGGGATTTCTCTGAACACGGAAAGCTCGGGGAATCATCAGAGAAGTCTGTGCAATCTTAAGGAAAAACTGTAAAAACAAACAAAATGTTTTTTTTGTTTGACATTGAGTTATGAGATATTTATTTGTGTAAAACATGTCTGCTGACTGGGTAAACAGGATCACTACGATATCGGAGAGTAGGCTGACCTATTATATTGTCAGTGTTTATATGGAATAGCTTTTGATGAAGGTCATTATTTACCGTTAGTTTTTGTTGTGATAACTTATGGAAAAGTAATTTTATGGCTCTGGAAAAGGCCAGAAAGATTTGGAAGATTTTTTTCTGTTACTTTGTAGCCATCCCGGTTCTGTTGTGTAAAAGGTACGGTGGTCAAGTCGGGGTAATGTCGGTGGAAGAAGCAATGAAAGCAGGGTGCGTTCAGAACGGCACATTCACAGATCCGACTAGCGGCAGAACGATGTCTGTGAACGCGGCCGTTCACCTCGGTCTACTGAGGGAGGTTTTTGACTCGGACGTGGAGCCATTTGATGATGAAATTCCGTCGAAGAGGTCCAGGAGCGAACTGATGGCTCCTGCGCCGACTGCAACTGCCGTCGTTGCAACCGTGACTTCAGTGAGTTTTTTAGTCCACCCGGCAGCAATAGCTTGCGGAGTGGACTTAAGTTTTACCCCAGATGTTTTTTTTCAACGCGAGATCTCTGAGATGCGTGGGCCGACCGGCGTAAAATTTTGCACGGTGGTCAGTACTAGGCCCAATTTTATAATGACGGTCCAAAATTTCGGGAGTCCTTTCCCCGTAAGATTTTAGGGTCCAAAAACAAGCAAAATTTAGCCCAATTTCAGGCGACTTTAAAGTTTGGCAGCGAATATCTCCGGAACGGATGAAGATATTCAAAATCAGACAAATATTTTATCTACCGCGATTCTACGTGCGTTACGCAAAACAAGTCCGGTAAGGTTTGGTCCAGTAATCTTGGATATCTCGTGTGAAATCGTACCCAACTAAAGCGCATTTTTTGGAAGAGCATATTTCGGCCCCTAGGGAATGCTGCACCCCCAAATTTTTACACACGCTAGAGAATGACCAAGTCTTATTAGCGCACCCCCCCCCCGGGGGACGGGGGCCCCTTACAATTTTTTTCAAAGATGGGTTAAAAATTGGCTTAAAATGTAATAAAGGAGCGCTTATAACTGGAATTAGGGGTGTAGCCCGACGAAACTAGACGTGTCTCTAGGTTGGGGTGTTAACGCAAGTACAACATTTGGCGGCACCGCCCCTCCCTTTTTAATATTTGGGAGGGGAAAAAACGTTCAAAAATCGGTGCGATTTATGACTTTTGAGTTTGAGCGCAAATGTTTCTGGAACCGATGAAGATAGCGACAAAATATAAACGGCGTTGACGAGAACGATCTTTTCGGCGTTGAGCCAAAGAAACTTGGTGAACTTTGGTCCAAATTTCTAGTTTTCTTTGTTTTGTTTTCACCTGAACAAGCACTGCTGACCAGGGTTGTTAGCAATACTTGCAAAAAGTTTTGCAATAGCAATAGCAATACTTGGTGGAAAAAGTATTGCAACATCGATAGCAATACTTTTTTTCCAAGTCAGTATTGCAATACTATTGCAATACTTTTTGCAATACTCTAGTATCCACTCCCTGAAATAAATTTCGATTTTTGCCGATGTGTGCAGCTTTTTCTAAATTTTGGGTAGACTAGAGACTACGTGATAATGTGGTCAACCCAGAATTTAAACAATAAACAAGTCGTGTTGGCGTGTTATTTCTCATTTAGTACTTTTCCCACAATTGAACAAAAGTACGAAAGAATTCTTTGTCTGCTAACACAGCGTCCTCGCGATTAGAAGCATACTTCATAAAGAGTGACATGGGGATGAAGTAACATCTCCATCCCTATCTCCATCCCCATCGTTATGCTGACAAACATAATTGCCGCTAATAATCGGCACCTTTTACTACTCTTGGTTACTAGAGTACTGCAAATTAATAACATTTTGCAGCACTCCACGCTATACATAAACACAAATTTTCCACATTTCGAAACATGCCATGCGATGTACTATTTAGCGAAATGTATTATTCCCATATGTATTTTTACAGCAACTACTAAAGACGAAAGTATTACCGTATTTCCTCCATTGATTCTGGCACTCTAATAATTCGAACAACTCAATTTTAAGAACATATAATTATTTATTTTACTCCTATTAATTCGAACACGTGGCTTTAATAATTCGATCACGTCAAGTCCAGGTGCAAAATCGTAAGGCTTGTTTACCGCGAACTATGGCTGTGTGTTGTTTGCATCCCCGGGCATGCATTGGACCAGTTAACGCCGGCGTGGTGCTGTCTGTCTGTCACGCTGTATGGTGGGGACTACGGACGCACGCAGCCCCAGGGAAAACACTGCAAGCAGAGAGGCCTGTACACATCTGCTTGGCGTGCTTTCATGTTTGACCGGCACTGAGGTGTGCGGATCCCAAAATTTTAGTCCGCGTCAGTCCCCATTACCGCGAGTATACCGTATTACTTTATACCAAAAAGTATTACTTCCAAGTATTCTAATATTTCAGCCGAAAAAGTATTGCAGTACTAAATGTGGAACCAGTATTGCACTACCTGCTTCATTACTAAAAGTTATTGCAATACTTATTGCAATATTTGCAATAGTGCAATATTAACAACCTTGCTGCTGGCGAGCTCTTAAGGAGTAGCAACATTGCTGACCTTGAACAAGCCTGAATTCTAAAAGAGGGGTTAATGATTATTTTCGTGATTTTCGGCTGCATATTTCAACAGTGAATTGCATCTAAATTGCTCCATATAGACCAGGACAGTTTGCATATGAATTTTTTTGCATAGATTGTGGATTCTAACTGTCTGAGTTTCGACCTCGTAGGTTCAAGGAGTTCTCCGTACAGAGGCCTCTAACTTGGGTACTTTTTGAAAATGCATTATTATCTTATTGCATTGTGTACACTGATTCCCCAGGTGGCAGCGTCGATGCTATCTCGCGTCAACGTGAGCTTTGATAATATTACTTGTTATCAAAGTCCTAGTTGCATCGACCGTTTTTGATTACTTGTTTACTTGCTGTTTGCTGACTGGTGCATATGTTGGTGATTTTACGAGGTTGATAATACGAGGGTTCAATAATCCAAGAGTTGCATTTTGCCTAGTTCCTAACCCAACCATTATTAAGCCTACATCTAACCCTAGCCTTAACCCAGCCCCTCATTTAATCTTAACTGTAGACCACCAGATGGTCAGCACCCCAGCACATGACAGTTGGAATGGTATTACCAAACTCTCGGAATAATGATATATTACCATACCATGGGAGGCAATGGATTTGCAAGGAACTGAATTTGCAAGTAAACGGAGTGGAAATTGCAAGGAAAGGAAAATTTAAGGAAAGGCTTCACAAGTCACATTTGTGTGATTTTGCAGGCAACTGAGCTATCCAGGAAATCAGTAGTTGGAAGTTGCGAGCCCTCAGGGTCGCAACTTCTAATTAATAATAATTAATTAAAAACTAATAATTAATATTCAATTAGACTGGATTGATTGATTGAATGTGGTACAGCGTGGCTCGGTAGTCTAACGGTAACGTGTCGGACTTGTAATCCTGAGGTAACTCAGAGGCGCAGGTTCAACTCAGCACCAGGACACTGCCGGGTAACGACTTTAGGCAAGTTGTTCACACACATGTGCCTCTGTCACCAAGGAGTATAATTTGGTACCGGCTTCACCGCTGGGACGTAAACAGGCACACCGCGCGATACACTGGCCCCGTATCCGTGGTCTCGCAGTGTAAAACCTGGTGTCTGGCTGAGAACCTTAGGAAACGGAGATCAGCGCCGCCCTATGGGCCGTAAGGCTCGGGAAGGACTTTACGTTTTTTTACGTTTTACAGCGTGGAGTGGACGAGCATCAGCAGTCGGAGGACACGGAGGAATACACGCAGCAGATAGCGGACGGGACGGAGCGCGTCAGACGCCGCGACAGGCGAGAGTTTCACGGTAGACGCACTGAGGTAGGCTACACGCCGGCTGCCCCCCATTCTATTTCTTATTTTCTGTTGACTTTTAAGTAAGTAAGTAAGTAAATGATTTATAAAGCGCCAAAGTCTCAGAAAGAATCAGGGCGCATAGGATGATGGACGCTAGGTGGCAGAAAAGGCTGACTGAAAGTAGTGGGTCTTTAAGTGACGTCTGAAGGTAGCCAAGGTTTGACATTGACGAATTTGAGGAGTTAAGGAGTTCCAAATTCTCGGAGCAGAGACACGAAAGGAACGAGAACCAAAGAATAAGTTATGCCATGGAATTGCAAGTAACTGACTGGTAGAAGAGCGCGTGGACACTGAGGATTTATGATATTGCAGAAGATCAGTAAGGTAAGGTGGATGGCCAATGTGCAGTGCTTTATAAGTTGAGGTATAACCAGTAACCGTTAGTCAACTATCAGCATATGGTATTAATGGTAGATGGACGTAAGCACACATTCTGTCTTTTCTGTGGTAGTTGAGACAGTACATTCAGGTAAAAAATTTCAAAATTCCAAAATAGAGCTAGAAAATAACATTAAGGCCAAACAAAGGTCATCGGTATCAAACTCGCCCAAAATGCCAAAAAGAGCCAAAATGCCAAATTAAAAATTTTAATGCCAAGAGCGATTAAAAGATTTCAAATTTGACTTATTTGGCGTTGCGTAGTGCCAAGTGGCAACCGTGGTTTGTTTATGTTTGCTGGATACTGTATATACACCTTTATTCGTCAAATGACAGACATGAAAGAAACATAACTAATAACGATAGATAATAATAATAATAGAAAAATAATAATGATGACAAAAAATACAGTTCGTCAAATGTCCATTTCACAACAAGCATGAGCCCTGAGATTGATTTCACTTTTGTGACAAATTGCTCGTCGCTTGAAAACATTGCACAATAAATTTTCAGAACAAATAAAACGTTTGAGAAAACGCGAAGTACGAATAGCGATACGTTGGCTAACAGGCAAAAAGCCAAAGAAATTCTGACACTCCAGCACAATGTCATTACTCTTAGTACAGAGTATCTTCATAAAAACACGTGTAACTGTTAGGTCCAGTGAATGTTTGTGATGCGATGTAACCGGGCACGCCTCGATTCCGTACAGCATTGGAGCTATACATTTTGTGTCTAACAAATTTACAACCACCTCCTCGGAGGCGAAACGGCCAATTTTGCTATAAACTGCATTGAATGATGAAAAAAATTTCTTCTTTGCATCTTCGAAGGTACATCTAAAATATCGGCCTCTAACAAAATGCACACCCTGGTACTTGCAAGTGTCAACCCACATTGTAGGACGGCGGATATGAGTCGGTGCTAATGCAGCAGCGCCACCTTAGCTCACTGGCGTCCACACGTTCCGTCACCGGTCTCTCAGGACAACCCGACTTTCCAGTCTCATTCTCTGATGCTATCACCATTGGATTTCTTAACCCTAACACTGGATACGTCGTCGATCCCAGCACCAGGTTTGCTTATACATTTACTGCTGAGCTAGTTGCGTAGACGAATTTGTCAGTGTGTTGCTTAACGCTGCTAATCTCCGCGTCCCACAACGTAAAAAGAATTATTACAAATTCTGGTGAGACGAAGAAATGAAGCTGTTAAAAGAAGAGTCCATTGAGTGGTGACGGCCATTATGAACGACCATTATGTTAATTACATATGCATGCGTATAATGGAGTTTTTGAAATTTTAGGTTTAGCTTGTTCTTTTTGTGTTTTGTGTTTCTGTAAAGGTTAAACTTACTGTTCCATCCTCACTCACTCACTCACTCATTACGTGGGTGGATAGTATCAGATACTTGGGCATTGTAATTGCATGATCTTGCAAATTTAACTAGCTATAACGCGTATTAGTTATGGTAATTCTGTTCGTCCGTCCGTCTGTCCGTCTGTCACGACCAGGTATCGATTCAATCCCAAGTGAGACAGACTGTTCTGGTTTTCACCGTATGATAGCCTAGAGTCTCTAGTATTTCAGGACAAAATTTGATGCCGCTGGGTCAAGGGGGTCCCCACAAACGAGAGGGCGAAAGATCCTCTCTAAAAAGAGGTTATTTTACCGGTATTGGCTCGTCTGCCGTAAAAATGGTTGCAGATAAGGGCACAGACATGCTGCTTATCATAACAAGCACTGTCGACGAACTTCTTAGGAATGTCAACATCGATGACCTTGAATGACCTTGAACCCCCAAAATAGGGGGTTTAGTGTTTTTACGTGATTTTGGGCTGCGACACGCATTTCAAGAGTGAATTGCGCCAAAATGGCTGGAGATAGACCAAGACGACCTGCGTATGAAATTTTCAGCACTGAATGTAGATTTTAGCAATCTAAGTCTAGACCCTCTAGGCTCAAGGAGGCCTGTGCACGCAGGTGTCAAATAGGGGTACCCTCTCAAAAGTGGTTATTTATCCGTTGTTGGCTTGTCTAGCGTGAAAATGATTGCAGACAGGCACAGTCATGCTGCTTAACATGCTTTTTAGAATTGTCAACATGTATGACCTTGATTGACCTTGAATCCTAAAAATAGGGGGTTTTAGTGATTTTTGGCGATTTTTGGCTGCAATAGAGTGAATTGCGACGAAGTGGATGGAGATAGACCAAGAACAAGAACTGCTATAGGCTCTTGCGCGTCTCATGAGCATGTTCAGATTTTTTGTTTCATTCTATAAACGCTAGTTTAGCAAGATTGGTAGACTAGCCTTTGAGGAAGTCTTTTTACACCTGCTAAATAGTAAATGCATGTCAGTATTATTGTACTCTGTAGTCTGAACAAGGCAGACATAAGGTCTTTTGACTTTGCTGTCACACGTTTTCTGATGAAGTTTTTCCGCACGTGCAATACAGATATAGTCAGAGATTACTGTACGTATTTTAAATTTAAGTGTCCAAGTGAAATAATCTCCTGTAGATTTGAGAAATCTTTGAACAAACTTCAACTTTCACGCTCTACGTTAACCTGTTGGAATATTCTGTAGCCTATAGTTAAGGTCATATGTGTTTGTGATGTGCCATAGCCCAGTAACTGTATGTGTACGTTATATGTTATAATGTATTTTTGTTTCTCTACTTACCACAATAATTATGCTGGTAAATAAAAATTATCAATGTGCGTTTGTGACATACTGTTAATAGATTACCGTATTGTTACTGTGTTAACCAGTGAAGAGTATTCGGTTCAGTCTGCGTTGGTCAGTGGACTTCTCGATTCTGAGACGGCTACATTCGCTGATCCCCAGTCGGGTGGTAAAAAGTACGACATCAACACAGCGATCAGCATGGGGCTACTGGAGCCGACGGCGCATTATACTGAGGAGCGAGCCCACGAGCGTTTGTCACTGAGGAATTTACTGGATAGAGGAATTATCACAACGCAGTCCAGGACAGATCGTCGCTTGGTCAAAGTCAGTCAACAGGTACATTTTCGAACTAAAAGGCGCTCGTGAGGGTGCATTTTCTCCGCCACGTAAAGTAATTTAAACATCAGTAATACTACTGCTGCTACTACTACTACACCTACGGCAAGGAAAGGGGAGGGAGAAGGAAGAGCTGCTTCGCAGCGGGAGAAAGGGAGGGAAAAGTAACAGCACTTTTTGCTGCGGCACACAATTGAAGAGTAAATTGCACCGAAATGGCTGGAGATAAACCTGGACAACCTGCGTAGGCCTATGAAATTTTTAGCATAGTACGTCCATTTTTAACAATCTAAATTTCGACCTCTTAAACTCAAGGGGTTTCCCGTACGGAGGCTTCAAATTCGGGTAAGCCTCCTTCAAAATGCAGTATTATTTTATTGCATGCTGTACACGATTGCCCAGGTGACAGGACCGCTGCTATCGCGCGTTACGTGAGCTTTGCTCAAATTACTTGTACGTTTTTGTCATAAACTGGAAAAAAATCATTTCGTCGATCATACGGCGCGTGACTGTTTGGACTATTGTGTTTTTGTCTTAGCATTTTATTTTATTTTTTTTGTTTTTTTAGTGTTTTCATGTGTTTTTAACATGTTGTACCGTGTTCTTGCAGTGCAGTTTGCACTTATACCACGTTAACCCGTTCGTGATGATGATGATGATAATAATAGGTCCATGTCAGTAAGTAAGTAAGTAAGTAAAGTGTAAATTTATATAGCGTATACTCAAAAAGATCTCTAATGCGCTCGATCTGTTTGTGTCTTAACAACGTACACCCAATAAAGCAATACAGACTGACGGACAGACACCACGTGTGCCATTTAGGGTCTAAAGCTCCCGTAACGTTATCGGTAACTTACGGTAAATTACGGTAAGGTAAAATTGCAAAATTACCGGTAAATTACGGACTTTTATTTTGTTGCAGATCAAAGACTTAAATTAGACATTCAATTTTACACACATTAAGTGCCATAATTGTCCAATCAATTTGATTTTGAAACTAAAGCGCCAAAGTCGTCTACTTACGTATGTTAACAGCTATTCTGAGACTTTTTCAGCAGAATGCACTTTTGTTAAAGGTAAAATATGGGTAATTTACTGGAAATTTAGTGGTAAATTACCGGAAATCTACGGTAACGGTACCATTCCCAATCTTACCGGTAATTTTCGAACACTAGTGCCATTAGCGCCTTTATGCACTTCAGTAAAATATCGTTGTCGTTATCGTTAACAGGCGGGGACCCAGTCAGTGCAGGAGACAAAGAGCTACACAGTGGTCGGTGCGATTGACCCTGAGTCTAAAACACGACTAGACATCAACGCGGCTCTACAACGACGCATCATTGATGAGGCAAATGGACTTTACGTCGGGAAAGATGCCACGGGAAACACGTTCAAGATACCGATCTCTGAAGCAATCCGGCGAGGCCTAGTCTTCACCGCTGAGACTAGCGACGCCACAGTGCAGGAAGGATCTCGATTTATAAACACCACCAAGACGTTTTCCGTCCAGGGCGTTATCGACCCCGCGACGGGTGACGAGATGTCGGTTACCGAAGCGATCCAACGCGGTAAGGAAAACAGTGCTGTAGCTAGGAAATGTTTTTGGTGGGAGAAAATTCAGAGGTCTTTCCTGTCCCCTTTCCTTTCCTTTTTTTTTATTTATTTTATTTTTGTTTTAATATGTAATAAACACTTGCAACAAACGCGCAAGAACAATAACATAGGAAAACAGTAAAGAAAAACTACAAACATTACTAAGGTAAACAAAAGGAACACAGAAAATACATGCTGAACATAGGGAAAAAATGAAAGAAAAAAACTGGATGTCATAAGTGTTCTGTGAATCATTCAGTGAAACTTTTAAATTCGTAAAAATCGTAAATTTAAAAGTTTTTAATTTGTAAAATTCAGAATTTCGTAAATTCTCTGGATACTAACCTCTTCGTCGTAGTCTCCAATGAGTCCGTATCGTATGACGG
>Ga0209367_1011054_pt1 | contig 12020 bp, 7 predicted proteins | sample WorMetLIZISLAND2_FD_187412 | JGI IMG/M metagenome (GOLD analysis project Ga0209367, IMG submission 187412) | Marine gutless worms symbiont microbial communities from Max Planck institute for Marine Microbiology, Germany - Olavius geniculatus... ... | reverse complement strand
TGTCTACTACCCCATGCAGCATTTTATAACAAAAAGTAAGGTCTGCTCTAACACGACGACTCTCGAGACTATACTCATTTAGTGCTTCAAGTCTAGCGTTATAGCTGAGATTGTGCAACCCGTGTAAACCTCTTAAGGACGGCTTCAATTCTTCTTATTGAGGTTTTTGCGGACGGGTTCCAGACAACAGTTGCATATTCCACTATCGGGCGAACGAATGTATTAAATGCCTTCATTAACACCAGTGTAATATTGCATGACGTCATGATATAAAAATAAAACAAAAAATTACATTCCCCGTCCTTACTTTTTTGCCGGTTGTAACCGGAAGCACAAGAATTGTTCAGGTCTGATGTCAAATACGAGTAAACTGCAAAACGTTAGATACAAAATGCTATTTAAACAATTTAACATTTGCTATAAATCATTCACAGTTTAAATGTGCTTATTTATTTGAAAGTATTTTAATAATTATTTCGGAAAGCCGATTGTTTTTCCATACGCAGAATCAAACAGCGTTAATCGTCAGTTCGTCACTTATTAATTTAACTCGTTAGTTAATTCTACTATCATTTTGACATTTTTACACGCTTCGCACGTATGGCCTGTATGACACTAGTGTAGTAGTGTATACGCGCTGACTATTTATCCGGCGGCAGTGCAAACAGCGTATAGGTTATGTGTACGGCTGCCGGATAAATAGCCGTAGTAGCCTGAGTGCTATTTATTCGGTGAAGGAATTTTACGAATTTGGCCAGTTGAAGCTTGCGCCCGTGAATTCGGAGACATAATAATATAAAGTTCGCACTTTTTTTATTCAGGTGTCGCAGTATCGCCACATAAATTAGAGTTATGGTTAAGGATAAGGTTGGGGTTGGGGTTAAAATTAGAATTAGCGTTGGGTTAGGGTTAGGTTTATGCTAAGGCTTAGGAGAAATAGTAGTGAAAGTTAACGGCATTGTCGGCGTAACGATCGTTAGCCATTTCATTATGGACAGGGTTTTACAATTTACAATAGCCGACGTAGTCTCTGCGACTGCAATGTTCAGATTGACTTATTAGGCGAAATCGCTCTAGGGCAAACGATTTCGACTATAGCTACCCATTTCTCCGTATCGTGGTCTGTCGTCTGTAGTCTGTCTGTCACATTTCTGCACGCACTTGCCGTTTGCGCCACTGCTGTACATAATTAATTTTAGAAAATTACGCTTTCGTGTTAAGAATGAAACGACTTTGATTTCTGCAACGAAAATCGTGTAGATCTGAGCAGTATTTCTGAAGTTAGAAGCTATATAACAAAGTGGCCTTGTTTTCTGGACCACCAAAATGCGGTATGCAGTACACAATATCAAATTCGAATATTGTAAAGCGGGCTAGTTCTTGGGCAGAGTATGACGTCAACCATGGCAGCGAGGGCGCAGATGGTGTTAGCAATCCAGTGACAAGATGCCATCGGTCTTTGCGACTGATACGACGTCTATTTTTGGCGATCGGCAAATCGTTGGTCTACAGAGCTTAGCGCAATGATAGCTGCACTAGACAACGGGCGGAGAAGTGATGGCATTAACCAGCGAGCTATAGATTGTCTCCACTAGGCTTACAGTGTATACTATTGTTGGTTTTTTGTTTGCCGGTCGATAGTCAGTGGTAGGCCTACAAAATTTACTACAAATAGCGTCGACAAAAACAATAATAAACCATTTTTGCATTTCTGTACTACCATTAGGTTTATGCATCTGTTTCGATAAACATTTTACCGCTTTTTAGTAGCGGTCGAGCTATTAACATGGTTGTCGTCTGTCCGTCGGTCTTCTGTCCGTCTGTCACCGATGGATTGTTGCTTAGCTTTAAGTCTTAAGAAAAAAAATTTTTGCACGAATAATTAGCCATGTGTGTTAAACTAGGGTGTGCAAAATTTCAGCCATCTAGTGCAGGAAGAATATTTTTAAATTTGTGGTTAAATGAAGGAGGTGCGTCTTTTGGCGGAAAACTGGCCATATCTCGAAAACGGCGAGAGATACGGCTAAGGTTACAATTAATCACTAATAGGAAGTGGCATACGCGCTGTCAGACAAGATGGAAATCATTGACCTTGGATGACCTTGAAGGTCACTGACAACCGGTACGGTCAGCTATCCTAGCAACAGCTGGGCTTTTTGTTTTATAATAGATTTACGGTTAATTTTATTGCAACTTAGACCAGCCGTGAGGAGAGTCCGACAGACTGTTATGGTCACTATCAATTTGCGCTGACTTAGTAGTCTAAAGATTCATGTACTGTTTTTTAATTTCAGTATTATCGTGTGTTCTGAAATGATAAAATGCAGTCGTCACCGTCTGACAGAATACGAAACGATCTGCTATTTTAAACAGTTTTCCCCTAAGACCTACCCGTTAGCCAAGGTACATCCGTTACATACGGACAGACACACTTCCGGTACGGGCAAATTGTACCATAGACGACTACAGCATAGCTGTATAGCGCGTCAATAATGCAGCGGGATACGATAAACGTGGCAGGTGGGCAGGACAGCAAGGCATCATGATTACTGCTCCTAAAACTGCGCTTAAAACTTATAGTCCTATATAGTCTAGAATGTCAAATTATGAAAAATAGTTTAACAGAAGTATAAACTGACGAATAACGAATTTTTGCTCGCGACGCGTCAGGTAAGCTAGCCCTCATTATTGCTCATCGTGGCTGTTGCCGGGAACGGGCGTCCGTACGTAACGTACGGCGTTCGGAGCTCGGCACATTCAGATGGATACCTTTCAGCAACTGAGCATCGGATCCACTTCCGGTTTGACTCTAAGGCAGGGTAATCAAGGTAAGCGGATCCAATAGTCACGTGACTAATGACGTCACGTGACCCCAAAAGGTCAAGGTTGTGACCCCAATATTTTTGAGTTTGAGGCCTCGTATTTCCATAACCGTGCAAGTTAGACGCGTGGTCATCGTTGACCACCAATGGGGAACCAAGTGCCCCAACTCGCTCACCACCGTTCTCCGTTTTCCTTCATTTTCTGCACGGTCTGGACAGCCCACGCCACCTCAGAGGACTGTCATTCGCAGGTCTCCGTTTGGCACTGTGTCGTCACCGCTCATTCTGTCCGTTATTCGCCACAGCCAGGTGCCCGAGCTTTTAAACGAGCCTTTTCAAGTTTGTGCTAGCCGTCGCGAGTTACCGCGTCTACCGGCTCGTCGAATTAATATTATCTAGCCTAAAACCTACAGAACCGCAAGCGTTGTCTTGTATAGAACACGTAGACCTACAGCAAAGTCAACAAGTGGAGGAGACGAGGGACTGCATCGACGTTGCACCATGGGGCAATGGAGATCGTCGTCATCATCATCATCATCATCATCAGCAGCAGCAGCAGCAGCAGCAAGGCTGTGCATCGTCGTGACGTTGCTGATGCTGATGCACCTCAACAGCGCACTAACTTACGACGCAACAGATCGGCGCCTACGACTTCCCTACGGTAACATCGACAAGACGATTAACAAACATAAGACAGAATAGCACAGTTACCAGCCCGCTGTAGTATTCACGGTGTCGAAACCTCTGTTATGATCGTAAACTGCATAATGGCAAATTGAGGGTTATTTGTCGTTCACTGACACACCTGTAAGGCCTACTGTTTCAAAGTATGAGCCGTATTTTGCGGCTCGAGCCGACTAGCGAGTTGCAAAATTTACGAGCGGAGCCGGAAAAGCTTGAGCAAGCGACTTCCCGGTTTACCTAGGCACATTGTCACCAGTAAATCTAGGGTTACGTACATGCGGAGGATATCCCATGTCAATCTTGCTATGCCATAGATTTCATGTGACATGGAGTCAAACGCTATCTTGTAATCAACAGAGCATATAAATAACAGTTAAGCCCAATGCTGTTGTTGGTTTTTTTATGAGTTCATTCTCGGGCTTTTTCAGTGTCTTTTTCTTTTCTAAATCACCCCTAATAGTAAATAACTAAGTAAGTAAGTTTAGGCCTATTTCTTTCAGTAGCTGTATCACTGCTAGATTAGGCTACGCAGTTAACAATTACACTATGGAGGGAAGAAGATTATTGTAATTTAGAAAATAATATTAAACTTAAAATGCAAAAACAATTGACAGCCTAATACAAACTATTGGCGAACACCTTTCTTGACATGTAGCCACACTGATATTCGTAAAACTGTACTATTCCAATAATTATTCATCTGACGACTGTGTTTCCATAAGCGCCGTAGCAAGAGCAAAAGTTTTACTGCGCCAAAATTGTTTGACGCTTTTTAGGCGGAATCGCTCTTGCATCGCAAGCGATTCTGCATTTCTGCGTATTCTTACACATATCGCCGCAGAGTGATCCGTCTGTCCGTCGTCTGTCGTCGGTCTTATACATCCGTGCACGCCGCTTAAACCGTTCGACTGATTTAAATGTTATTTGGCAGATGTACATTTGTGGAATCCAACAACACATAGGAGTTACTGGCCTTTTAGGGAAAAAGGGGAATTTAAGGTCAAATTCACAGGTAGAGGTAGAGCATGCAACTGCATATTGCAGCCAAAATGTTAGTCCTATGCTGCTACATGGCCAGTGCAAACGAGCGATTCCGCTTTTGCCAAATTACATAGTACACACAAATACATACGTTTTGTTGAGTCTATTGTTTGATAAATGTAAAATGCAATTTTTTTCTTAATTTTGGCGTTGTACGTTGGTTTCTGTCGCATGTTGTGTCTGCGAGCTAGAATGGCTGCACGCTCGTTTTCAGCGGACGTCACGAGATAGGTCTATGTCGAGGTCAAACGGCGCTGTCGACGACTTCGTCGCCCTTCCGATGGCGCACAAGCGCGGCATGTCGTGGCTTCTGGCAGCCGTGATGTCGATATGCGAGGAGGACCAGCGCAAGTGCCGCGCGCTGCAGCGTGGGCGGCATCGACTGCGAGTACCGGTAGCAAGCCCAGGCGGCGCCGGCAGCGGCAATGTCAGGTACGTCGTTGTCGACGCCGACACCGGAGCATTGATGATGCAGCTTCTCCACTCCGACGAAGTTCTGAAGCGGTCTACTGACGACTTACGACGCGGCTTGGAGATAGTTCCAGTCACCGGAGACCGTCTGACTGTCCGCCGTCGGACAGGAAACTTCAGCTGAGTGAATGTTACGCTCGACAACTGACTCGTCGTTTAATGTTGTGGCTCAAATACAGCGCCAACAAATCACTTTTCGTTTACCGTATACGTTTTCCAGCTTTTCCTTAATGTAATTATGTCGCACGATCACTGAAAGTTAACGTCACTTTCACTTTCAGTAACGAAAACAAAATTATGTGATTGAGTAAGAGCTTAGCGTCTGCACTAGACACTTTTTGATTATTTTTTACGACTCAGTCAGCTGATAATCAGACGTTCAGCAAAGTCAGTAAATAAACTACACAGTGCAACAAAAATCATCTAATTTTTTTTGTCATTTTCCTAGCAATCGCATATATTTTCAAAGCGAAATTTTACACTTTTATTATTTATTTATAGTCACGTAAAGGTGCTAAAGGCTATTTAATTATCTGTAACTAAGACGAAGTTATTGGAATTTCTGCAGCGACATCGTTATTTCACACATTCGCCTGTGCAGCGGAATGTGTGCAGGACAAAAGGCGCACCATGTTTGCGCTGCAGGAAAAAAATTCTCATTCGAAGAACATAATAACAGTTTGCCAATAGGAAAACTGTTATACTCAAAGTCTTCACCACCACCCTTTACATATGCATTTCATCTTTTCCTGAAGTTTTAAACAGTTTTGTTGAAGGCAAGTTGTCCCAGAACACCCGCAGCGCCCGTTTATGTTTAACGACTGGCCAGAAAATTTGCTGACTGTTTTGTTATTAGTACGTGTACTGGAAAAGTTCCCGCCATATGGGCGGATCCAGTAACGTCTTCCCTAGCGAGAGCTAAGCTCTTTTGTTTAACCCAAGTACCTTGCTAATCTTACGTAGCCTCCGAAAGTGAAAAAAACAAGTCGTCGTGAGTTTGTCGATGCGTTGATGTATGGACTACGTACTGTCAAGTATGACGCCAAAGATCACGATCGGATATGGCGTTTTAGCCCAGAGGCGTCCCGCAAAAGTTTTTCTGTCGCAACCTACGTCAAACAAATGCTCATTTACATGTACGCTTTACGTTTAAATCATATACCAATCTGAATTACAAAGATAAAATTACGACAAAAAGTAATGATCACTTTTAACGAAAAAGTGATTAATCTCTGTTGCATCATCATGTACAGTACAAAAGCGTCGTAAGTTCGTAAACGCATTATAATACGTATTTAGGGCTGGAAAACTTAGGACGTGATGCTAGAACTTAAAGCTAACGAATGAAGTATGAAATCAAATGTAATTTTTATTATAAATTGCATAGCAGGCAAAAAACCTTTAAAAACCAAAACTGTGAATTTTTGAGGTGTTTGATTTTTCTAAACCTAAAAGCCGAGGTTTTTTCGAATCAATTTTTCTAGCTTACACGTATCACGTTCGCACGTTGATCATTGGGCAGTTAGCCTAATATTTTTGCTACGAGAAAGTAACAGTGATATTGACATCGTTGACATTAATCTAAAGCGGCATTTATATACTACTATTGTTAACGATTCTCATTGTGCTTGTGTTGAAGTGTTGGAAACACTGCAACAAACCAGCAGGAGCGTGAGCACACGAGTGACTGAACGCAACAGTCGATATGAAACCATCGACCCGAGCACCACATCTCGGTGCTTCGGCCATAACCATGACCACAACACTCCGAACACGAAGCCCTTCTTGCACTAAATGCGTAGAATAAGGAGAAAATGGTGTAACTCCGAGCCATCGACCGTCATGGTCAATATACTGTACGGAGCGCTAACAGTTACCGCAAGGCAGCAGCAGCAGCAGCAGCATGCATCAGTATCCACAGCAGTAACAGTAACCGCGATACGTGGACAACCGAGTACCCGACACTGGTAGATTACACGATATAGGTTTACACGTTTACGGCCCAGTCAGCGAAACGCTTCGGCTGAATTCTCAACTGCGGCAAATTCTTTTGGTTGTCGAATGTTTTCGCATATGATGTCAGTAAAAGACGAAAGCGCTCAGAATGAGAAAAAGAAGCTGCTCTTCTGCGTGGAGAAAGGTGACTTTTGCATAAACTGTTACTCGACAACTGCTATTTGTTTTATCATACTATTTATGATTTTTTTTTAGGAAAAAGCATTGCACTGGTAATAAATCCTACTAATCCAATATTATTAGATTCCGACACTCGGCGTGTTCGGAGTCGAGGGAGGTAACGCCGATCTCAAACAGAAAGCAGGTAAAAAACATCGGTGCTAAGTTTCGATGTGAGATAGCTAGAAATGGCAAAGTCAAAAAATCGAAATTTTACTCTCCCCCCCCAAAAAATGGGGGGGGGGTAGGAATAAGGTGTTACTTAAACTGCAGAAGGAAAATCGACAACAGAATACCGTGTGAAAAATTCATGAAGATCAATCCGAGACTAAACTGTAGACTGCATAACGCGAAGAGGACGACATTAAAAAAGAAAGTGGAAAGCAAACAGCGGCCAGTTAGTGCGCGCTGCACAGTTAAGAACATGAGGATAGAATCGATGTTGTTATGACAACATGCCTGTTGACTGAAGTACTGTAGCACTCGCAGTGGGAGTAGTTGAAGCCTGAAGGCCAACACTCGCTCGAGACGTATTCGATTTGCATGTGACACGGTCAGATGGTTTACGATCACAACTGAAATCAATGACAGACGCCATTCACCAACTGCTGCTGATCGCCTAGTAGTTAGTAGTACCCTTCCTATTGGTTCTGCTCATGGAAATAAAGTCCTGTACTAAGCGAACAAACCGAAACGGAATGGATCTAAGCTTGCTACTACATTTCGAAACTGAACTCAACTAAACGAAATTGATAACACCCGTTTTTTTGCTTTAGGCTTACAGGACTCAAGCCTGCATAACAGCACACAGTAGAACAAAGTAAAATAATTTCTGCAAACACCCAGTGGGATAGACTAATTGGTTCAGTGCAGACTTTCATTCCGGCGTTTTATTAGTACTTAACTTCAAGTAGCCTATCTAGTTTGGGCGAATGCCAATTTGAGAACATATTTCAGTCACTGGTATATGCGTAAGTAAATAAGTAAGTAAGTAAGTTGGCAGTTTATAAAGAGCGTTAACTGCCAGACCTACTAACTAATGAACCTCGAACGCGCTAGGTGGGTTAGTAAAATGTCATGATTAAGCTTATTTGCTATAGAAAATTTAACTAAACCACTAATGGCAAGTAAAATTCATGGATTTTATGCTTTAAACATCATAAATAATAGGTAAAACTGTCCTCTGTTTTTGTGCGGCAATTAGAGCATCTTAGGCCAACGTACGTGCCAGTCATATCACAGCTGTGGTCATGTGGCGCTTAGGCTACTAAGACATTCATAACGATATCAACATTTAAGAACGATTGATTACATGATCTCTACTTTAGACTACTAGCACGTCGGTTGCTGACGCTGTCGCCGTGTTGCTTGCTGCAGGACCAGGACCGGCTGTGTACAAACTAAAGACACTCACAGGAACAAACGATCACTGCTCGACCAAATCGCAAGCTCCTGCTTACAGCATTGGACTTTGTCTTAAACGTAAGACCATCTGCTATAGGATTTCATTGTATACTGTGTTCATACTATAAAAATAAGCCCAGTTTACCAAATTAACCTACTGTGGCTTAGTGTATTTTTGGAAACAACTACATTGACGGTAAATCATGAAATAATTTAGGCACTAACCGGTTAAAATGGCATAATGCGTTTACTGTTATATGTAGTTAAGCCAGATGATACACCAGGGCCGCAACACTATCGCTATCACTCGTCAATGACGCTACGCGGCAGACAGCAGACGCCTACTGCGTCTTTCAGAGGACGACCGAAACCGAGAGGTTTGTGACTAAACGTGAAAAAAAGACAACGATTTAACGGAATAAAAATTCACACTGTGTTTGTTGTCCATTAAAACGCCGATGCCATCGTAGCTAAGATTTTGCTCAAAGCAAAAACATAACTGAAGAATTAGGCCTAAAATTGTCAAGTCGATTATAATTTCTTTAAAAAAAACAAGCAAAGACAGAAACCAGAGGATGGCATATACGAGTACTTGTTTAGTTTTATTACTGCATATAATGTTAAATTTGTGGCCGTTCAAACGTGGTTGGATTTAAACATTGAGTAACTTTGCGATTGTCATATACACGCGACTATCACCAAAATACGACATCGTTTCAGACAGTGCAGCCAAAGATCACCCATGGGAGCATATAGCCTACATGTATAGCCAATATGTGGGTCGCAGAAATGTCGAACGATGTTCCTGGTCCGGGGTCTTACGACTGGAAATACCCCGAGTTGACACGGGAGCTGACGTTCGGCGTTCCGCTCAAAGCCAGAACGAACGAAGGTCCGTCGCCGAATGCCTACGAGATCAAGGACGGCATAGGAACCTCTTCGAGTCACATACGGGCCTCAGTCCCAGCGTGGGGCATACGCAGTCGCACCTTCTTCGGATCATACTACTATGAACCCATCAAGGCAGCCGGACCCGGTACGATTTCCCATATCCCGCTGATCTTACACCTAGATTACTTTCTCCTAGCACCTACAGGTTGGGTTGACTGAAAATGCCGGACATGAATTTGACGGACATGAAATTGACGGACCAAATGTCAGGGCATGAAATTGGCAAACATGCAATTGAAGGACAAGATATCGTTTGAAAATAGATTACCCTACAACGCAACGTGCAATTCTTTTTTTAAAACAACGGCAGAACACAAGTCACAACAGCAAAGTAAGTTGTATAATATGCTTACGTATGATATGTTAAAATGCATAAAATGTTACGAAAACATTAACCTAAAATTAGCTACTGGTGAGCGGTGATAAACCGAAGTCTACTAAATATATGCCTATAATTATATTCAGCCACTTTTCATGTCCGTTAATTTTATGTCCGTCAATTTCATGTCAGGCTACTTCATGTCCTGCCAATTTGTCTAAATCTGTACTCCATTTTCATGTCCGTCATTTTCAGCACCCCCTACAGGTTGAGCCGGATTAATCGAGTGTGACCGCTCGCAAGTACACGGTAAACCAGCGTTGGACACGTGTCGGATCGATCCGCGGATCGAGTCGGGTCGGGTCACGGGTCGAGTCGGATTGCAAGTCAGACTTATTTTAGCACACATTTTTGTGTATAAATTTATATTATCTAAGACGCGCACTGCATCATCAAGTCGCAGTTATTTTCACAAATAATCAAGCGCATTAACTGGTCAGAAGTTGCAACTTCTGTTAGTTTCGTCAAGTGTTGTAGGCCTAAATTGTGTGTTGGCGCTGCATGCAGCATACAGTTTTAACGCTCGAGCATTACTAAACAGGGTGGGCCAAAAAAAACTGGCACACTACGCCAATAACTTTATAAAATATTAACCGATTTTCAAAATTCTTTTACTGTCGAAATCAAGAGAAAAGTTGAGATGGCACTATCACTAAAGATTAAACCACACCTTAAGTGTGTAGCTACACTACCTAGTGAAATATCAGTGTAATGAAAGTAACAATTGAAAACAAGGCGATATCTGTAACAACACATTGTAAGAAATTACCAACAGAGAACAACCTGTTTATTGTCTGTTATTATCTACAGCAAATGTCACATCTCGCAGTTTTCACATCAAATGTTCAATGTGTCCGCATTGCTGCTGGAGGACGCACTCAAGCCGGTGACGCCACTGACCAATGGCGCGATCAGCCGAATGCTGCGACTGTTTGCCCTTAGTGACGATCGCCTGCTTCAGTTGGTTGATTGTCGTAAACTGTCGACGTTGATAGACCATCTGTTGAAGGGCCCCCAAACAGCATAATCAACCGGATTTAAGTTGGGGATGTTTTGGGGCCACATGTCAGACTCGATCAACGTTGATCAATTGGTCAGTGTCGTCGCCAACTTCAGTGCGATGTTTGACATTTCACAAGGTAGTGTAGCAACATATATGAGGTGTGGTGGGATCTTTTGTGATAATGTTACTACAATTTTTTAAAAATTTCGACAGTTAAAAAAATTGAAAATCGGTTAATATTTGATGAAGTCATTGGCGTATAAAAAACATTGGGCCAGTTTTTTGGCCCACCTTGAGCCTAGGAGTTGGGGACTTAAAATCCAAAGTCCACTACTTTTATTTCGTGTGTATTTGTTGGACAACAACGTCGTGCAGCAATCCGTACCAAATGTTGACATTTGTAGACAATCACTTTTCCATAGACTTATACTTTCTACAGCTTATTGTGGTGGATATACGGTAGACTTGTTCTGCTTTGGATTTGTCGTACAGCTTGCTGTAGCCTACAGCACGTTGTACAACAAATCGAAGCAAGTGTAGTTTGGGCTTAACTGTTTATCTGAACAGGTCCGGCCGCGTATGGAACGGTCGACAACAGCGTCACTCTACGGACCAACGGAAGAGTCACGCTCAAGTCACGTCCTGCTAACAACTCTATTTTCAGTCCGAAGACCGAGGGTCCCGGACCGGCAACTTACAGCCATCCAGGGCACATTAACAGCGGCCGTGGATTTTCCTTCGGAATTCGTCATTCGGCGTTTTTGATGCCGGTCATGACCGGCCGTGAGATCGACGACTAAATGACATCTCTGCTATAGACTACTTACTTACACGCGGGTGCCGCAGTTCGACGTAAGCTTATGCTTTGAGTTTGAATTGACTGCGAGTCTGCGACAAACACTTGAAAGTTGAAACAGTATGAGATATACATAGTTACTACGTACTATAGGGCCTACGTTCCATCACCGTCTAGAGTTATTATGCGAGTATAACGAGCACAATAAACTCGAGACCGTGTTGAAATTTTATGGCTGTGAACCAGTGGGGTTGTAGGCCCCGTCCGGGCACAGCCCCCTCTCCTAGTTTTGCT
>Ga0209367_1011053_pt1 | contig 12020 bp, 7 predicted proteins | sample WorMetLIZISLAND2_FD_187412 | JGI IMG/M metagenome (GOLD analysis project Ga0209367, IMG submission 187412) | Marine gutless worms symbiont microbial communities from Max Planck institute for Marine Microbiology, Germany - Olavius geniculatus... ... | reverse complement strand
TTCACGCATTAATTTCGTATATTTATGAAGCTCAAATCGACATATTATATATGTGAGGTTAAATGTCTAATTTAAATCTACAGAAATTGCATGAGTGAGTTTGACCGTGGCCATGGACCTTTAACTTTTGCACCCTGGTACTTCGATCTTTCCCTGACTTCCCATAACTGTAAGAACCATGAGCTAGAAAATCAGGGTCTGGGGCGGAGCTCAGTGGAGCACAGCACAACCCAAAATAGAATTTGGTGCATTTTAGCCTCAAAATATGACATCTGCTGACAAACAGTTTTAACGATTTTCCTGAAAATCAATTGATCAACACTAAAAACTGGGTTGAGTTAACAGAGCAAGGGTATACACACATCCGTTTACTTACTTTTTGCGCGAGTAGGACGCGTATCACGTGATCAGTGACGTCAGCAAGGCAGCGCTCGAAGCGACGTCGTTGATTTCCGTTTTGGTGTATTAATGCCAATTTTTCTCGCTCCAAGCACCGGACGCGTTCCATCAGGAAGCTCGTCGATTCCCTTGAACAACCCGCACCCACCGGCTTCTACAAAGTACAGCACAGCCGCATAACGTAACGTAACAAGGGCTGCAGAAACTAACGATTAATTACTCGATCAATCGTTAAAAGAATAAATCGATTACAGCCTCTTAATCGACTAAAATGCGATTAAAATTTGGACCTTTTAACAGCCTAAAATTACCAATGATCAATAACCTAATTTTATGTCACGTAGGACATGTCATCAAGTTGTTTACTTGTATAGCTTAACAGTCTGCACGTCGCATTTTCTCGATTTTGCTTTAGTTTGCAGAAGATAACACCAACCGGTAAATTCTGCAGTTTTTGTTGTCATTCTTGACTGTAAAAATTAATCAAAATTAATTGACTAATTTTGATTAATTCTTCATAATTAATCAATTACAAAATTTTTAATCGATTGCAGCCCTAAACGAGACGTAACACGGACTTGGCTAAAACAGTTAAATGGTATAGCTCTTCATGGGAAACGCATCTCAGAGCTACGTAGCGTCACCTGCCATATGAAACACACAGTGTTACCTGCCACCCGACACAGGTGAAGCGCCCCACCATAATCTCAGCCAGACCAGGCTTGTACTCAATTTACCTAACCCAGAGGGACGGAATGCTGAGTTGACCTTAGTGATCATGGTTATATACCGAGATGGTTTACCTGTCTTGTCTTTGCAGTCACCCATCCAAAGTACACGTAGTAACCACTTCATAGTGGCCCGCCTGGGAGTCGAACCCACTACCTCTGCATAGTAAGTCCGACACCCCACCGTTACACCGCTAAGCCTAACCGATGATAACGGGAAAGATGGTAGTCGGCGATAACATCTTTTCCAGGGTTCCCACTGCGGTGACAAAACAAAATTCAAGGACTTTCAAGAAGTGCCGACATTAATTTTCAAAGACTAAATGTTGCATCTGGATTCAATGTGGCTGTGACAACTTCAGAACGAGACGTGCGCGTAGCGAAGAAAAACATTTTGTTTAAAAAAATGTGAAATTAGACAGTGCAAATACGGCAAATTTTGATAATTTCGTTAATCTTTCCCAGTTTCCCTGATTAAATTCCAGGACTTTCAAGTACCTAAAAACTAAAATTCAAGGACTTTCAAGGATGCGTGGGAACCCTGTTTTTTTGCTGTAGCACTCTTGCTGAAATCGCGACAAGTGTGCATTATAGGCTAACTAACTGCAAACTGCTGGGTTCACTTAGCACAATTAGCAATCACGAAACACGCAGTCGACATATCGTCTGCAGCCAGCGGGACGACAGCTAAGAAGACGCAGTAGAGTCCGCGAGAAAATAGACGGAAGACGCGGGCATGATTCAGTCTCTCATCACTCAGCCAAGGACGACTTATGTATACTAGTATACAGGAATTCTTGACTGGGGCTATATCATCAGGCGTCCATCAAATATCAGTGTTATCATCTCAGATTCAGACACACAACGATTAGCAACAAACGCTGAGAACTGCGACTGCGACACTCTGGGTTACGGTAAACAAGAACTAGATGGTCGCTACGACTCCGTCGACTATTATGCCTCCGCCAACATGCGACAAGAAACCACCACTCGAAATTTCGTGCTAACAAAGCGGGGCATATTTAAACCCCACCGTGACCTTGACCCTTGACCTTTTGACCCCAATATTTAAAGCGTTCATCCTTAGGCCTACCCCAAAATCCGTTAGTGCTGACAGCTTGGCAGTGTTTGAATTGTGAAAAATTAGCTGGGGGGGGGTTGAACTTTTCGATGGTTGCAGACTGACCAAATTTATGTTGTAAATCGTTTGTATATAGTATATAGCTGACCCCCCTGTACATAATTTGACAGTCTGTTAGGTGGGTTGAGGAAGCAGTTAGAGGGAGGGGGTTCAACCCCTCAACCCCCCCCCTTCCCCGGCAATTCAAACACTGCAGCTTAGTCAAATTCCATCAACAAATACCCAAGATTTCTTACTAACAATGTCCGTTCGGGACTCATGAACGCACGCACGGACGCACGAACACTCTGGAAACATAATGCTGACGGCCATTACTTTGGCGGAGGCATAAAAAGTTCACTTAATGTCAGCAGTTTCCAGTGCACTGCCGTCCGGCACTGGAGGCCTGCTAATCATGGCATTGGGTTCCACGTGTCTGTCCGTCTGTCTGTCCATTGTTCAGCGGACAGGTAGGCATGGTCTAAAGAAGTAGGCGTGGTCGTGGCTGCATAGAAAGACTTCGCAATTTTCCGAAACACAACTGCAAATTTACGACAAGGTGCTCGAAATTCAAATTTTGCCCCTGAATTTCCCAAAACCAGGGGTTTCAGCCCAAAATTTTGCATTTTTTGGACGAAAATTTTCCAACAAGAAGAATATTTTCGACAATTTTTGACAGCCAAAGAATTAAGGATAGGGGGCAACTGGCCCCGCTGCTACCCCGCTCCCTGTCATGACGCCGGTGGGTCTGTCCATGTGTGAGTTATAATTTCTCGTGAGAAAAGCAGTTCCAAAACAACGTGTCTGAAAAAAATCTCAGACATTTTCGATTGTAACTTAAAGGATTATCAGATTTTAATAACTTTTACACTAAAATTTTGACACAACTGGCTATCAAATGACTCCAATTTTCCACCGCACCCATTGACTGCTTGTGCACTACCTGGGGAAACAAAATCAGCGAAATATTGCATTTTTATCTTATTTCGCCTGTTCGGGTTTTCCCACGTAGTGGAGAAACAGACATTCGCTGAGGTGGGAACTAGAACGGTCGTTTAATGGCAAGTAGGCCTAGTGTGAAAAATGTCTGCACCAAAAATTATTAAAATCTGTCAATTCTTCTTCAAGTCACAATCGGTAATGTTGGGGATGCTTTATGACGTATTTCTGTTCATTTCAACGCATGTTTAGTTAGTTTTTCCCTGGGTAGTGCAGAAACAGACATTGAATGAGGTGAAATATTGAACAGTTATCTGATGGCCAGTTGTGCCAGAAATATTTGTATTGAAAATTATTAAAATTGGATATCACTTTTTCAAGTGACAATCGATAATGTTCAAGATGTTTTTGTTCCGGACACGGTGTATTATTCTGTCATAATTTCCTCATCCGCGCCCTAGGCCTACTTAGATCGCGTGCCAGGCTGCCCGCACATAACATTCGTACACAATCCTCCAAGACGATGAAACATCGGATCAGAGAAATCCCCCGAAATGTAGCTAACACTATGGAACTAAGGTTGAACTTATCTCAGGACGCGCCGTCCGTCCGTGAGACATTGCATCCATGGCTGTCTGTCAGAATTACACCGTGTTTACTGAAACCATGCACCCAAACGCCGGCCGGCCACCCTGGGCGGGCGCAAAGCATCATGGGTGGCCATCATATCCCACTGACACATGTCTGGAATTCCCCCAGCCACAATCTTGATAGATTACCGCACGACTAATGTCTGGCGCCACTGACCGCTCAGTGCGTTTACACGGCACTTTACAGCTAGGGTGGTACTCAACTTATCTACCCCGGACGGATAGAAGGATGAGTTGACCACGCGTTGGTTTTTAAATGTATACCGAGATGATTTAGCCTACCTGACCGCAGACAGTCAGTCGTCCATCCTACAGTAGTAACCACCGACAGTAACGACCGACAGGATAGTGCCTTTCCGCTGCTACCAGATTATACTGCTTAGTGACTGAAACAACAAGAAGACCAGCCGTCGTTAGGAGAGCCAACCGTAATGGTTGTCAGTGACCTTCAAAGTCATCCACGGTCACTGATTCTCCTGTAATCTGAAAGGCCGTATGCCACTTTTTATTGCTGATTAATAGTAACCTTGGCCGTATCTCTCACCGTTTACGAGATATGGCCAGTTTTCCGTTGGAAAACGCACATTTTCCCTACCCCCTTCATTCAACCCTCAATTTGAAAATATTCCCCTTGGAGTAGTTGCAGCAGTGTAACACCCATGGCTAATTATTCGTGTAAACAGTTTATCCCTATGCCGTACCCGTTAGCCATAGTACATCTGTTACATACGGACGGATAAACACTGTCAGACAGACAGACGGACGGACGACAACCATGACAACAGCTCGGCTGTTACTTAAGTACGGTCGGCTAAAAAAAAGCTACTAACAAGTTACCGGTAACCATCATCAAATAAAGTCATAAGGCGACAGAAAGAATTTTATACTCGTAAATCATTACGTTCACTAACACTGAACCTGATATGAACGAATTTATGGACACAGGCAAGAGAGTTCTGGATCTGTTGGACAGATGAAGCGAGAGTTTGGAAGACTAATGTGAAAAGAATTGGCCCACATAGCAGTCGTGGTTGGGGTGAACAATGGAAATAGCGAAGCCTAGGGCCTACGTTGACAGCCTACGATTTTAACCCTGTTTTGAATTGATACGTGGCGCGATACGAATGCTGGCCACTTATTACTCACTTACTGCCGAAAGGCGAGTTTTTACTAGCAATTTGGTCCAGTCCTGGACTGCGCTGCGATACATTGCAAAACGTCACGGCAGCGACGTTAATTAAAATCGCGGCGGCGTAGCGTAACGTCGCGCGGCGTCCAGTCCGTCCGAGTAACACAATATCGTCCAGACAGCGCTATTGGAATGCCACTGACGCTAATGCCGCTGCTCAGCGGCTTCTATCAGCAGTGGCTTCTAACCCCCCCCCCAAATCTGGAGTCGAAATTGGGCGCAACTTACCCCCAGTTTCGGGCTGAAGTTCCCCCCCAATTTTGGGCTTTTTGTTAAGAATATAGATTGAAAAATACGGGGAGGGAGTTTTGTTAAGGGTGTTGATCGCCCAGTAAAAATAGAGGGGGGAGTTTAACCTTTAACAAAACTTCCCCACTATTTTTCACTGAGAAAAGCTGCGCCCACCAGATATAGAGATAAAAGCCACTTAGACAGTGGGGCACCCCCTATACCTGGGGGGCACAGCTTGCGTCCTGTGAAAAAGAGAGAGAAGTTTCAAGTTTGTTAAGGGTGTACAGTACATATGATCACCAGAAGCTTGCTGTTTTTAGCTCAAAATGCACTAACAAAAATTGTCGGCCAGACACAGCTGAGACCCCGTTGGGGGAGCTTACAGCCGTTACAGCGCTTCCCCAAACCCCCTAGCTGGATTAAGGGGTGTGGGCCCTCGGAAAGGTGAGGTACATGGGAGGAAAGAGCGGAAAGGGGAGAAGAGAAAAGGAGAAAGGTGGGAAAGAAAAATGGGGACAAAGAATAAAGAAGAAGCGTGGGGAGAAAAGTGGGAAGGAAAAAAAGCGGAAGTAAGGGGAAGGAAAAGCGAGGGAAACTGAGCCCAATTTCGATTCTAAATTTGGGGGCACAGAACCCGTCCTAATGTTAGCCTGCTACAGACATCATCCATCCACGGAGAGCGGTATCCATAGCAACTGACAGGACTCTATCTGAACGCCTGCAGTCACTCCTCATGCGATGGAATCGACGCTACGGGAATCAAACATACATGTAGGCCACCTTCACGCTGAAGCGCAAAAATGTCAGCCACGGCGTTCGTTCATTACCGCAAACGTCTTGCACCAGAGATACACGCCCCATGCATATTAGCTATCAAGATATGTTATAGACAGACACATCTATACACTGTTCATCACCACTCGCCGATAATAACCTATAGCCTACATGTATACTAGATAACGACCACGCTGACCGTGCAGCAATTATATTCCCGACAACTCTTCCCTGCAGATTTAGCAGTTAAACTTCGGTGATAAAACACAACCGCAGTAATAAATATTGCACAGTACACACTGAAGACTGGCACTTGGTGGGAAAGCATACCAGATATTGTCACTCAAATCTGAACGCTCCATACAAAACTTACAGAGAAGAAATTCTGAATTTGATGGCGTCACTCGAAACATGACCTTTTTATGAGACTGTTATATCCCGTTTACACGATCGAGCAAACATCCAGATGGCTCGTCCAGCTAATATATAGCCAGCTCGTCGAGCCAGTTTGATGGTGTAAACGGGGTATTAGACTAATAATTGTTTGCGGCATGCATGTTTGTATAAATAAACTGCCTAGAACGCGAACAGCTCGTTATGAGAAACCAACTTTCCTCATACTGTTTAATAGATTTTACACAACTGGAACGTATAATTGTATCGTCCATTTTATTCCCTTTTAGCCCATATATTTAATGCTTTAATCGAGCCATCGGTCGCACACAGTCCTGGTCGGCGAACTCTTCGTCCTGCTGGCACCAATCGTCTGGCAGTGCATCCGGTCAAGTTGACAACCGTCGCCGACCAACCGGGTTTTCCCCGCCAGACGACGTGACGTCTGCCCAGTCGTGATCTATAGGGCCCACCGTTTTCCGCAGAAAATTTTGCCAAATTCCGCAGGCCGGTTTGCAAAATTCCGCGGCTTACCGCCGCCTTCCATTTGTAAGTAAACTGAGCTCTATCCTGTTCAAAAACTTTACTCATGTCCCGTCCCACGGAGGGTAGAAGGCTGAGTTGACCTGAGCCTGACTCCATCTATACCTTATCTCTACTAGAGCAGTTGTCTGTATTATTTAGGCCACTTTAAATATTCTAGATTAATTGAACACATTTTTATAATGTTATTATAATAACATTATAATAATAATAATAATAATCGTGATCTTCGCTGTGAAAGCGATCGTTTCGACTGAATTGAATCCTCTGTCTGTCAATCGAACTCACCGACGACGCTGAACAGTTAGGCGACGTGACGCCGGATGCGTCATTTGTCATCAGCTGCTGATGAGACGCTGGAAGTAACACGTCGACAACGCCTTTCATCCTGAACAGCCCAACACAACGCTCGGACAATCCATCACTTAACAGTCACTCGATACACATTCATACCAACACCACGGACTATATTATTAGCTCGTCACAGCACTCTGCAGGGAATGACTGCTATATGAAGGAGACATTTTTGCAGACCGGATACCAGCAGCTCAACCAAAAGCCTTCGCCATTTCATCACCCACCTATAATGAATCACCTGTTAACTGGAACACTATCCTACTTTCCTATAGGGATGCTCCTTCCATCAATGCATACATCTTTTGAAAAAACCACGCAGTGGGTGAGCGATCCCCATTCTCCTTCGCCTTCCTTTCCCTTCGCCTGTCCCTTCCATCCCTTTGCTCATCTCTCCCTTCCGGCCCCTTTCCCCTGCCCTTGAAGCGACGTCCGGGGCGTCACCACTACAAAAGTTTTCAATTTCTACACTGCCGTAGGTGAGTTAAGCACATTTTGAGATACGTATAATTTGATTTTGTTTGCTAACAGCGCAGACAAATTACCAACCAGGTTCATAACAATAATAACGGATGTTTTAATTTACTAAAGGTATCCCCCAGACTACCTCTATATATATATATATATATATATATATATATATAGCGGTCGAGAATAACTAAAAGTAATTGATCGACCCATTTAGGGGAAATGCCTGGAGTGGGTAAGGGATTTTGCAATTAATTAAAAGTAAATGTGAAGGTGGTGCATAGCTCTTAAAAAGCAAACCTCTCACAGAGCTAGGAGCGTCACCTGCCGTATGGGATCACACAGTGTTACCTGCCACCTGACACAGGTGAACGCGCCCCAGCTAGATAAGCCGGTACTCGATTTACCTACCCCGGAGGGATGGAAGGCTGAGTTGACCTAGGCGGATGGTTACATACCGAGATGGTTTACCTTCACACAGGCAGTCACCCATCGCAGTACTAACCCGGCCCGGCGTAAAGTAACTTCGTTGATCAGATGAAACGCGCTACCGCCACGCCACGCCAACACACACAGGCGTGCCCGCACAACATCCATTTGTTCATGAATATGCATATTCACAGCAAGCCTGTGAATCAGGTAGCTTATACCCCGTTTACACGATCGAGCAAACATCGAGCTGGATCGTCCAGTTAACATATAGCAGCAAACGTCGAGCAGACGTCGAGCAACAGCACGTGCATATTTTGAATACATTTGCTCGACGTTCGCTCGATGTTTGCTCGATCGTGTAAACACTGCATTACCGGTGCAGTTGACGCTGAAGCTCGAGTAGCTGAGCGTTGCGACGGTCGACGTCGAGACGGTGTGCACGGCATGAGACAGGCGGCGACGACTCGAGCGAACAATCACTACACGAGCCGCCTCCTCCATGCGGCGTCAGAGCCATCTTAACACCATCACCAGCACCAGCAACACAGCAGCAAGTAGCCTGATGATGATGACGATGATGATGATAATTGCACTCCTCCGCTGCAGTCGCCGTCGTGGTTGTCGTCGGCGTGTCCATTAGTGGCACGGTGCACTCGCCGCTATCCGCCGTCTCCTCCTGCATGGTATCACAGCAACAACCGTGCACAAGCGACCGATCGTCAACATCCGCCGCTCGAATCGCCGCCATTTAACGACCACACGTAACGAACGACGCTAGAAACAGTACAGTCTATTGCCCAAGCTCCACTTTTACTTGTAGACTTGATGCAACAAATTGGTGGCGTCGTGAGTTAAACGACTGAGTAGGGTTTAACGTCCCACCCGACACAGTATAGGTCATTTAAAGCATGGCCTTTACAGGCAATGCACATCCACATAATAATGGAACAGAAAGTTTAACCTTTACAGAAGCACAAAACACAGAAAACGAGCTATACCTAAAATTGTAAGAACTCTATTATATGCGTGCATATGTAATTAACCATAATGGTAGTCGTGGGTTTAACAAGTAGGTAGGGTTAAAAGGTACAATTTGGTAAAAAGTTACAATTTTCTGACAGAGAAAATTAAACAAATTACTGGTGTTCAAAATTTATGCTGCGTCTCTAAATTCCCCAAAATGGGGATTTTTAGACCTCAAATTTGGCATTTTTAAAGGACAATTTTCCGACAAGAAGAAGACTTTCCGACACTTTTCCGACAGCGTAAAATTTAGAGGGAGAGCAGTTTCCCGCGTTGGGCCACAACGCCACTGCAACAAATGTACAACAAATCCAATCGAGTGGAGTTTGGGATTTGGATTTCAACGAATATTATATTAAATATCACTCAACGCCGTACACAGTTTCCATCAGTTTACGACGACTGACAATGACGACAGTCATCAGTGCATTAATCATTCAGCATATAAATGCACTGGACGCTTAATATAAACGTATTTTTTTTATTTGCAGAGAATAAGTTTATCGGCAGACCAGCGTGTTTTCTCGGCGACTGACGCGCTATGAAAACATTGACGTTTTACTGAAGTACTTCCGTTTTACAAATGTACCCTACTCACAAGTTACGGCCTACTTACGCAATCCCAGTGTCTTAATATTTTGCATTTCTAGCACGTAAACAGGCACACCGCGCGATACACTGGCCCCGTATCCGTGGTCTCGCAGTGTAAAAACTGGTGTCTGGCTGAGGGCCAAAGAAACGGAGATCAGCGTCGCCCTATGGGCCTTAAGGCTCGGGAAGGACTTTACTTTATTATAGCTATTTCTTAGTTAAAATATCCGATATTCGTTTGCTAAGTTAAAAGTTGCGTAACAGTATATAACGAACAAAGTCTACAGAGATATCACTAGTGCAAAGCAACAAAAACGCACATCCAAGCGCCCGCGTCAGAGCTTAATATTAACATTATGCGATATATAAATTTACGTTTAACTTACATAGGCCTACTTACGTTTGTCGTAGTTAAGAAGACGACATTCTATGTGAAGCTGGCTGACAAAAAAATTATCAGGGTAAACAACGCGTTAAATCAAACAGCAGCAGGGAGGTCAGCCATCTAACACCCCTCCTCCTCGACCTCAACGCATGCGCCTTTCTTGCCTGACGCCAAAGCTGCTGAGCGCTGAATTTGTTTTGACGATGGACGCCAATTCTAACCTGAATATGAGTCACGAGAAAGCAAGCGCATAAGCCTATCGCTGCACGCACAGAACTAGGCAAGGTGATGTAAGGCAGCTTCTTTTATATGACACACGTCCACACAGACAGGCTGCTAATCCGCCGCTAATGAACACTAGGGGCGAGCGCCCCTCGTGCTATAAGCCATGGACTCGTATAAATACTTCAGCCGTCTAATTAATTAATTAATTAGTCAATGCTATAAGCAACTGCAGCTAATGACTGCTATCCTCTGGACTTCTACGGTCAAGTATACAATCAATGCGTGCCTCTGAAGCCAGAGCCAAAAATAATTGAAAATTCCTACTGCACACCTCCTCTCCAGGCTTTCTTGTCTCCCCCTTTCAATTCCCTTTCCTTTTTCCTCCCTCTCCCTTCCCTAACCTCCCCTTTTATAATGGGGTTTTCCTCCCCTCTACTCACGTCCCCTCCACTTCCCTTTCCTCCCCTCCTTTCCCTTTATTTTCCCTTCCTCCCGTTAGAAGTAGGCCCCTTCAAATCCAGCTACAAGGCCTAAGGGATCGCTGTAAGTTCCCCCAGCGGGGTCTGAAGCGGAGCCTCATCCGAAATCGAATTTGGTGCATTTTAGTATTAGAGTCATTAGAAAAAATGCTACAGCACATATAAGGTAAATTCATACTACACACTCGCCATTTCCTACTACACATTTTGTATCAGAAAACGCAATATTTAGGCCCTGTCTTAAGCCGACCGGCAGCAGCTGCTGCAACTTCAGTTTGTAGGTAGATGAACTTAAGCTCATCGGTGACAAATGTTGCGTGCAGATGTCGAACAAGACCCAAATTAGGTAAAGGCGAAATCGCTGATCAATGCTGCCACCTAGTGAATGAATCACAAATCATCTTCTGTCGTAAGTTGGAAGGAACTGCCAGTTTTGGGTGGAGGTACGACCCCCAAATCTCCCCTTATAGGGTCACAAAGCCCGAAGCACCCTCACTATACGACACAATTTGTCACTAGACCTAAGAACTGTACCTACCAAAGGGCATCTAAATTCTTCGAACGGTTTAAGCACGGGACATAAATGTGACGGTCAGACGACAGACAGACAGACCACGCTACGCAGAAATGTGTAGGAATAGGCGGAATGGCTTGTGCTGCAAGAAACGATTGTAAAACGAGTGTGCAATATACTCGTATTCCCCCCCCAAAAAAAAAAGTATAGGGGTTCGGTGTACTTGCTATAGCGCTTCTTACATGAGTCATGACACGTGATCAGAAACGCTTTACGATCTCACCGTACTTACGGTAGCTGATATGGTACGCCGCACTGCAGTAGCAAAGAATGAAGTTTTAAAGTTTATGCACTTAGCTGCTGACAAAAATGTCTCGTATGTTGCGTTCCATGCTACTGTGACGACGTCAAGTCCAATGGTAGAACGCATTAACGGTAAGCGTTATGAAACTCTACACAGTGATTCATAAAATCGGGGCCCCTTTGTATTTTTGCAAAATTATTTTACCTTGTGGACCAATTTCAATAAAGGATATACCAAACTGTTCAGCAGAAAACTGGCTTGGGACATGTGATACTTTTG
>Ga0209367_1011052_pt1 | contig 12020 bp, 3 predicted proteins | sample WorMetLIZISLAND2_FD_187412 | JGI IMG/M metagenome (GOLD analysis project Ga0209367, IMG submission 187412) | Marine gutless worms symbiont microbial communities from Max Planck institute for Marine Microbiology, Germany - Olavius geniculatus... ... | reverse complement strand
GATCCCCACTATCGATATGATGATTATCCTCATTATGAGGCTTTCCGGAATCCGGCTACGCAGAACCAAATCATGGGGACTCGAAGACATCGCCTTAAATTAATCCTTTAAATGGTAGATAGACCCGTTATTAAATAAAGCTGATTTTTTCAATTGTGTAGATGTGATCCCTTAGTCTGACCGTTCTTTCCCCAGGCCGGGCTTAATACCTTTTGTTTCAAGCTCTGTTCGCTTTGGGGCTATTCATCAATATCCAAACTCTTATGCTTTCCTTGAAGGATTCTTAACAATTTTTTACTCTCCTCAGCCATCCTAATTTCGTCGTAAAGATACTCCCCTCCTTCGGGTCTATATGAAGCGAAGCATGTAACGTAGTTTTGAATTTCCTCGTCATCTGGAAATGCCTCATCGAGTGCCACTTCTATTTTTCCTGCAATTGTTAAAGAACGGTCGGTCCCGGAAATAAAAGTGTTTAGCCGTTTGATAATGATATGAATATGATTCTTGGGCTTCATTCTTTTGCCTCATCTTTATTGTGGAGTTACAACGGTAATTACACGTTTTCCTGTCGCTGCATCAACGACCACCTCTTTGATGGGAGAGCTGGCATTACGCAATGTTATCGTGTCGCCTAGTGGATGCGGTGTGATTTTCCTAACCTCCGTGGCCGTATCAAGAAATTGATCAACTTGAGCCATAGAAGTCGGAGCACGACCAGGTGGTGGAGTGACCATTCTTTCTGCTGCATGAGTAGTTATAGTTCTACCGCCCTGCGTTACATTTGTGGGACTATTGAGAATTTGCTGAGCTGCAAAATCGGGATCATACTTTACAGGTAGGTTGCTACCAGTCTCTGTGGCTGCCTTCTTGAATTTCAATTTACCAATGATATTTTTAAGAAATTGTTGTCCCTCTTTCGACCCTAACACCCACATTCCTGTTTCAACAGTCGCTGCCGCACCCCGCTTCACTCTTTCTCCTGTGCTCAGCCTGTCGGCTTCCACGCTTTCTATACCGGTAATTGCTTCTGCGAACTTGGTTGAAGGCAGGATATCGCCTACGGCAAGTACCATAACAGACGCACGCACTTCAGCGTCCGACGCCCCCCCCTGATATAACAAGAGTGCTCTCTGATAGGCCCTGTCGCCAATTGTGTCGACAATGCCCTTGCCCGCATTAACAACGCCTTTCCCTGCTTTACCGATCCATTGGCCCGCTTTCTTCCACCAAGGTTGCTTGCTCATACCAGAGTTTTTCTCTGTACCAAAAGGATCGACAAAATTAACAGGATTGCTTCCAACATACTCATACAGCCCCATCCCATCCACATACCCTTTGGGATCCCGCTGCAAAAACCGGCCTCGTTCCGGGTCATAGAACCGGGCACGGTAGTAATATTTACTGGTTTCTGTGTCATAACGCCGCCCAGCAAACCGGTAGGGATTATCGATGAGGCTATTCCCGAGGTCCATGACGCCATCCGGAGCAAGCACCGTGGTTTCTCCAAAAGCGCCGTAACGATAGCTCTCGACAATAATCCCGGCATCGTTCGTTAGCGCAGTAATGGACCCAATGGAATTTTCATGGTAGAAATAAGATTTCCCGCCGGTCTTAAGCTCCAGAACTTCATCGACACCGCTGCCGTACACAAACTGCTTCGTCGTATTACTGCCGCCGTCGCGCTCCTCGACAACCTGTGTCTGATTGTAGAGATATCGTGTTGTACCACCGCCTGTTTGTTTTCGGATACGGCGATTCAAGCCGTCATAGAAGTAACGTGCGATCTCGTTGTTGGCCGCGTCCGTGACGCGTATCAAGCGGTTGTGAATGTCATAAACATACCTGCGGTTCCCATCGTCGGTCAGATTGCCGTTGTCATCGTGGACTTGGGCAGCGCCGCGAATGGCATCGTACTCATTCATGACATTCACGGTGTAGGCCGTCGTCAAACCATCGACGCGGCGCGAATTCCAGTTGCCGACGCCGTCGAGCGTGTATCCGATATCGTCGGTTCCCGTGAGGCCTGTGACATCGGCGTTGGTGGTATTGTTGTTCGTGATACCGGCAACAGATGCCGCCGGCACTTTGGTCTGGGTGCGCGTCAATCGATAGGCCGAGTCGTATTCATACACATCGGCAACAGTCAGAAACTGATTCAACTCATAACGCCGGTTGTGCTGCTTGTCGTATGCGTAGCCGTATCCTGCCAACAGCACGGCGTCGGCATCGCTATGACGCATTTGAACAGTGCGCTTGATTCCGTCGTAGCCGACATCGCGGCCACTGTCATCGTGAAGGAGCAGGCGCGTGCCGTTGGCGTAGGTGCGTTCCAGTACTCGAGCAGGCCCGATATACTTATAATCAGCAATATTGGATGCACTGCCCTGATTGCGTATCGCTGCCGGGTGGTCGAGACCATCGTAGGCCATTTCCAGCTGCCGGCCGTTGGGATAGGTCAGCCCCAGTCGGTTGCCCACACCGTCGAATACGCTGGCGACCTCCACGCCGTTTTGCACCTCGGCAATCAGTCGATTCAACGAGTCGTAGTGAAATGTCACATCGCTGTCATCAGCGGCGTTGGCCGGGTCGTTGTTGTCAAAGGCCCGGGTCCGTCGTGAGAGACCGTCATATTCAAAGTGCTGTTCAGTGGTCCCTTCGACGCCGGCTGCGCGGTTGACGACGTCTTTGCGGACCAGACGATGAATGCCGTCATAGGTGTTCGTGCAAACCGACTCGTTCTGATCCTCGTAACGAATTACATTGTCGTCTTTGTCAAACTTGTATTTTTTGACCGTGGTATCGGCAAAAATCTCCCGTATTAGCCGGTCGAGCGAATCATACTCATACGTCGTGACGTTTCCCTTGTCATCGGTTTCGGAAACCAGGCGCGAGTTGGCATCCCAGTCGTACAGCCTGCTGATCTTCCCATCCGGGTTCGCAGCATTGCTCGTATCGATTGCGCCCGCGCCCGTGCCGCCCACGCGCAAATCGACCGACTCGGACAATTTGCGATTGATACCGTCATACGTATAGGTTTGGGTGTTGCCGAGGGCATCAGTCGTTTCAATGAGGTTGTTCCGGCTGTCGTATTGGTAATCCGTACGGTTGTTGAGGTTGTCGATGAGTGCGGTCCGGCGGTCGAGATTGTCATACTCGAAGCGCGTGGTAAACGTTTCATCGGGCACGAGGCCATCCGGGTTGCGCTCGAGTTCGACGACCGCGATCACGTTATTGTTACCGTCGTATGTTTTTCGAGTCTCGTTGCCCAATTGGTCAACTTCGAGTACGACGCGGTCTGCGCCATCGTATTCCCATACGCGTTCGTGGGTGTTGTCATCGAGTGTTCGGGTGAGGCGGCTGTTGCGGTCATGTTCCTGGCGCAGGGCCACCCGGCCGTCGTTCGGGGTGAGCGGACCTTCAAGGCCAAAAGGACGATTGTTGGCGAAGCGCTCATCGTTGGTGAAGAGGGCATCGTTGGTCTCGAACCTGCGACTCAATTCGTCATATCGGTATTCGATGTCTTTCAGAAGAGCATTGTCGGCGCTGGCGTCGTCTGTTGGGCTTAGTCCGCCATTGGTGCCATAGCTCCGTTCCCGGGTGACATTGCCGGCGGGATCATAGCGGAAGGTCTTGACATTACCGACGGCATCTCTAGTGCTTATCTTGCGATCATACCCGTCATAGGTGACGCTCGTTGCCTCGCCGACACCGTCCCCATTGTTGTCCTCTGCGTCTACGGTCTCGATGAGATTTCCGTTGCCGTCGTAGGTAAACGTCTGCGTGCTGGCATCTGGTGAACCGGCTCCCCGGGTTAGGGTGAATACCAGGTCGCGCTCATCATAGACCCGCTCCACGACGTTTTCTTCGGGCAAAATGATGCGCGTTTGATTCTCGTTATTGTCATATTCGTAGCTGGTCGTGAGGACCTCGCCGGTGGAAACTTCCTCGGTTTTAGTGATGCGGTTATCAAGAATGTCGTAGTCGTAGGTGTAGGTTACCGTTTCGTCGAGATTGGGCCCGTTTGCCCCGACATTTTGGATTTCCTCACGGATGATATTATCGTTGGCATCATATATGTAGGCATGCTCATAAATAAAGGGTTCTTCGGAGATTCGGCGCTCAACCTGGTTCAGCGCGTTCACGACATACTGAGTGGTGTTTCCACGGCCGTCCGTCGTCTCGATCACGTTGCCAACCAGATCGTATTTCCATCGGTTGCTGATGTGGGTCAGCGGCGCACCAGAGCGGCGGCGGGGGCTGACGCGACTGTCCCGAATGACCCTGCGTTTATATCCGCCCGTATCGTGGTCTAAGCCGACTCCCGGGGTCATTCTTCCGTCGCCATCCGGATCCCTTTCCGAATAGTAGAAGTACTCGTCGACATTGCCTTCCGGGTCGATTTCGGCGGTAATCTGGCCGAAGCTGTTGTAGGTGAACTCCGAAACGATTTCTTGGGTCGCGTCGCCTTCGATACCGGCCTGTTTCGAGCTCGCCAGCAGGTTGACCGTCGGCCGGGTCTTTTGCACAACATTGCCGACGATCTGATCGGTACGGCCATCGCCGTTGATATCACCCAAACCCAGGGGGATACCCGCCGCGGCGAGCGCGTCGGCGACCTCGGCCTCGTCGCGGTTTATTGTCGCCGCCAATCTGGGAATAACGTTTGAGGACAATGCCTCCTGATAATCGAAGGTGTGCAGCGTCGTGTAGCGCTGCGGCGAGGAGGTGCCGCCGTTCTGGGGTACGAAAGTGGCATCGTTGCCCCGCGCTTCAACAACCGAGCGGACTTGATTGTATATCGGCTCGTAGGTGTAGGTGGTCCTGATCTCGGATTGATTGCCTCCCCGTGGGCCGGGCTCGCGTGTTACCGACAGCAGGTTGTTTTGTTGCAGACGGTCCGAATTTGCAGAGTCAAAGACGTACACGGTCCGATTGCCCTCCGGAAAGGTGGTGATCAACCGGTTCGCATCGGCGTTGTAGGTGTGCTTTGTAATAAAGACGTCCGGATCGTCGGGATTCACACTGCGGTTCGTTTCAACACGCTCCTCCAGCAGCTGGCCGCGGCCATTGTGGATGAGGACCGTGAGATTGCCGTTGCGGTCGACCACCACGGTTTCATTGCGAGGGGTATCCGGGTCATAGGGCAGCCAGAGCACATTTTCGTTCAATTGGGTATAGGTCAGCCGGCTGACCTGATCGGAGATCCCGTGCTGCTGCTCGATAACCCGGTCATATGCATAGCTGGAGGTGTCGGTTTCGTAAGCGACCCGCAGGTAGTTCTGGCCTTTCGGGTCCCAAATTTCAAGCAAGTTATGCTCCAAACGTTTTAGCTGCGGATCGAAAATCGCAAATGGGTCGTGGTAGTATTCGTAGTGGGTGGTTTTGCCTCCTGGGAAATCGTTGTTGGTTGATGTGCCCTTAACGACAGGGGTGCGGGCACGTATCAGGTCGCCGCGCCGGTCGTAGGTAAAGCGAACGGTGCGGCCGGCAAAATCCGTTACGGTAGTTAACCGCCGCTGGTCGTTGTAGCCAAATTCGATTGGGCGGCCAAGCGTGTCGATAACCCGGACCAGGGGGCCAGGAAAACCGAGGGGCGTATCCTGGTAGACATACTGCATCCGATTGCCATGGCGGTCCTCACGGAAAAGGATGCGAGCGGGCCGGGTAATGCCCCCGGCACTGAAATGGGTCATGAAGCCATCGAAATTTCGCAGTGTGTAGGTACCGTCGTCTTTTCGCCGGAGCTCATCGAAAAAGCCGTCCGGAGATTTGAATCGACCGCCGCCCAAGCTGCGATATACATCGAACCGGCTGAATCCGTTAAAGCGCAATACGTCGCTCGTATTGGTCGGGAAGACTAGCCGCTCCTCATGATTGTGCTCCCAGCCATGACCCAATGCGCCGTTGGATTCGTACCGGCTCCTATAGGTGCGCTTGAATTCAAAGTCGAAGCCGCGGCCCGGGATCTTGAGATCGATGGTTTCAATTAACAACTCACCGGAAAACATCAGGATGGGGTCTAAACGCTGATCGTTGTTCTTGCTTGTCGAATGCTCGTTGTTCTTGTCTGCCGAATCGATGTTTGGCGACACATCCGCCCCAGAGACAGGGGGAATTGTTCGATTCGGGGGATTTGTTGGGACGACATCGGAATCGTCCGGGCCTTCGTCTCGCGGGTCACTGTCGTCAGGACCATCTTCAGGGTGCAGGTCACAACGGCCATCGCGCTCGCAGTTGCCGTTTCGACAGACGGAACAGGGCGGACAGGTCTGGGTGCAGGTGCCGTCCCCTTCACAGGTATCATTGGGAATGAATTCGCCGTTAATGCATCGTGTACAAGGTTTGGACGACGGTACGCACGAATCGTCTCCAGGACCATCACCACATCCCTCATAAATACAAACATCATTTCGGCATGTAACACACTCCAGGTGGGCGGGGCAGTCACCGCACGGGCCTTCACAATCTATGCCTTCACAGGTCGTGCAATCGGGACTATCGCAGCCCTCACAATCTTCACCTTCACAGGTCCTGCATTCAGGGCCCTTGCAGCCCTCACAATCTGCACCTTCACAGGTCCTGCATTCAGGGCCCTCGCAGCCCTCACAATCTGCGCCTTCACAAATTGTGCACTCAGGACCATTGCAGCCCTCGCATGGCACGTTCTCCTCAAAAGAAGGCTCGTTGATGCTGGTATCTCCGCATTCAAGGCAGCTCAAGTTTCCACCGCCACCACCGCCGCCGGACCCTGGGTTACCCAACCCTGCCGTGCTGCCACCACCGCCGGTTCCAGGCGTACTAATTGGCGGGCATTTTCCCGTTATTACACTGACGCAGGTTTTGACCCATCGGTCGTCAATACAGACATACCCGTATTGGACGCAGGCTGATACGCCGCAGGGCAAGGAGGAAGGATCGATATTCTGAACGGATAAGAGTGATGAGGAAGGACTGGTTTTCTGAACCGTTACAGGCACGATTAACGAAGTCAGGGCAGCTATTTCGCCAAGTTTCTCGTTAAGGGGGGTTATCTGGTAGGCAGGATGGCTGCCGAACTGGATGCTGGCGCTGTTGGCAGCTATCAGGCCATGATTTGTAATCGTGTAGTTGACCGTGGCCTGACCGTCGGTATCGTAATGGAGCTTGCTTAGATCAAGCAGTGCGGGTTCAATTGTTACCACCGGGGCCGGCACATAAGTTTCGAACTCAGCTTCGAGGGTGACAATATACCTGTCTTCTGTCTGAACCGGTTCAACTTTCCATTTATATGTTACAAGCTGCCTTGGCAGAAACGCAGTAATTTCCCTGACCTGTCCGGGATAAACCTGTAATATGGCCTTGTACGTGCCATGTTTCTCCGCGCTTACTTCGACATTGTAAAGCCCTTCGGCAAGATCATCTTTGGTGAACTGCCCGTCTCCATCGGTCATCCCCTCGGCAATCAATGTCCCGTCGTAGGGGTTGCTGATCATCACTGACGCCCCGGACACCGGCGGATGATCGTCTGCAAAATAAGTAAATTCATCAGTGGCAGTGATATTCAATCCGCCAATTTTGTCTGAAACCGCTGTGAACCGGAAGCCTACAGAGGCGGAGGCATTGTCGGCATTCAGGGCGAGAGTTCCCGTATAAGGGCCCAGCGGTAAATCGGCATCCGGCTTCAATGCCAGGCCGACCATGGCCTTTTCGCCTCTGTCAAGTGAAAGGATGCTGTCCGGGGTATAGAGCGAAAGCCAGTCCGCCGCTGGCAGAACAGTACTCAGGTTGGTCACCGGTGCAGAACCGACATTGGAAACCTCGAATTCAAGGAAATTCCTGGTGCCGCGCACCATCGTCGTTTCAAGATAGGCCGGGTCTGATACCAGTGTCGGATAGCCGGGATTGACGGTAATGCTAAACGTCACGCGCGCGATCGCTCCCTCAGCGGAAACGAACGTCAATACTGGTGAGCTATTCGCTACGGATTCGTCAGCTGCGGAAACGGAATAGCTCGTCTTCTGAACCGTCTGCCCGCCAATGCTTGCAGGTGGATCGACTTGAACGGAAATATTGGGCGAATTGCTTTCTAAAACAGCCGTAATCCCGGTCAAAGGCGTCATGCCAAGATTAACAAGATCGATTTCCCCCTTCGATGTTTCACCCGGATAGAAAGCGATGCTTATCTGATCAGGCGCGGCAACAAATTGCTTTATTCTCAGAATATTAATACCCGTTGCCAGGGTATTGTCGTGTTCGTCGGATTCATTGACCTCGTTATCGACATCAGTTTGCACAATAATAAAGAAAGGCCCTGGCGGCATCGCCGGCACATCCAGAGTTGCGGTTCTCCGTCGCTCGGTATCCGGCTCAATGCCGTCCGAAAAAACGAATTCCCCCAGAAGCGTATCTTGGACATCAAGATTTTCGTCTTCTGACAGAAATACCTTATCAATCCATGTCCCCTCGGCAGAAACGGGGCCGTCGTTTTTTACAATCCATTCAACGGTGATCTGCGCCGGTACGCCTGCAGCACCTGGCATGATCATGCGGTTTACGCTTAGATTGGGATTAGGAGTATCATTTATGGCGGCACCAATAACTGCCAATATGGCATCCGCGATACCTTCGCCGGCCAAAGAAGTCGCACAAACCAGGGGTTCTCCCTGAACAATCTCGACCGCTCCATCTGCATTACAATCGACCCCGCCGGGAGGAGCTAAGGCGCCCGTCGCTGCAACGATCCTTTCAAGGTGGGGTAATCCGTCGGTTCCCGACGATATTCCCAGAACCCTCGCTCCACTCAGGGCATTAACCGCACTGGCCGTATCTTCAAAACTCGGACCGGGGTAAGATATTGCGCCGATATCACCCGGCTCATGAAAGGGTGAATCCGTCCAAAGAATGAACAGTTTCAGCGCCTCTTCCCTAAAATTCGCTTGTTGGCCTTCAGGAATACCTGCAAGACGATACCCTTGTGCTGTTAAATCCTGGCCAATCCCTGTGGCCGCTTGAAATAGCGCCGCAAGTTGACTCTCTGGTTCATCTCCGCCGGAGTGAACAGATAGAGCATCGATAGTTGCGAGGGTCAGATCAACATCGGCGGTCAGATCAAGAACTCTCTCGTAGGCCTTATCGCCATAGTAGGTGTTACCAAAGGGGGGGACTGGATAATCTTCGAATCTCCCAACCCCGAATCGGATATCGACGTAAGCCGTGGCAAGTTGAGACAGGATTCCAGGCGCTGCTGATTTGAACCGATCCAGATCGTCTACTAGGTTTCCGGATAGATCAAGAACGAAATAGATATCTACAGTGCGAGCGGCAGGGCTGCCGCTTCGCGCCCAACTTTCTTTGCAGCCAATGCCGTCTGCGATTGGGTGCAAAGGTGCTCCGATGATTATATGGAGCAGAATCAATTTGATAGCCAAAAAACGGAGAAAATTCCTCATGTCCACCTCACCGGAAAGCACCTTGCATCGCTTTGTGTTATGGATTTTATCCTGATCAGCTGCTTAAGGACATGATGCTCCTCGCGGATTTGTAAACAGACCGACCAAAGTTCGGGCATCCGCGCGATTTACAGCCCCGTCTCCATTGAGATCGAAAAGGGAATTAAAGGGCCCACCGCTGCGAATGTTCGACATGAGGGCCAAGTAGTCCTCTCGATCCACGCAGCCGTCAAAATTGAGATCGCCTTTGATTGCAGGCGCAATGAGACCCACAACAGTCGACATACGCGCAACCCCGATAAATGTAACGCTCAGGTTGCCAGGATCGACCGATCCGAATACGGGTAGTCCATCAACGCCAATAGCTGCCACTAAGTTGCCCGTATCCGGGTCCACCCGAAATAGCTGAATGCTCGTTCCGGCCGGAATTGGGCTCGGCAAGGGCAATACCACCGTAAGTCCTGGTGCGGGAAGCGGGAATGAGGGTTCGGGGACGAATTCGATGTTTACAAACCGGGTGCCGGGAGCGGCAAATCCAGACGGTGTGGGGAGGTCAAGGGGATCCATAAAGACGTCGATCGCTATGTCCGTCGGGCCGGTGAGCACATCCGGCGGTACGGTAATCTTGGCCCTGTCACCGAAGGTGTCGTCTATAACGTCACCCCCAGCATCTGGATCGGTAATTGATCCATCGATGTCCTGGATCGGCTTGACCACAATCAGTTCGACCGGAAGATTCTTTGCGGCTAAGTCGGCAGTATATAAACGGACACGATTCCCTGTTTCATCAAAGAGATCAAGATAATCGATTCGCCAGGTGCCGTCCTCGCTGTATTGTGGGAAGAACAGGTGCGCTTGCCAGGTACCGTTCATCGGGGTTCCGGCGACAGGCGCTAAATCGAGCTGTGAATACCGCCTCTGCCCCCCGGATGGGCTTCTTAAGAGGACGTGATAATAAGGCCATGTTCTGGAGTCCACCCCGGACAGATCATCGGTCAATTCCAAACTCACCGTCACTTCAGCCGAAGATCTAGCTGTGTTGATAAAAATCGGAGTAATGTTCAGATCAAGGATCTCGGGGGGTGAAGTATCTTGTTGGTCTGAGGTTACTGCAACTTGGACGTTCAAACCCATTGACTGCAGATCAGACTCATAAATATATCTCCAATTAGCAGCATTATCTCTTAAGTAAATCCGGGAGACAGTCCATATGCCGGATTCGCTGTATTGAGGAATTGTAAACGTCGTTTGCCAGGTGCCGTCGAGTGTCGTGCCCCCGATCAAGCCCCTCTCCGACACATAAACATACGGCATGACTGTTCCGGATGGATTGCGCATATAAATAAACATGTAATCTACGCCGGAAGGGTTATCGGCCGCAGCCACCGTGATTATCAGGGATTGATCCGCCTCGGATGTGTCGATTGAGGAAGAATCAATGCTCAATTGGGTCAAGACAGGTGGATCGGTATCCGGAACAGAAACAACCTCCACCTCTGTCGGAAAGCCCAATGCGTCAAGGGTTTCGCTATCAATCCACGAATAGTTGCCAACCTCATCTTCAAGGCGGACGGATATTGTCCAAATTCCCAACTCGCTGTGTTCGGGAAAGGTGAAGTTCACTTCCCACTCGCCATCAAGTTCAGTACCGGACACCAAATAACCAGAAGTATAGTGATATTGAGCCCCCGAAGGGCTGTGGAATCTGACAGATTGATAATATCTAGCCCCGGATAAATCATCTGTAATACTGAGTGTAACGGTTGTTGATGCATCACCGGATTCGATGTCGACGATAGCAGGATCGATTGCGAGGTCAACTAGCTCTGGGGGTATCACATCAGAGATTTGGTCATCGGCCGCTGCTGCCCATCCAGCGGCCATTACGAGGAATAGCGCTGCTGAGAGATATAAGAAATCAGAAACTACTGCCCTTGCTAAACTGTTCCCAGTTTTCATCACGATGCTCCTTTCTTCTTTCCCCTGTTAGTAAGCGGGTAAAGTGTTGAATCTGAAACTAGCCAAATTTGCTAAAAACGGTTTCTAAAATAACTTGGCGGTTAACATTAAATGTCCAGTATTCAAGTGACTAGCTTTACTTGTCTAAACTCATAGCAAACTGATTAGGGCAAGCAATACCATGACTTATTGTGGGCGTTTTAAAAGAATGAATAAATAGTAGGTACCGTCCACTTACGGAAAGGCTACGATCAACAGAAAAAGAGCAGTCAAAGAAGAAGGAGCAATCAAAAAAGCCACACATTGTACTTTAGGCACCGATATAAATGCCCTAACCAACGGCGTAAAGGCTATGTTTGCAATAACACATGAAGCCATTAACAACTTCGCCCGTTGCGGAAACCCGGACTTCTGAAACCTAAGATCGTTTGTTATTGTTCAAATTCTAATCTGATCCCTGGAACGAAATTAGAGGTGTTTCTCCAAGTAGATGGTGTCTGAAATATACGGGCTGTTGCCCAAATCGAATTTTATTTGCTGACGCCGCCTCACCTTGTGCGCCAAATTTTTGGTTTTTTTCTTAAATATTTTTACAAACGTACAAACAGTAATTGATTACGTCGACTACTTATG
>Ga0209367_1011051_pt1 | contig 12021 bp, 9 predicted proteins | sample WorMetLIZISLAND2_FD_187412 | JGI IMG/M metagenome (GOLD analysis project Ga0209367, IMG submission 187412) | Marine gutless worms symbiont microbial communities from Max Planck institute for Marine Microbiology, Germany - Olavius geniculatus... ... | reverse complement strand
CGTTAGGCGAAACAAGTCCGGTGAAGTTTGGTCCAGTGACCTTGGAGATTTAGATGTTGAATTGTACCCACCCAAAGTGCATTTTTCGGAAGACCATATTTCGGCCCCTAGGGGGTGCTGCGCCCCCAAATTTTTACGTGCGCTACAGAATGACCAAGTCTTACTAGCGCACCTCCTACCGGGGACGGGGACCCCCCTTACAACTTTTTTCAAAGGGGGGTCAAAAATTGGCTTAAAATGCAATAAATGAGCGCCTATAACTTCGGAGTTAGGGGGTGTGGCCTGACGAAACTTTGGCACTTGACACGGCTCTAGGTGGGGGTGGTAACGCAAATACAACATTTGTGGGCACCGCCCCCTTAAAATTTGGGAGGACAAAAAACATCCAAAATTTAGTACGTTTTACGACAACTTTCGAGTTTGACCGCGAATATCTTTGAAACCGATGAAGGTAGCGACAAAATCTAAACGGCGTTGACGAGAAGAATCATTTGGGCGTTGAACAAAAAAAATTTGTGAAATTCCGTCCACTACGAACAAAGTTATAAGGGCTTATTTTGACATACCCTAAGCACATTTTTCGGAAAAACATATTTCGGCCCCTAGGGGGTGCTGCACTCCCAAATTTTTGCACGCGCTAGAGAATTACCAAGTCTTACTAGCGCACTCCCCACCGGGGACGGGGGCCTCCCTTACAATTTTTTTCAAAGAAAGGTCAAAAATTGGCTTAAAATGCAATATCGGAGCGTTTATAACTTCGGAGTTAGGGGGTGTAGCCCGACGAAACTTTGGCGCTTGATGTGTCTTTAGGTTGGGGTGTTAACGCAGGTACAACTTTTGGGGGCAACGCCCCCCTTAAAATTTGGGAGGGCAAAAAATGTCCAAAATTTAGTACGTTTTACGACAAATTTCATGTTTGATCGCAAATATCTCTGGAATCGATGAAGATGGCGACAAAGTCTAAACAGCGTTGACGAGAACGATCTTTCCGGCGTTGAACAAAAGAAATTTTGTGAAATTCCGTCCACCACGAACAAAGTTATAAGCGCTGATGTTGACCTACCCTAAGTTGATAATGCGCGTTCGGCGTATGCCAATGTATTTGAGTTCGGGCCACGTGACTTTGATGCCAGGAAAATTTTACCCCCCCCTAATTTTCCCCAATCGGACTTAGGGCACCGGGCGGACTCACGTTGGGCTTTACCCCAAATTTCTAGTCTACTCTCCAGATTTTAGAAATCTTTTGGGTCATCGGTGCACGAAGCTCCACCACTACGACAAGGTGGCTGACCATGGTCAGGAAGGCAGAGGTAATCACTTTTTATGTGAATGTAAATGAAAATTGGTCTAGAGCTACTTTAGCTGAAATGTGCTGGAAAACAGTGCTTGGAAAACAGTGTTAACTAGAAAAGCGGACAGAGACCGCAAACCTCCGCCAGCGCCATGTTGTTCGCCTGGTGACATTACCATATTTGGCATATTGGCAGCGGGTTCCCTTATCTGCTAACACACAAGCATGTTAACCACACGTCTCGTGAGCACTTGCTCAGATTTCCGGATCACCCCGAAAATTGAGAATCACTTCTAGTTTTTGCCATTCCCGACATTCCCTGAAAATTTCAGACAGATCCTTCCATAACTTTTTGAGTTATCTTGCTAACACACAGATAGACAAAGTCTGGCAAAAACATAACCTCCTTGGCGGAGGTAACTATTTACAGGAACCCTGATTGTGTGTTTGAGATGTGATTATGGTTGGTGCATTTTGTCTTCAAATGTTACTTGTGAGTGATTATGGTGAAAATTGTTTCTGTAAAATCCTAAGAAAGATTTGTTGGATTGGGTCAAGGAAGGATAAGAGAGGTTTAGTCTGTTTTCTGAGCAAGAGTCAACAATGGCAACTGGTTTATCTAAGTTTCAGCGGTTTACTTTTTTGTGAAATCCAACAGCAACTTTGTTGGTCTGACTGGCAGGTTATAATAGCTGCAGAGCTGCTGAAGAATGCCGATGAGCTGGTGAAAGCAAAGATTCACCCAACGTCTGTCATCAGCGGCTACCGACTGGCCTGCAAGTATGAAATGCTCAATTTTTATCATTTTTTTAAAAATCACTTATGAGTTTTTGAACTCTGTATGAATAATTGTAATTCAGGTTTTATTTTGCATAAATTGCTCTATGTGTTTGTGTGTCTGTTATCTTTGTGTTTGAATGGAAACTGCAATATGGTTTGTTGTTTGTTAGGTAAACAACTTTAATTGTTCCTTGTACAATGTTTGGTATAAAGTAGTTATATTTATTTATTATGCAACTTTTGTGCTTTTGTTGTCGTAAACAGTAGATGACATTGGTGCTCCCTGTCCTCCAGTGGACAGCATTGTCACATTGATGTCTGTCTGGAGGATAACAGGGAAGATTATTAGAACTACCATTATGTTAGTTACATATGCACACATATAATGGAGTTCTTACAATTTTATGTTAAGCTCATTTTTGTGTTTTGTGTTTCTGTAAAGGTTAAACTTTCTGTTTATTGTAAATTTTAAACTTACTGTTCCATTATTGTGTAATTGTGTGCATTCTGCCTGAAAAGGCTGTCCCTGAAATGACCTATACTGTGTCGGGTGGGATGTTAAACACTACTCACTCACTCAGATGACGTTGGTGGGAATAGGCAGGTGGTTCATTCCAATCTCGTGCTTTGTGGAAATAATTTTATTTCAGGTGTGTTTTTATGACTGTTTTTGTTGTGTAAATTTGGTTTACATCACTCCTGGTATAGTGATAATGAATTGACTGTGTACTGTACAGGGAGGCTTGCCGATACATCACTGAGAACCTCACAGTGAGTGTTGATGAACTGGGCCACGACTGTCTTGTCAATGCTGCCAAGACCAGCATCTCTAGCAAAGTCATCGGAGTGTATCCTTTATACGTTAGATCAATACAAAGGAAACATTAAAAACTGACAATTAGATGCACACTAAAATGTGATGATTGCAGTGATTTATTTAGCAGTGTTAAATCTGCTTTGTCACATGCATTCTGTTCTTTACATGTGAAAGCATATAGCGCATATTAGCTACAGTAATTTTGTCTGTCTGTTTGTCTGTCTGTTCATTTGTCACAACTCGGTACCATTTGGAGACCAGGTGAGATAGAGACTTCAGGTTTTCACCATATACTAGCTTAGAGTCTCTAGAATTTTGTAACAAAAATTTTATGCCACTAGGTAAATGGGGTCCTCATGAACGAGGAGGCAAAAGAGGGGCACTCCCTTAAAAAGGCGTTATTCTACCGCTATTGGCTCATCTAATGTGAAAATGATTGCAGATAGGCACAGACATGCGGCTTATCATAGCAAGCACTGGCGACAAGTTTTTTACTTATGTCAACATTGATGGCCTTGAACCCCTGAAAATAGGGGTTATAGTGAATTTTTCGTCGCGATTTCGGGCTGTGACACGCATTTCAAGAGTGAATTGCACCGAAATGGCTTGAGATAGACCAAGACAACCTGTGTATGAAATTCTTAGCATTGAATGTAGATTTTAGCAGTCCACGTCAGGACCCTGTAGGTTTAAGGAGGCTTGCACACTCCCAGTGTCAAAGAGGGGTACTTGGGATACCTCTCTAAAAAGTGGTTATTTATCCACTGTTGGCTTGTCTAGCATGAAAATGATTGTAGATAGGCACAGACATGCTGCTTATCATAACAAGCACTGGTGATGAGCTTCTTAAAAATGTCAACATCGATGATTTGAATGACTTTAAACCCTAAAAATAGGCTTTTAGTGATTTTTTTTTTTTTGGCTGCAAAAGAATGAATTGCGACAAAATGGATGGAGGTAGACCAAGATTGCCTGCGAAGAAGAACTGCTATAAATCTTTTTGCATATCATGAGCATTAGCTCAGATTTTTGTTTTTATTTTGTTTGTTTATTTTAATTTTTGTTTCTATTTTGTTTACTTTATTTTTGTGTTTTATTTTGTCAAGCAATTACTGCAGCAGTGCTGCTATTAGCATTTGCTTAATTGGTTTACTTTTAGGAGTTGTAGCTTTAAATTGACTTTTTTAAAAATTTAATAGGGAGTTATTGAAGGAATAGTGGTACTCAGAACACATGTATAGAGCACCATATATGTCCTCATAGTTATGACGAATGCTAATGGATTAATAGCATGTGCTTTCATCACGTTGGTTTATGTCTTTATTGATGGGTTGGTTCCTGACTTCATCAATGTAGAGATGCTGATTTCTTTGCCAGCATGGTAGTCGATGCGGCCAATGCAGTGCGTGTGCCAGATGGTAAAGGTGGATATCGTTACCCCATCAAGGCTGTCAACGTGCTGAAGGCCCACGGCCGGAGCACTCGTGAAAGTTTGCTCATCCTTGGATATGCACTCAACTGTACCGTTGCATCACAGGGTCAGTTTTGACTGTTTCGGACTGAGTTTTGTTTAGCCTACATCAGTTTCCACAGAGTTGCTCCAAGTTTGGATCAATTCCGCAAAACTGAAGCACCGAAATTGGGAAATATCTAGACTGGATTTCCATGCCAGCTGAATCCTTCCCTGTCATCCAGCCAGCAACTAAAATACTGTGTTATACTGAGTTATACAATTATTTTCCTGTTGATGTGTGTGTCTATTAAACAGTCATATACTTCTAATGATGGCGAACGGGTGATGATGCATTTTCAGGATTTTGCTCTTGCAGAATTTAGATCAGTAAGAAATACTATCCTAGGTCCTGCTTCTGTGCAATAAGAACTATTGCCAATTTGTTTTACGTGATCACTGATATCCAGAGCATATATGCTGCTAAGTGGTGCTCTGCAGTTTCAAATTTGTGTAAAATTTGGTTACCATGTCTTTCGTATCAGTCCATCATTTCAACCATAAGTGAATCAGTCATTCATTGCAGCACAGTGAAAGCACTTTTCAACTTAACTGCTAATAGAGCATCATTGTAAAGCTTTGTCAGTGCCGGCAGTTATTTAGCAGCAGTTGATGTCTTGCTGTGTGTAGCAATGACAAAGAAGATCGTTGGTGCAAAGATTGCGTGTTTGGACTTCAGTCTCAACAAGGTGAAGATGAAACTAGGAGTTCAAGTTCTCATTGAAGATCCATCAAAATTGGAAGGAATCAGACAACGGTCAGTTGCATTTCTAATCATGAAATTGATAACTCTTTTTGATTTAACTAATGAAATTTGGTTTTGTTGTTTGGTTTGACATTATGCTTCACTTGTGCAATATTTTGTAATTACCCTCATACTGAGAAGGCTGTCTCCAACATGATGTCATATTATGTTTTTTTATTTATGTTGTTAAGTCCTAGTAAACCGAGGTTTAAGTTAATTTCAGATTTGTGTATGCTATTTAACTTCATAGTAATGGAAAGTACCAGTCTGTCTGAACACTACAGATCACCTCAGGTCAGTTTAGCATGCAGAAATAGCCCAAGTTAGTGATCTGCAGTCATCTGCAAGCTGTGATGATCTGCGGTGTCACAGACTGATCCGCAGTCACTAAAATCAGCAATTTCTGGCATCTGTGCCAGCTGGTCTGCAGTGATCACGCATACCCACAGTTCAACCCTACCCACCATGAGTTGGTGTGATGTGTATATGCAGTGAGGCAGATATAACCAAGGAGCGAATTCAGAAGATTTTGTCGGCCGGTGCCAATGTTATTCTGACAACGGGTGGCATCGACGACCTTTGCCTCAAGTACTTTGTAGAGAGTGGCACGATGGCCGTACGACGATGCAAGAAAATTGATCTCAGGCGGATTGCCAAAGCCACTGGTGGTGAGTAGGCACTGATAAGCACTGTACCGAACCAGAGTGCTTTGCTTTTTATGTTAGTTAAGGATACTGGTTTTATGCCAATGTGCGATCACAACATGCATCCTGTATTTTGCAATAATTTGCATATTGCATATTTCCCGCTATATTTGTTCAAACTTGCATGCACGAAAATTATGCAACAATTCTTGTATGCAAAGATATGTGAACCATTGCATATGTGGTCACATTTTTAACAATTTTGTCACTTATTCTGCATTTCTGCAACTCCACAGAGTTTTATATTTTATCTTGTCATTTTTAGTGCAAAGAGTACTTATTCTTTTGTGATTCTACTAATGCGATCACATTTTAAGCAATTTCATATGTTTTCTACCATGGTTTTTTGTGCCATAGAGTTGCTTGCATATAATATGTGTACGTTGCAGCTCAGCTGATTTCAACGATGGCAAATCTGGAAGGCGAGGAGACGTTTGAGGCATCATTCCTTGGTCAGGCAGAGGAAGTAGTGCAGGAGCGAATCTGTGATGATGAGCTGATACTAATCAAAGGGTATGAAGTGCGAAACATTTCAGTGTATTGACATATTGCACCACATACGTATTTGTTGTTTTCTGTTATGTTTCATGTTATAGGTGTCTTGTGTATGCATGTTTTACTGATAATCTTGATCTGGTATAGTACAGGTTATTGGTTCTTAAAATATATTAGTGGCAAAGATTTTTTTTCACTGGTTTTCTGGTGTTACTGTTCATATCATTTATTTACCAATGACATGAGATGCTTTTCTGAGTGGAAATGTCAGTATATATATAATGTGTAAGAGAGTGACTTATTTTATGCTCTCGTTTTTATGAAAAATAACTTCTTCTGGTCTCTTTGTTTTTAATCCAACTCATTATCAGCTTACATTAATAATGTTGTGTTCAAAAGCTTTACATCTGCATGCATCTATATCAATATTTTTCTTAGATTTGAGCAATAACTAAATCCAGCTTACACTGTTTGGACTATCATTGATCATGATTAATTATACGAGATGTTTTCCAACAAATTACATCCACTGGATTACTTATTACAGGTTTGCTGTTATGGTATCCCACAGTTAGATGGTTTTCCACCTCACTTATTCTTCCATATCAGCTACCACTTTGCAAATCTACTTTCTGTGGATGAGATTATGTGCCATACTGTGAGTCTAAAAGTTTTAAATATGTGTGTTTGCTTTTGCGGCAATGATTTACTGTCTGTGACTAATTGTTGTATCTGCCATCGTGTGAGCTTTTGATGATTACAGTTGCATGCATTCTAACAAATGACTGCTGTGATGTTGCAGGCCTAAGGTTCGGACAGCTGCGAGCCTGGTGCTGCGTGGAGCAAATGACTTCATGTGCGATGAGATGGAACGCTCCGTTCACGATGCTCTGTGTGTTGTCAAACGTGTTCTTGAGTCAAAGACCGTTGTTCCCGGCGGCGGAGCCGTAGAAGCTGCACTCTCCATTTACCTTGAGAACTTTGCATCGTCTCTGGTAAGCTTTTTCATGTCACTTTTAGATACGCTGTCCCTTAATGTCACTACTGATAGCAGTGCTGCACTCAGTGATGTAGTCAGGTCCTTTTGCTTATAGAGGTTGTGTTTTGTTTGAAGGTCTGAGCAGGTCTGGGCTACTCCAAGTGATGTTTTTATTGTTTCCGGAACAAAAGTTTTGCATTTTTCAATCGTTCCAGAAAGACCCATGTCGGTCGAAAAGCTTTCTGGGTCAAAATTGATTGACGTCATCATGTCAGGCAATCAGACGCATTGTTTACACGTCTGTTTTGCGCCAGATTATGGAACTTATATGAAGTTATGTAATGTACCGATTAATTTAGTTTTGTGCATTTTACTGTGCGTAAAGATAATCGTGCAGGTGTGTGCATTCATTGGCTTGTTAGCCAGCACTTTTGTTTATTGAAAAAATAAATTTGTAGGGTATGAAGTACTTGTTTAGAACTTTATTTACGCTATAGGCAATTCGAATTGTGGGCATGGCGACATCTGTTCCGGGTCAGCAGCGTTCTTTTTTGCGGTCAGTCTGGAAAGGTCCAGGTCAAGACTGCAACTGCAACAAATCACTGCATCTTTCTGGAAAGCCAAAAAACACAACCAGAGTTCGAGTCAGTGAGGCTCAAGTGTGAGTCACAAGGGTTCAAGTCCGAGTTGTGAAAATAAGAACTCTGGTCCACTGCTGTACTCGAGTACTACATCACTGTTACTCGTACAGTGAGTGGCAACTGTATACGTCTGGTAGTAAGAAATAACTACTGTGCTGTGCACAACTACTTTTAGATGAAGTTTGTTCCAAATCTGCATGTATACTGTGTAACCGTGCAAAACAATCTCAAGGTACCAGATACCATTTGGAGATATGTCACGATTGTTCCATAGTATGCATAACCTGATGTTCTTCATGATGTCACCATGTAGCACGCAGCGAGATGAAAAGATAGGTTATAATTTGTAGACAATGGACTTACTCAGAGAATATGATTTCATACACGTATTGGAAACTGGTATTCTGTTAAGAGTTGATCTGTGGTTTATTCAAGGTGTCTATGTCACACAAATTCAGGCAGCACAGACTTACGCTTATGTTAAAAGCGCTTGCTGTTTTTTTCGCAGAGTTCACGTGAACAGCTTGCAATTGCCGAGTTTGCCAATTCGCTCCTGGTGATTCCTAAGCAGCTGACTGTCAACGCGGCACGTGACTCGACAGAACTCGTGGCAAAGCTTCGTGCATTTCACAACACCTCGCAGACCAAGTCCGACATGCATGAACTACGCTGGTAAGTGTGATGCAAGATTCCTCATTAATACTGATTGTTTTTATTCAGAACATAAACATGCTTCTGCAGTTATTATTCTCCCATATCGTTGCTGCCGGGACAGAACCTCGTAAGTAGCATCAGCCAAATTTTACAGGAGAAGCAAAAAACATTCTAGCTCACGAGATCCAAATGATTTCTTGATCATATTTGCACAAAATGCTTTAATGCGAATGAATGCAGTATAGTCACTTCGCAAATTTATTTGCACTATATGTCTGTTTTGCGACTTACGAGTATTTGGATGCACAAGTTTGTCGGACGAAACCTCGTATCTCAGCGCAGCAGCGCGTTACGTATTTATAGCCTGACGACGGGGTGCAGTCGATCGCGCCATTCGACCAAAACCTCGTATATCTAAGAGCCACTAATCGGTTTCAGGTGCAGAGCCCCTGATGGGCGTGTCCTTAACCTAAATCTTTCTGTGTATTTTCGTACAAAAGAAGAGCCAAAAGCTCAAAATTTAAATGAAACACTGGCTGTAGCACACAGTAGCAATGAGCGACCCGTACTTTTGCTCATTGGGAGGGGCCACTGAAACTATCATTGATTCCTTAGTCAAGTACACCCCGATGCATTGCCAGCTGCTGTTGATGTGCAGGGTTGGGTTGGATCTAACAAATGGCTGCGTCTGTGATAACAAGAAGGCAGGCGTACTGGAGCCAGCAGTGTCAAAAATCAAAAGTCTCAAATTTGCAACTGAAGCTGCGATCACCATTTTACGCATCGACGACATGATCAAGATGTTTCCAGAGGAGAAAAAGCACCCAGCCAACGCCGAAGAGCTGGATTATTAACTTGCTAGGAATTTTAACCTGTTGTGTGTTTGTGTATGTCATCTCATTGTTTGTGTGCAAACCGTTTTACAATGCCGTACACTTTAATATCGTTTGTTGTCATTGTTCCTGGTACTGAACTTGATGCTTCTGTTGCTACAGTTTGTTGGAAAAAAATTTCCACGAAAACTGATCTTTCGCCCTTTCGTACATAAGCTGCGAACATCAACAATTATATCATGATGAATCACTAAAAACATTTAAAAGTTCATTTCATAAAGCTTTTACTCAATAAAATTGCAATTAAAAACTTGCCACTAATACACTATGAAGTAAATAAGATGACGAGCATCTGACATTATCATCTCTTTTTTCCAGAAAGTCGCCATTTAGCTGATCTGTAAGACTGGGTTACAAAAAAGCTTTTAAATAATTGTTTCTCAGCGCATCCAAATTCACTCATAGTGTTGGACATCCCAGGCCAGGTAAAAACAAATGTGGCCTGTGGGCCAGAGATTGTGTACCACTCTTGCTATGAAAATGCAGCTTTTTGTGTAGGTCTACATGTATTGCATACAGAGGGAAAACCCAACCTACACCCATCTTTGCCAGTTTAAGAAAAGCATTCTTTGGCAACATGAAAGACCAATGGCTTCACACATGCAAATTGCCAACAGATCTAGGGCTGCAGAAAGTAACGATCAATTAAAGGATTAATCATTAAAAGAATAAAGTTTTAATTAATTAAAATTTGACTAAGACCTCTGACTTCTTAACAGCCCAAAATGGCTGATGGATTTTCACTGTTCATGATGTAGTTTTATTTCGCATATGACGTCATCAAGATATACAGAGTTAGTTTAACAATCTGCACTTTGTGAGGTTTTACTACACAGTTTGTGTAGGCTACTGCATTATCATTAAAAAGATAACTAGTAGTTGCATTTTGCAGTTTTTGCCATCTTTTTTAGCTACAACAGGTAATCAGTTTTTTTGAAAATTAATCTAGTACAATATTTTAAAAGATAGCAAGCAACCCTAGTAAATACCATTTATAATCCAACAGTGACACTGTACACCAGCTAGACAACCGTAGTACATAATAAAACAGCATCATTTTCGTTAATAAAAATGACTGACTGAAATACACAAATCTCGAACTAAGCCTACAGTACCAATTGAAAGTCAAACGGCTAAATGGATTTAAAGAATGAAACATTAGAACTGAATGACAACTAAAGGAAACAGGCATTTTGAAGTTCAAAAAACAGAGCTTGAAACAACTCAAACCGTTGGTCATGCAATTCATGAAGCCCCATAATGGTATTCAAATGGAACAAGTGTCAGCTGTGAACATTGACATTGTTTACACAAACTACACTGTGAGGCATAAAACAAGAAATCTGAGCTATTGCTCATGAGACGTGCGAGAGCCTATAGCAGTTCCTGTTCGCAGGTAATCTTGGTCTATCTCCATCGATTTCATTGCAATTCACTTTCACAGGCTGAACGGTAGTTCAAGCCCTGTGTTAACGGCGACTTCTCTTTCTTATGGGAAAGCCAAAAATTCGACCCTCCACAGAATCAAAACCCCTGATCCGATTGAGATAAAATTTGGCAAGGTTGATTACGTCGGCGAGGGGACCCGTCGTGCAAAATTTTATGCAAATCCCTGGAAGGGGGGCTTCTCGGCAAATGGGTGAAATATACGCAAAAATTGTATTTTATGTATGACTTTTTTTTCTTCCGCTCACCCACAGGTCAGACCTTTTAAGGGATTTTTACGCTTAATGCATCAAACGACGCGGTTCTGCACAAGGAAGTGCCTTTTTGGGGTTAGAAAATTAAAATTTAATATTAAACGTATTTATTCACAAAAATCAAAAAAATTACAAAAAATGGCGCCTATGAGGAAAATTAAGCAATTATTTAAACGGTCATAACTCAGGCTGTGTATAAGATAGAGTCGTAATTTATGGTTTTTGGGGATGGCCAATCTAATGGTGTCATTTAATTTTACCCCGGACCCCCCTGGTTACCATGGCAACAAAATTTGGGACAAAATGGGCTATAACTCGGCTTGCGTATGAGATTTTTGCGCCTATAGGGGGGTTTTCGGGGACGGGCCATCGAATGCTGCCAATTGCATTTTCCCCGACCGACCCCTGTTGCCATGGCAACGAAATTTGGGACAAAATTGACTATAACTCGGCTTGTTTAAAAGCTATCTGCGAGATTTTTGCGTCTTTAGAGGTCCGTTTTCTTCATTGATGCTAGCCATTTTGTCATGCGCTCAAATAAGTAAACGGGATCAGTGACCTGTGCACAGTTATGCACAACTGCTATCAAAGTTACTATTTCAACTACAAAATGGGGTTGAGCCTGGGGAGGGGGCAGTGCCCCTTCCCAGGAAAATAAAAATGTGATGAATTGTTTCACTAGAACATAATAACTCGGTTTTGAAAGTGCACTTCCGTAATAAATTATTCAAAACAGCACAGCTCTAATGTGGCGAACTACTTTAGTACACACGAGATATCATTGCACTTCGCTACAGTAAATGATGGCGGAT
>Ga0209367_1011050_pt1 | contig 12022 bp, 6 predicted proteins | sample WorMetLIZISLAND2_FD_187412 | JGI IMG/M metagenome (GOLD analysis project Ga0209367, IMG submission 187412) | Marine gutless worms symbiont microbial communities from Max Planck institute for Marine Microbiology, Germany - Olavius geniculatus... ... | reverse complement strand
ATTCAGCAGCACATTGACACACAGTCAGTGTGATGCGGGCAATGTCACCTTTTGTAATTTTTGCTGTTTTCGATGTGCAAGTCCTTAAATGTTGCCGTTAACAAGTGTATAAACTAATGTTCTGTACATTTATAAGTATATAATTCCGTTGCTCTTCGTGTTCGTAAAGCCCAAACGCTCGTTTCCTTCAGACAAGCGATAGGCCTACTGTCACAGCACGATGCACAAATGCTGAAACAAGAAGCGCAGCTGTCACTAAGATAGCCTACCGTACAGGTTGTCTATGACTTTCCAGGTCATCCAAGGTCAATGATTTCCGTCTTATCTGACAGGGTGTACAGCACTTTTTATTAGTGACTAATAGTAACCTAGGCCGCATCTCTCGCCGTTTCCGAGATATAGCCAGTTTTCCATTTAACAGGCCCGTCGAGAGAGTGGGGTAGGGGGTAAGCTACCCCGTGCCCCGCGACGTTTGGGGGCTCCGCCCTTGGCCAGAAATATAAAATACGTTAGAATGTACCACTTAGGAAAGGAAAACTGAAACATTTTCTCCCAAGAGGGGCCCGCGAGAATGTTTCCCGGGGCCCCGCTGTGGCTCTCGACGGGCCTGCCATTGCATGTTCCACGTACCCCTCCATTCAACCCCCAATTTAAAAATGTTTCCTTTGCACTACATCGCTGAAATTTTGCATGCCTAGGTTTATGCCATATGGCTAATTATTCGTGTAAAAAGTTTTTTATACGACCTCAACACAATACATCTGTTAGGCCCTACAGACGACGACGGACAGACGGACGGACGACAACTCGTGTACCAATTACAGCTCAATCGACCATTACTTAAGTACGGTCGGCTAATAAAATGAAAAACTAGATCTATTCAGCGCGTGTTTAACTACTCCTATGGATCGTACAAATCTTATCGGGGGCCTAACACTGTATCATACCGTAACTATCATAGCCTACTCTACGAAGACAGACGATATTATTTTCTGCAGTGAGGTAAAGCGATTACTGACTTTAGATACACATGACCCTGAGAGACACGGTCCTCAACATCAGCCATGGCTCGGACGTGTAGAGGCGAGTGAGCCTTAGCCTTCAGCCAGACGCCAGTTTGCACTGCGAGACCACGGACACAGACGTGCAGAGGCGAGTGAGGAAGGACTCCGTGGACGAGCGGCAGTCCGAAGTAGGCCAGGATAAATATCACCTCAGACAGTGTGGTATCACACTTAACCGTTGTTAAGAAGCTAGCAGTCCAAAGTATGCCAGGATAGCATTGAGTAGAGCCACGACCATCATGTCCCAGTGGTACGCCGGACCTTTCTTCAACCTATACAGCAGCATCAAATGCGACTCGCAGATAGTCCAAAGGCGTGTACACAGCGGACGCACTGCACTGAACTGAACGGGGATTTCAATTCATTTTGTTCCGTTCGCTGTATACGCGCCTTAAAAGCGCAGGAATCCAATTGGAATCTGACCGATCCTCAGCGGGACAGAAGAAGACAACTTTAAGACAACTTTAAGTTCCACTCAATGCAGCGCACGCAAAAAAAGTATGCAAGGCAGTACGCAACAAACGCAAATTATTGATGCAGTTGACGCAACGGCTGTTCTAATAATTATTCGCGACTCCCAACGATGCTCGGTCGTATGCCTTTGCAAATAAATGCCGCGCTACAAAACGTATTCTAATCATATGCTACGAATACAGTAAATAAACACAAAAAATAGCAATCTAGACCTACACAACATTTAAAACAGACGCCTAACGAACGACAGAGTGTCAAAAAGCGATCGATTGCCTCATCGGTCGTCGCTTTTGTTCCGTCAGTTGCGTTCGCTGCGTTACGTCAATTACGTTGGGTGGAAACTTGGAAACTCCGCTTTAAGCTAAGACAACCGGGAAAAGCCTATAAGCATTGGCGGACTAGGCCTATATAGTGCCACGGTCGCTAAATGCATTTACTGCGTAAAAGTGCTGCTGGCATTTGCTGCTGAAGCCGAAGGTTGTCTAGGCTGCACTTTAATGCATTTTGCCCTGGCTACACGCAACGCTTTCCTCGTCCGAGGTTCTGATGGGCGTCTTTTGGCTGAAAGACAAAAACCTCGTCCAAAAAATAAAAAAATGAGCATGCACATTCCGGCCGATTTTCTCGGATGAGATTTTTAAACCTCGGAAGGCTCGGCGACGTCAGACAACACCTCGGACGAGGAAATCGGTGCGTGTAGCCACGGCCTTATGCGTATCGCCGTGCAGAAATCGGCCACAACACGACCTAAATGCATATCAGGGGCCGCTCTACGTGCATGTGCATTATAGCATATAAACGATGTAAAATCCTTAATTTATTTATCACCCAAAAGCACACGAAAAGTACGTACAGCGTGAGTAAAAAAACGACACCAAACTGGTGTCCATATCTTTCCTAAAAAATATTGATCGATCTTCAGAATTCTTTCACTGTTTGGCCGAAATTGCGACAGCCGAACCGTAACAGTGAATAGCGTAGAGGCGGAATTAACCAAAGCGAAGCCCGAATTCCACTACTCCAGTTCGCTGTAAATTTGCCGGACAACAACATTTTACAACAAGCACTCTAACGCGATGTGTCGATATGTTTTTTTTTCAAAAAGTTTTGTGGAGTTACTGCACACCCTGTCGTTGATTTGCTGTAAACTTTCGGGACGCGTTAGTTATAAATTTGCCGTGCTTCTTGTAGAGCTTAGGATATGCCAGTGAAAGAGTTGTAAAAAATTAGCTAGTCGAGGGTTGAACTTTTCGATGATCAGAGCCCGACCAGAATTGTGATGTAAATCGTATGCATATAGTATATAGGCCCCTATCTGACCCCCAGTATGTAATTTGACAGTGTGTTAACGGGGGCGGGGGACAGTTGACAAAACACTTGGGGGTCCTACTCCCCAACCCTTTCCCCGGCAATTCAAACACTGGGATGTGCACTACAGCGCACTAAAAATTAATTTAACATTAGTCACCATATAAGCTCACACTTTACTTACTTACTTGCTTACGTATGTCGTACAACAAATCAAAGCTAGTGATTTTTTTCCGATGAAACGCTTTCGCCACTTACCCGTTGTCGGGACTGTTGACCATCGCTCCGGCAATGTTGTGGTCCATGAAGATCAGCAGCGACAGACAGAAGCCCAGTCCCATGGCGCCAAGTATTGCTGGCCACTCGAGATTCGACAGCGGGGGGTCACTGACCACTGATGACGTCACACTGACCACAAATGACGTCACGAATGACGTCATGTCGCTGTCACTGACCGCTGACGTCACGGCATTCGCATAGCTCCAAGTATTGCTGGCCACTCGAAATTCGACAGCGGGTCACTGACCACTGATGACGTCATACTGACCACTGATGACGTCACACTGACCACAAATGACGTCATGAATGACGTCACGTCGCTGTCACTGACCGCTGACGTCACGACATTACCGTGTCGCCAAGTATTGCCGGCCAGTCGAGATGTGACAGCGGAGGAGGCTTGAAGATCTCGCCCTTGATCACCTCGAACCGATCCACTAAAACGCACATTTAAAAAGGCAAAGGTGACGGTGGTGTATAAAAACCCATCACAAAGCTACGCAGCGTCACCTGCCATAACTCACGTCGATATGATACGGATTTGCATTTGGAAACTAACGAACAAGCTGATAACTTAATCTATATAGCACTTGAACTAATAAGAAGCCCAGCTGTCGTTAGGGAAAGCCGACCGTATGCTGGTGTCCATTGTCTAAAAGCCAGCAAATGCTCGCTCAGTTTAGTTCAGTTATTGGTACACCTTGACATCGCGTCTATCATTAAAACGATTTCAAATCGCATAGCCTGCTTGACTGGAATTAAGTCGGGGCGCGTTTACCTGTGTCGGGTGCCAGGTTAAACTATGTGATCCAACATGGCAGGTGGCGCTCCGTAGCTCTGCGACTGACAACACTTTAAACCTGTTAACCCGCTGAAGCCGGTCTGCGTGTTCTGAATGCAGGTAGACCGATAGCGTTAAGGTAGAAGTTTCAAAAGATTTACAGGGCATATTAGCTTTTCACGGAAAGTAAGTGAGTAAGTAAGTTAGTAAGTAATTTTAAAAAAACGCGTTCACTGTAATGACCTCGAACACGCTCGTTGTTGTAGTAAAACATAGTAAGAATGTTTTAGATGACGTCTTGCATTAGGTTAACAGTGCGACCCATATCAAAGCTACGGATCGTCACCTGCCATATGGGACCACACAGCGTTACCTGTCACCCGACACAGGTGAACGCGCCCCGTCATAACCCCATCCAGACAGGCTGGTACTCGATTAACCTTCCCCAGAGGGATGAAAGGCTGAGTTGACCATGGTGATTGGTTATATACCTAGATGGTTTACCTGTCCGGAGACAGTCACCCATCCAAGTAGCAACCACTTGATAGCGACCTGACCGGCAGTTGAACCATCGATCTCGCGATCGCAAGTCTAACGCCCTAACCATTAGGCTACCAATTCACCTGAGACAAAAGAAAGATTTGATTAGTTAAAACAGCAGAAAACACGGGTGGATGATGAATAACGGATGCTTACGTTTGACGTCTCTGAAGACATAAGACCCGAAGAATGACATAATTAGTACGGACACGGGCAGAGCGCAGTCGGCAAGAAGCTCTCGTTTGCTGGCGTTCAGGAACGGCCTGCGACCAGCCGACACACCACACACGTCAACAGTAGGCCTGAAGACTGCGCGGCTATTGTCTATTATAGTGGTCTAGACTTCCTAGCCGTTGTCGAATGTCTGGATTTGCCGAAATTTTCACCACCACCGAAAATCCGCCGAAAAAATGTGTCCAACCGTATCGCCACCGAATTTCTGGAATTCATTACCCGCCGCAAAAAATGGTTAACCTTGGTTGCGGTATGCTTTTTATTATAGGCCTACCCAATTTACACTAGCGACGACGATGCGACTTGAACTCTCTCATGACAAAAATAGACTGGGCCTACGTAAACTCTTCTACAGTTAGAAATAAACATTTACTTGTGGACTAATTAAAACCACAGCAGAATGCGCATAAAGTAACTAATTTTTAGGTACTTTGACCTGTCAAAAATATAAGGGCTTTTATGTTCCACGAGAAATTAATGCTGTAGCTGCATTTTAGCTGTAACTTAGCCGTAACTTAGCCGCACAATTTTGTTTGCGGGAAAATTTGGCTAATCCGACTATCAGCCGTAATTTTGGTTCAACTGGATTTATTTTTCTAAAAATTTGGCTAGGAAGTTTACAGCACTGGAATGTGGCGTCGTGGCCTGGAAAGAGAGCAGGAAGGCAATTGGCCTCACCCCTAAATTTTGTGCTGTCGGAAAAGTTGCCGAAAAAACCGTGAAGAGGATTTTGTCCGCGCGGGGAGAAGAGAAGAAATATTTTGTTCTACTGCAATTCAGAGGGGGGATTCTGTCTGGGCGGATTTTGCCCAGGAAGACAATGTCCAGGATTTAAAACGAAGAGAGAGAGAGGAACAGAAGGGAGGGTGAGAAATGTATCATCAATCAGAGACTAATTCGATTTATCTCACACATAGAGCAAAACGCCGCAGATCGATAAAATGATAAAACGCCCATCTCAACGGCGTGACTATAGCTGACAACAGCCGCCGGGTATTGCACTGTACCAGCCTGTACGTCAGTCTGTCCGTTTGGCTGTCTGTCTGTCTGTCTGTGCAGGTATTGGATCCTCGAGAACTGTCCTCAACCTTGAGGACAGCTTGAGGACAAAAATGCGACTTTGGTTTTGGTCTTGGCCTTGGCCTCTAGTCACTTGTAATGAACAATGTCTTATTCGTATCTGTATGACATGTCCACTGGAACATTAAAACTATGTTTGCCTAGACATTTTTATGGTACGTTACGGTTAAATAAAATTAAGCAGTATAGACAGTCTGTCCTAATTGCTGTACTTACTTACTTACTTGACAAGTTTGGTCATGACCTTGGCCTCGTAGACCACTTGCCTGGTATTGGCCTTGAAAATGTTGGCCTCAAACCAATCCCTGCTGTCCGTTTTGACGTAGACTTTCAATCCGCGATCTGTCGAAATGAGGAACAACAAGAACTGATTCACGCCCTGCGCAGTACGCAGACGTGTGAACAGTGAACACTGGACCGCAATTTTGTAAGATTATATATAGACGCGTTTTAACTGAGCTACCACTGCTTAGTTTCGAGTTTTTGTCACATAGTATTAGCCTAATAACATACTTTGCTATTGTGTTAGGTGGTACAAAATAAAGATGATTTAAATACATAATGTATAAGACGAAACGGCTGACTAACGTCTTTGTGAAGTTATAGAGAGACAGTCCGAGCCAGACGGTGCCCAGGACCAGTAAAAGGAAAAGAAGACTGCTCTCTCTACGGCACTCTGAGCTACCGGAGACAGTACTGAATTTGCATACCCAGCAGGGATGGAAACTCGAGTTGTTCTTTCTCTCTACGGCACTCCGTGCTATCGGCCAAGACACTGACGACGCCGCATACACCCCCACCCCGACCAGCAACGTCCACCGATGACGTCACGCCGTCGTCACTGACTACTGACGTTATTGCAGTGGTCGCGGTTGTCGTCATCGCTAGCGTCAAGTTGATACAGCTCTGAGATGGATCACACCAACCATTAGCTATAGGCAATGGTTATCCCACATGGCAGGTGATGCTCTGTAGCTCTGAGATAGATTGACGCGTCCCGGATGAATTGAAGGCTGAGTTGCGAAGAGTTATAGGTCTACATACTATCATAAATTCTGTCGTCATTTAAACACGCCACGACACGACCGTACAAGCTTATACCACTCCAGACAGTGTGGTATCATCGCTAGCGTCATGTTGACTGCGGTGACTGACGGGAAAGAAGACGTTTGACTGCATCCGGACGAATGGTAATTGACGTGAAAATCTGCATAAAACACAGTAGAACTTTAATTGCTAAAACAATGCGTTTAAACGTCAGAAATTTTAAAAATAAAATGTCGTAGGTTTACAACAAAGACAGTTATCAACTTACAGACTCTATTGGCATTTCAAAGCTGTTTAATTTTTACTAAAATCAATGAAACACAACGCCGTCATTTGCGTTGCATAATTTTGAGAGCCGTAGATGCGTTTGCGGACGGGGCTCCGCCCCCAGTCCCAGTAAAAAAAGTTGACAGAGCTCCCCAATCCCAACCCTCTAGCTAGACTTGGATAAAAAAAAGTGCACAAGGGAAGAAAAAAAACGCTAAGGAAAGAATGGGAGGTAATGAAAAAAGAAAACAGGAAGGGAAAGATCAGAAACAGAAAAGGGGAAGGAAAGGTCAAACCTTCCGCCACAGCAAAAATTAAGTCTACAACCTTGCTGCTAATAGAACTAGTATGCTAGCTTATTCGGGTTTAATCTTTGCTGGCTCGACGCGCTGCCCAAATAGCTGCGCTGTGAAATCTTTTATTCGACATTATGTGGGAGCGAAGAGTGTCGAAATATCTGGAATGAAATCGTTTGTCTAAACTGCCAGCAGAACGACGGTCGAAGCGGAAATCGTCACAGTGGAAACAAGGAAAAATGGCGGAAGCGTCTTCAGGCTGCAGACTAATTCCCGACGCTGAGTTAATCCGGCGTTAAGCCCCGGCTAGAGGACTCAATAATTCATGGCTCTGCGTTAAGCCGCGGCTAGACTGTAGACTGTAGAGTGTGCTGTAGACTTACCGCAGACGACGTCGCGAAACGCGTCGACGGCAAACGTCATTGATATGAACAGCGCGAATATTTCTTCCGTCGACCTAACACCATCATTGGACAGATTCTACACTGTGTCCCAAAAAAACATCCCCGACATTTTTGACTGTAATTTTAAAACCAATTACCAAATTTTGATAAGTTTTGGTACGAATATTTCAGACACAACAAGACGTCAAATGACCGTGCAGTTTTCCACCTCACCCAGTGTATGCTTCTGCACTACCTAGGGAAATTAGACCAAGTGAAATATGTATTGAAATAAACAGAAAACCTGAAAAAAAATTCCCGACATTATCGGTGGTAACTTAAAGAAAGATTAGCAGATTTTAATAATTTTTCGCAGGAATATTTCTGGCACAATTGGCTATTAAGTAAGTGTTTTAGTTTCCACCTCACCCAACGTCTGCTTTTGCACTACCTGGGGAAATCAGACCAAGCACAATATGTGTTAAAATGAATGAAAAAACAGCGATAAATCCCCTCTATCCTAATCTGGGGGCCCTGAGAGCCAGTCTATTATAAAATTTGACTCTGTCATGCAGCAGCGTGTCTACCAGATAAAGTTTAGGAATGTTTGTGAAGTCAAGAAGCGACTGGTACAGCCTGAATTGGTCTGAAGCAAAACATTATCGACACTGCTGTCAATGAATGGAGAAAGCGTCTCCTTGCCTGTGTTCGCATAATGGGCCGACACTTCAAGCAATTTTACTGCAGAAAGTTAAAAAATGGCCAACTGGATAAAATGTCAGCCAAAGTGTCAAAAATGTGAACAAAATGTGTTTTTACGCGTTATGTTAATTAAGCAATCATATTGCATTGGATAAAAAAGCGATATTTCGTTGGTTGTGTTTCCCCAGGTAATGCAAAAACAAACGTTGGGTGAGGTGGGAAACTGAATGGTCATTTGATGGCAAGTTCTGTCAGAAATATTCGTACTAAAATTATTAAAATCTGACAATTAGTTTTCAAGTTACAGTCGAAAATGTCGGGGATGTTTTTTGGGACACAGTGTAGTTCCTGCAGCTATAGTCGTCTGAGCTTTTGCTTCTTTCTAAAAGCGCTCGCACATCTGAGATAAAAAAGTAGGCCTACAGCTGGGTAATACAAAACAAAACTCTAAATATGGCAAAGTTAATATAACTGAATAAAAAATGGAACATATTTAACCGCAGAAAATGTGCGTGTGCAAAATATCGCTGATGAAATAATTTTCAGTATTTAACAATACAATAAATTTTCGGAACACGTCAGTGGTATGTAGGCCTATTGTGGATGTTCCGCTTGGTCAATAACGCTCTGGTAGGCTTACGTCCACGGTACCCGGGGATACGTTTTGACAGGTCATTAACGTTCCTGTTTAACGTCACTACTAGACCTTCTGCTGCACGACTGGCCAGATTTTCACAGTCCATCACACTTAGGACGGGACCATTTGCCCGGCCATTATGTGCGCGCAATGAATTATGGGTCTTTTTGTGAGCGAGTCAGGCGACCATATTGAAATGACGTAAAATTACAAGGTAAAGTGGGTGCGTTGGCGGTAAATTTTAGTTTGTGAATTGTGCAAAAAGCTATTATTATCTGCATTTAAAAAGCAATACACAAATACACAGTTACACATTAGCAGAGATATGGTGACCGCTAAAAGCCACAACAAAGGGTCCTCCAATAATTGTAGAATGACCAGCGTCTAAACTACGTGCATCGTTAAGTTGTATAATGCTAATAAATGCACCATCATCACAGTCGTCTCTTCTCGTTCATGTAAAAACCAACGGTAGAATGTCGGACTAATGATCGCGAGGTTGTGCGTTCAACTCCCTGTCGGGTTGCTATCAAGTGGTTCATATGCGGATGGGTGACTGCCTGCGGACAGGTGAACTATCTCGATATACAACCAACCACCAGCGTCAACTCAGCTTTCCATCCCTCCTGGGTAGGTAAATCGAGTACCAGCCTGTCTGGTTGGAATTTTGGCTAGGCGAGTTCACACAAACACGAGTACGAGTCCGGGTTTCGTTTTTCGAGAGGATGCTTTGCGAACAAGAAAGCCCAGCTATCGCTAGGAAAGGCACGCTACAGCCTACACAGTTCCTGTTGCAGTACTGACCTTTGACGTTATCCAAGGTCAATGAATTTCATGTCATTTAAAAGCCAATATGCCACTTCCTATTAGTGTTCAATATCAACATAAGCCATCTCTTACCGTTTCCGAGATATGTCCAGTTTCCCGTTAAAAAACGCACATTTTTCCTACGCCTCCATTCAACCCCGAATTTGAAAATATTCTTACGTTTAGCACACAAAACTAAATAATCGTGTAAAAAATTTCCCCCTGTGATTTACCGTTTAGCCACAATGCACTCCTTACCGACGGACAGACGACAATCATGCCATAGACGCCCTACACAAATAGCTGTACCTCGTCAACAAAAAACAAAACATTATTTCCTTACCTTGTACACCATTTCATGAGATTGCTAGCATCGGTGAAAGCGTAGATGAAGAGAAAGAAGGAGTTCCATAGACCGGTGCAAGCGTACATACTCACAAAATCCAGTCGCCAATCTTCGCAGATGTAATAGATTACTGCATGACAAACAATGTAACAATAGCTACAAATTAAACTGTCAGTGACGAAACATTCATCTCTGTAATATTTTCAGTAAATGTCGTTACACCGACGTATCGAGGCTTGAAAATAGCATTGCTAGCTAGACCCCTAAGCCGCCGACTTAGCCGCCTCCGCCGCGCCGTGATTTTGCTAAGCCGCCGCCGCTGCCGCGAAAATCGTGGCTAAGCCGGGACCTTAGCTTCGAAAATGCTCAGCCAGCCATAAAATTCACGGCTAGTCGGCTTAGGGGTCTATCCCTAGCGCTCAACGAAATTGCGATTTTTGCATGTATGTTTGCTATCCTTACTGTATTATTACTCCATCCGTATTCTTTACTATTTAAAGTACTATTTATGCGTACCTTAGTTTTTAAAATTAAGCTTACATCAAAAAGTTCTGATTCGTATCGAATTTCTAACAATTCATCGTAATAATTCGTTTAGCATTATTGTCTTAATTTGCCAAAGCAGGTACAAATAACAATGCTCTCAAAGCTTGTGTAAATAATAAAGCCAAAAACAACACAAATAAAAGTTTCCTATAGTAATTTCACTCTAACACACATTAACCATAATCACCAGAGAATAGTTGTTAAGCCTAAGTTTTCGAAACAAAAGTAGTCTCTAAGCCAAAATTTGGCCTCGCCCTCAGTCTCGGCCTTGAAAGCATGGCCTCGGAATCGGCCGTAGCCTTAAGCAGTTGGCCTCGATTTGGCCTCGGTTTAACACCACAAAAACTTCTAGCTTACGACGTCGTTGTCGCTTTTATAGTTTTACCATCTACCTCGGTCTTGGCCTTGGCTTTAAACAACTGGCCACGGCATCTTCATTCTGGCCTCGGCCTCGTCCTCGGCCTTGAAAGTTTGGCCTCGCTTAACATTATTGCAAATTACTGACCCTTTGTATAGAGCGCTAGTGGAGCAGTGGTGAGAAGAATAACCATCGGCTGTCCACCGAATATTGCAAATATGAGACCAGCGATCGTCTGCGAGTATATCGTTTTCGTCACATCTGCAAATAGAAAATAGCTCAAAATTAACCACTATTTTTTCAATAAAAAAATCTAGCATCAATATGTACAAAATTTTAGCAGCTTTATTAAAATATATACGTTACCGCATTGCGGAATTAAAAAAAAAACGAACTGCAAAGGGTAGCGACAAAATTTGTTCGCATGTGTACGTAGCCTATTCTTGCTTTTGAACAAAGAATATCTCACACAATTCGTTGTAGGATTACATTAGTTTGATTTAAATTTGATTGTAGTGCATACGATAAATCATAATTTTATCTGACACATTACAAAAACAAGAACCCAGCTGTCGCTAGAGTGAGCCAACTGTCTAATCCAAAGACTAACGTCCGACTTCGCGGTAAGAAAGTGATTTTCCAGAGTGACTACAGTACCACACACGCTATGGTAACATTGCTATATCGAACGCTACAATGAACGCTAGAATACCCGATACAGTAATTCGACGAACGTAGCTAGGTGATGACCGCAGACAGAAACTTTGCATGGAAAATTGCGGCGAAACTGCTGCAGATAAAGTTGTGGCTACTATTGCATTTTTGCGAAATAAACTTATATATATATATATATATATATATATATAACAAAAA
>Ga0209367_1011046_pt1 | contig 12026 bp, 10 predicted proteins | sample WorMetLIZISLAND2_FD_187412 | JGI IMG/M metagenome (GOLD analysis project Ga0209367, IMG submission 187412) | Marine gutless worms symbiont microbial communities from Max Planck institute for Marine Microbiology, Germany - Olavius geniculatus... ... | reverse complement strand
CCCCTTAGTAGTAGGCCCTTTAAATATAGCTAGGTTGTATGGCGGAGCGCTGTAAGCTGCCCTAGCGTTGCATTTTTTTGCCTTAAAATATGACATCTGGTACCACAAATTTTACCAACCTTTAGCCTAAATTCAGATGTAATAATGGAATAAATAATTAACTAATAAGCTGAAAGCAGCAGGTGGCGAACGCAGTTCCCCCGTGTTCCCCTTAGTTTGACCAGTGCATACTCATAACTTTCCGGTGGGTGGGGTAGGCAGGCCGCAAGGTCCGGTTACCTCATTTTTGGAGTGGGGCACCGTATCCCCCACTTTTCAGGCGTGCGTGCGTACGGCAGATAAAATAATGCAGCTTTCTGTCAATAACATTTACTATAATAACTCGATTCTCAAACGTGTCCAACGGAAGAGGGAGTTCAATACCCCAGTCTCCCAACAAATACAGCTCGGGGGACAGAATTTTGGTGCCCCATTTTTGGACGAAAGTTAGGCCCTGAGACTATCCGTTTGAATGCACTTACATAGACGCAATTAACATGCAATATTCACGTCATGAAAACAGAGAGCTATACTTGAGCCTATAGGCCTACTGCAGAAATGCTACAGAAAGTTAAAGTAGAAAACAAAACGCATAAGCATTAAGCCTGCATAAAAATCTGATAGTTAATTGATCAGAAAAGCGGCGTCGCAAAAGGTTGCAATTTTGTTGACAGACAGACAGCTGCAAATGTCTGACGGAAAGAATTATGGGAGCTAAAATATCAATTCTGCTCCTAAATTCCCCCCCAAATGGGGACTTTTGAACCCAATATTTTGTACTTCTGAAAGAAAATTTTTCCGATAGGCTAAAATTTATGTGCAAGGGGGAATGCCCCCTTCCTTAGTCTTCCGCCACGACGCCACCGAATCGGAGGTTGGCTTACGATGGAAGACTCAAGTTCGCTGTGTTCCTCTTGGTCCGTTTCATCATCGTCAGCGTCAGCAGCTGACTGTGCGTCAGACTGTACTGTTTCTGCACCTCTGCAACCAGGCACACAGCCTTCAAACCTATAGTTTAGGCCGCGTCTACGATAAAGCTTTAAGTTCAGGTTTAGTTCTAAGTCGTACAGACAAAGAAAAGCTTCCTGACGTAAAGACGGGGCGTGCGTGTTCACCTGTGTCGGGTGGCAGGTGTGATCCCATACGGCGGGTGACGCTCCGCAGCTCCGCGATGGGTTTTCCATAGGCCTAAACAGCTAGCTGTACACCGGCTTTTCTTTTTAACCTTTAGCTACTGCAAAGCGTGCACTGTCAGTTAATATTATCCGTCACAAGATTAACCGAAACTTAGGCCCGTTAAACTCGACAGACATAAAAAAGTGAATTACCAAATGAACTTAAGCTTACGCTACCGTGCACGTCGTGCCTCGAATGAGACTATGCGCTATCGTTTGACGCCCCTTGATGACCTCCGGGATACCCCCGTGAATATCCCAATAAATCTGAACAATAATGGCTCACACTCTAGACTGGTGCAACCAAGCGAGACAACGCAATACGCTGGACGTGACAAAAATACCAGGCAAGTAATAAAAGAATTAGAAAAAAAGCAGGCATATGTTTTAGTCGTACATTTTCTGCACGTAAGTGACGCATCATTGGCACTTAAAATTGCTCGATCATCTAAATGCTAACTGCAAATCACGTAGGCCTACCGTTAATTTTTTTCACTTCCAAAGAGAGGGGAACCTGGACACAACCTCCCCTCCCCCATATATACACCCGTCAGGCTGAGAGACACGAGTGACAGCAGTAGACTACCTCATTTCTTTGCGAGCTTTGAAGCCGCGGAATCCTGCCTGTATCTTGACCACGGCTTTCTCCAGCTCTTCCTTCTCTTCCTCCTGACAGCCAGACATAAATAAAGAAGACACAATACTTTTTGTGAAATATTGACGACAAAATGTACTAGGCACATTAGAGATTTTTAGCCGACCATACTTAAGTAACGGTCGAGCTGTTCTCATGGTTGTCATTCGTCTGTCTGTCTGTCACGGATGTACTGTGGCTAAACGGTGCAAGATAAAGCCCAATTTGCTACTGATCTAGGAAGTGGCATACGCCGTGTCAGATTAGATGGAAATCATTGACCTTGGATGACCTTGAAGGCTGTTACGCGCTATTATGGCTAAACGGTGCGAGACAGGGCGTAGGCTGCTATTGATCATTGATAGGAAGTCGCATATTGGCTTTCAAATGTCAAGATGAGTTGATCGACTTTGAAAGTCACTGACAACCAGTACAGTTGGCTATCATAATGACAGCTAGGTTTCTTGTTTTAGTATGAGCTATAATACACTTTACTTACTTATTTACAGCCATCAGCTGCTGTCCAATCAGCGCGACTTAAACACGTTCGTGAATCAACTGCGTCAACGTCGTCAAAAATAAACATCAGCAATTCATTGGGAATTAAGTGCGTAAAATTTTATTCACATTCGTTCAGATTTGACACTTCTATTGCACGATTATTACGGGGTTACTTTTTTCCGGACACAGCGTATGTATATACAACTGACGTCGAGTTGATCGTGGTCGCCAGCGATCAAGTCAGCGGCTGTATCAGGAGCGTCGGCGACGGTCATTATCAGATGCTGAGGACGATCTTCATCAGTTGTGTCATCATCACCCCTACATCAGCAGCAGCAGCAGCAGCAGCAGCAACCAGCCTAACAGTAATGATAATGACGATTATCATCAATGATAATGATAACAAGGACTAAAGTAATCTGACAAAAAGCGAAATCGCTGTGCCTAGTCCACCCAACTCCTCGTTTGTATTCGCCAGGTGGCAGCATAGGACTGACGCATTGGCTGCATTTTGCAACTGCATGTTTTAGTTCGAGGTTCCACCCACTTCCCCAAATTTCCCCTTCCCCTGGGGGGTCAGGAACCACATCTATGATCCTACAATGTGTAATTCGACCATTATGTATATTGTATACTTCTCTTTTCGACTAGCATACCAAGTGCGTTCAAGCTTTTTTACAGTTAACGCGCCACACTTACTTACTTACACACAGCCGAGTAACGACAACAACTACGACAAATACAACAAATACCACTACAACAACTACACAACTACAGCTATACATGCCCTGACGCCGCGGTACCTTGACAAAGCTGCATTCTTCAATACAAGTACGACAACAACTACAACAACTTCTACAACTACAACACTACTCATACTTCATGATCTGGATCAGCTGTCGTGCCTTGAAACCACGGTACCCTGCCTGTATGGTGATCGCCGCGTTCTTCTCCTGACGCATCAGGCTCACGCGACTCTTTGCTCGGTACTGACGATACTTGCTCTGGATTCTCACCGCCGCTATCTACAGACAAAAATACATACGGTGGGTGCCACATTTATGTAACGTATGCTTTATGGGTAAAGTTAAAGGTCCCATATTTGATACAGTGCTTCTTATGTGATTCGCGATCAAAAGCGCTTGACAATCTCGGAAGTGGCAGCTGATAGACATGAGCTAATGATACCGCAGCACACGATGCAACGTGTTCAAAATGACTGCCATTCACTGCAATGATCTTAGGCTTAACAATCTCCAATGTACTACTCATATACTGTCTACCAGCTATAGCGTTAGGCCCTAACCATCTTAATCAGCGAGTTTAACTTCTCGTTGAGTAGCAAACCGAGCTCATTCGAGGTTATTCACAGTTAACGTGCTATATCAATTACTTACTTACTTACGATGATTGATCAAGATAATCTAGACACTACGCCAAATCGTCCACAAAATTAAGTCTAAACGTCTAGCAATTACGAACATTTAACGGTAATTCAAAACGTTTGCAATATGCTACGCTTACATCATGCAGACAGCGCAACAGAAAACCAGGACAGAAATTTAAAAAACAATGTCACCACCTTTGAATGTATTCAGAAGCTTACCGCAACGTAGAGAAATTAGCATCGGGAGGGCAGCAAGATAGCCTATGTTCAAAAAAACATCAGCAAAGAATAGATTAAGCTACAAAATCATTATAATTGAAACCAGTGAAACAAGTTACATTGGATATGCTACTGTCAGCCATGCACTAGTATGGCCTATAAAAACAACATTGAAATTAATTGTTATACTGAACGAACGAAACCTCTGCACGATGCCGTGAAATGTTACAAAACAATGCTAAACAGCTGCCGTTATTAGCCAACAAGAACAACAGTCAAAGTAAAACGTTGAAACTGATCTTTAAAGCATATTCACCATCTAAGTCGCAAACGATAGACCTACTCCACGGAAAAAGCGAGATGCCAACACCCAACAGTCATAGGTGACGTATGTAAGATTTGGTAGTGAGTGGGCGGTTCAAAATCCAACCTCTCTCTCCTTGTCCAGACAAACACATCTTAATTCATTTTCAGGTTCAACAGCAATGGGTTTCACGATATGAAACGCATACAAAAGTTATACAAAACCTTCAATCGCCGAAAATAAACGGTAGAAGCAGAAAGACAAACACGACGTTATTTCAAATGCTAAAGATGGACTATAATTTTTGGCCGATCTTTTTGTTGACCTCGACGGAAATTTGACTTCGACTGCAAACCTCTTGCAATTGCACACGTCACGACCGCGGCCGTCAACAACTGATAAACGTTAAAAACGACTGATTTTCCGGCAAATATGATTAATAGTAATAATAATCGTGGTCATTCATGGTTGTCTTGGGTATTCATTCATTCATTCATTCACAGTAAGTGCGTGAACGCGAGTGGCCGGACTTGGATCTAGTCTGTAGTGGCTCTATTCGTCGTGCGGCGGTAGTTCGTCTTGCTGCACCACGGATGAATCATGCCGCTCGTGCTCGTCCGCCTGACCTGATGGACCCGAGGCCTGGCTCTGTCCAGATCTCTTGCTGTGCTGACTGCCCTGCTCCAAGGCCTCCTCGGCCTCGGCCTCGTGTGCCGAATGGACCGAGACCTCTGGGGCCAGATCGTCGTCCTCGCCCGTGTCTGGAACGTCAGCCTCGTCGACGGTTGCGAAGCGATCCACGGAGTCTGCATCATCGTCTAGCAGTGACTGACGCTGGCGGTACAGCATGCCTTTCATGGCGCCCTGGATGCGCAGAGCGGCATCGGCCACCTCTGGGTCCGACATATCCAACTCCGGCTGGTGACGCCACAGCCGCACACGCGCAAACCATACCGCTCGCCATTTAACGCACGCACGACGACGACTGAACCACACCGCTATTTACCACACGTATGACGCATCAAACCACACCGGCATTCACACTCCGTTTACAGGATGAAGCAAACATGCAGCAAAGATGAAGCAAACGTATTCAATATACACATGCACGACATGTGCTCTAAGTTTGCTTCATGTTTGCTTCATCGTGTAAATGGGGTGTCAGCCACACGTATGACGACTGAAACCACATCGCTACTTATCACACGCACGATGCCTCAAACCACAGCACCATTAAGCCACACAGCACATGTATGACGACTGAAACCACATCGCCCTTTACCACACGCACGACGACGATTACACCACAACGCTTTTTACCGACGCCCAAAACCCGGTAATGTTAAACGAGGCCAAACTCTCGAGGCCGAAAACGAGGCTGAGGCCAAAACCATTAGACCGAGGTCGAGACCGAGGCCAGAAAGACAAGACCGAGATTAAGGCCGAGGCCAAAGTCAAAGGTAAAACTACAAAAGTGACAAAGACATTGTGAGTTAAACAATTTTTTGTTGTTAACAAGGCTAAAGCACCACAACCGAGGCCAGGCCGAGGCCAAAATTATGGCCTCGAGACCACTTCAGCCTCAAAAACCTTACATGTCTGAGACTGCCTAAACCACACCGCTCTTTATTACACGTACGACGACTCAAACCACACTGCTATTCAGTCACACACGTACGATTATGATATAACGCATCATCGCCAAAAAACCGCAAATGTTCCACGATCAAAAATATTATCCGAAGGAAACGCAAAATGACAGCGACGGTGTTGTGTCACGTAGCGGCCTATATATCACTGCAGATCGGCAAATCATCACTGGTCAAGTAATGCATGACGATGTTAAAACGCCTACAGTTATAGGGTGTTTACACGATCCAGCAAACGTCCAGCATTAGCACGTGTATTTTGAATACATTTGCTGGAAGTTCGCTGGACGTTTGCTGGATCGTGTAAACACCCCATAAGTTACACAAGCACGGCTGAATCGCTCTGCTGGGCATCAGTTTACTACCTAGGCCTCAAAATATTTCTGTGCTTGCAATGCTTGCCGTCTGTCCCTAAAAACTTTGCATTCCTATAAAAATTATTAAATTGATCCACTAAAATACTTAAAGTTACTTTAGTTCACATGAGGACTGTATAAGTGTGCAAACTTGTTTTTATAAGTTGTTGTGTAACATGACATAGAAGGGGAAAGTCTGTCGAGGAACAGAGAGTCTGTAATGACTACGTACTTCATTTCGAAAGCCACGCTCATAGCGTACGGAAGAGGAGACTTTGTAATGGGGAGAGAGAATCGGTAATGAGGGGGCGAATCTATAATGACGGGAGTGAATGTATTGTATAATAATAGATCTGTACCGGGCTAAAATCCTCTGGGGGTACAGATCCTCCGGGGGAGATATTTCAGGGGGTGGTCCTATAATAGGACACCGGCTGCAACCGAAAGCACAATAATTTTATCCACCTCTTCGAGTTCCTCCTCGTCGTCGACCTCGCGGTGTGGTCTTGAGGGCGGAGCAAACCTCGCCGGGAAATCTCCTTCCGCTTCCAGCAGCAGCTCGTCTTCAGTTTCCGCCCTAAGTCTCGCTTTGTCCGCGGCCAACTCTGCTTCCTCCCTGCCGACAACCGACAGCGACATTCATTCACGGTGCAAGGCGCATGAAAGGGGATCGAGCAATCGGACATTTTCAAAAACAACTGGCCTCGATCATTGCAGTGAAAGCCGGTCATGTTGAATATTACACTGTGTTCGGAAAAAACAACCCCCTTACGTTTTCTTTTATATCTCCTTATAAACATGAAAACATGACGTCAGCATGACGTCACCTGTACACCGATGAAATACGTGATTCCTCCTAAACATTTTGTGGAAATCTAAACATTTTCCACGGAGATATAAGAAAAAAACGTGAGGAGTATTTTTTTCTGCATACAATGTATGTTCAAACTGTGATCGACGTAATCATACTTCACTTCGAATTTGGTTACACTTACACTACAAACACTGTATCTGAGGGAGATGGAAGAAGACGATGAAATGAGCCGCGTTACACTCGCACAGTACATACTCTAGACGGTAATGACCAAACACTGGCACGCTGATCACGGCTGGTGTGGCTGGCTACATGGTCACTCAAATCAGTGGCATAGCAAGAAATTTCAATTGGGGAGCCTCGTCTACCTTCTCCTCCCCTCCCCTTTTGTCGGTTCGGTGCAGTATACGTGAAACTACAGTATAGACAGAGAGAACTTTATCTAATTTCAATTCAACCGTGTGGTCATAAAACCGTAGCATCAAACTAACCAAACATACTAATTAAAAAACTTTTTATTTGGTATATTTGGACTATCTAAATAAAATACACTACTACGACCTATTATTTCTTTTTTGTGGTTTTAAAAGTGCTTCTCGAAGCTTCTGATGAAATTGTCAATGCACGTTTTTTTTAAATAAAGTCGTTGAGCAAAATAAAAAATGTTAAAAAACGTAAAAACGTGGCAAGAATAAAAAACTTAAAAAAACTTTTTTTACATCTATGGTCCTAGGCAGAACGCTGATCGAACTGACCTCATCTCGTGGACCTGCATACGAGCCAGGTGTCCGCGGTAGCCGGCCTGTATCTTGACGGCGGCGCGCTCCTGGCGTATGCCGGTCACCCGCATCTTGGCGCGGTACTGACGGTACTTGGTCTGGATCTTCATAGCTGCCAGATCCTGCTCAGTCATCCGCACTCCCAGACTCTGCAATCACCAACACAGCCACAGCACGCGACATACACAATGCACATCTTAACCAGTGCTGAAATTGTGGAAGGAACGGGGAAACACTAACAAGCGAGAGAGGGGCCGTAGGCGCCGAAATCGAGACGCCGAAAGCATTGAGAGACGACAGGTATGGAGAGTAATGTCCCCCTCTCCAGCCGACCAAAGAAACTAGGGGAGCATCGTAAGCTCCCCCCACGCAGCGGGGTCTGGGGCGAAGCTACATATGATATTGAATTTCGTGTATTTTAGCCATACAGTCTGGCTTCTGGTGAGAATCTTTCTCTTGCAAAAATGATGATAGAAAAAGATGACATACGAAGGTTTGAACCACAGTGTTAGAAGGTGTTCCTGGCACAGAGACATGTAAGCCTACGTCAGAGTTCCCCGTCAGGTCTCCCAGAAGTGGGGAAACGCCATTCCGTCTTGGAAAAAATTGGCGAACGATGTTCCCCTCGTGTAAAGTTCTCCGCGTTCCCCCAAACACCGACTTTGACCACTCTTAGCGCCAGGCTCTTCAACCCACCATTTTGCAAATACTGGAATTGACTTCGCTCACAGTTCTTAATCAAAAACGTATTGGGTTGGGAAGCTTACACCTACTGCCCCCCCTTTAAAAGTGAAAAAAATTAACGAAGAAACAAATCAATCACAACAAAAAACTAAGATTTTGCTGATATAATTAGGCCTACACCTGAACCATCTGCTTTACAGATTCCTAAATACACCCCTGATTTTGACGTAGGCCTGAAAATCTGAATAATCTATAAGTTAAACTACAAAACATGAATCACTTGTAAAATATAATGTAAAATGTAAAATACTGCACTAAGAATCAGTGTATGATGACTACTGCTAGCGAACAGTGCAAATGACAAGTTTGCACCTTGAAAATCTTGTTGTAAAACCTGTCCTCAAGCAAATCACCAATCTCAGCAGGATCCCATCCACTCGCTGCCATACAACATAATAACACCGCTCAGTGAACGTCTGCGCATATCTTTATATTCATCATCACTGGCAGATCAACCGTTAATAGGCTTACATGTGAAAAAATAACAAGTCCAAGATACATGAAAAGTTATGCCTGCTATGCCCCTACAGCTTAACGTGCAAAGAAAAAAACACTGAGTGACAGCCTGGATAGCGGACATAGCCTACATAAGCTTACTAATTTTCATGACACACATTGTAACTGTAAAACAAAAACAATGTCCTTGTTTTACAGTTACAATATGTGTCACATAGGACAAAATTTGAAAACTACTTCGTAATAATAACACAACATAAAAATGTGTATTATACAATGGGTGAGGTCAAGTTTTGCTAAGACTTTAGTCTCATCTCCAGTATTTGAATTGTGAAAAATTAGCTTGGGGTTGAACTTTTCGACTGTCGGAGCCCGATCTAAATTATGATGTAAATCTATGTATATAGTATATAGCTGACCCCCCAGAACATAATTTGACAGTGTGTTAGGGGGGTTGAGAAAACAGTTGAGGGGGTTCAACCCCCCAAACCCCTGGCAATTCAAACACTGAAAGTCTCAGAACACAGTTTGGAAATTCTAAACCAAGTACGCTGAACTTTAATCTACTCTAAGACTAGTCTTAGACTAAAGTCAGTGCCGGCGCTAGGGAGTTGGAGGCCCTCGAAATACAAGTGTGAGGCCCCGTACCACGCGAGCCTATAACAGGGGTCTGGGGGCAGAGCCCGCAGCGGGATGCAGGGTCAAAGTCCCTGGTCAGGGGATCAGTGGAGTGTAGCCTCCCTGAAGCTGAAACACGTGTGGCTTATGGACGTTTAGCGGAAGCTGCAAATTTGCCAACATTTCTAAAATTTCAAAACACAAAAAATCAAGCAAAAAATGACGTTTAATAGACCACAATACGTCACAGATTACTGTGCATTGATGAAAAGTAATAAACTTGTCCACATGTTTTCTTATTTTTAGACCTATATCTTAAAAACCGTAAAAAGTAGAATATTTTCACACGTAACATAAGGCCCTTGAGCATACATGAGCCCATCCAGGCTCCCACCTGACTGGAGGTGGAAGGCAGTCAACCTAATTTATCCACTGTGACCTTAAAACCCAAGACATTCACACAAAAAACAACATACTGCCGCTAATTGTTGCATCCGCCATGGATACTGACTGTGATCGGTTTGCCTGTCAGTCTGTGAGCAAAATTACTCTTTGTCGAATATCTTAGGGCTTGTAGAACTTAAGTCAAGAAATAATCCATCAGACACAATAGCAATTATACTAAATATTAAATACAGAGCCTTAATGTACATTTAACACTTGGTGAAACTGTGATCTGCGTCATGATCCAATGATTAACTTTAACTTACCAATTCTTCACTGTATAACTATAGTGCCTACTAGCTCTATTTACTGCAGGATAGACAATGTAGGCACAAGCAGACGACAATTTGGACGTTGAAGGTCTGGTGAGTCTACTATCGTTATAATTGTGTTGCAACTTGCAATCTAACACTGCAAAATAATCCAGTGGCGAAGGATTAGGCCTATAATATATGACAAACTGCTCGATCAACACGGCAGATCCAAAGCGAGAGAAATTAATAGTCTGACCTTGGCGTATGCGAAGCAGTCTATCGAAGTAGAGCGAGCCGAACGAATAGATATCACCGGGTTGACAACGCAGAACCTCGCGCGAAAGACCCTCCAGGATGTTGCGGAACCCGCGCGGTGGTCGCAGCTTCGTGTTTGAAAACGGCACTGCCATTGCGAACTAGTCTGACCGGCACTTTTGCGTTTTGACGCTCACTTCCGACAATTTAGTTTATGGCGCTAAACTATCCTACGTAAATAGTTGTGACGTCATGAAAAGATTATACTATTTACAGTAAGCAAACATTTTAAGCGTAAGAAGAAGTCTGTGGTCTGTGCCAGAAAGAAAAGAAACACTTCAGGTAGGCCCATGGCCAGGGCATTTTCAGAACTTCGAACCTGGCGAAAAGAAACCAACGAGACACTTGGGAGTTCAGAACTTCAGACTCAGAAGTCAGAAGGGAGGTGTCCATTGTCCAAGTCCAATGCACAGATCGGACCCAGGAACGGTGCGACATTTTCTGGCTTGTGCCCCTGTGGATGTGGTATAAGTAGAAGACAAATCTTGATCTATCCCATCGCTATAGCATATATAGCAAGGAACAGACTATAAAATCACTTGCGTTAGTCTGTCATTCTGTCAGTCTGTCTGTAAACACCCCTACGGCCGCAATTTTGATGAAATTTTGCACAGTGATTCGGGGCCCGAAAAATAAGATCGAGTTTGTTTGGGATAAAAATCTGATAACTCCTTCCCCTATATTTTACCTCAATTTTTAAAAAATTGCATTACGGCCTATGGAGACTTCAAAGCGGTATAACTCGGTCCCCGTAAAAGATAGGCCTATTGCGCGCTGTGTGCACCTACCACCCTATTTTCGGGCCGGGCTATCCGACGGTGTCATTTAAATTTCTCTCCTGCCGGCCCCTGTTGCCATGGAAACGAATTTTGGGACAAAAATTAACTACAACTCGGCCCTCGTGAAAAATAATTGCGCACTGTTTTCATCTACATCCCTATTTTCGGGCCCGGGCTATGCAATGGTGTCATGTAAATTTCTCCCCTGAAGACCCTTGTTGTCATGGCAATCTACCCTTTTTATTCAGAGACAAAATTGGCTGCAGGCTCACAAAAGCGTCAAACGCTGAAACGCAGCTGCTAGGCTATATAGCGTGGCAATGGGACAGATAGGCTACTTCGTTCCACTGAACGTATTTCTAGTTCTAAAATAAAATCTTTCAACTATGCTCCAAAACAAGTTGGTCCAGCTGTGACCGGTATGGATATACACTGTCTCAAAAAAACCGGACCCCTGCTACCTTTTGCAATAACTCCAACAGTCCTGGTTCAATAGCAATAGATTTTGACAAAAATAATCGTTAGAGAATCAGCACTTAATAGCATGTGTTACTTTGCG
>Ga0209367_1011045_pt1 | contig 12026 bp, 6 predicted proteins | sample WorMetLIZISLAND2_FD_187412 | JGI IMG/M metagenome (GOLD analysis project Ga0209367, IMG submission 187412) | Marine gutless worms symbiont microbial communities from Max Planck institute for Marine Microbiology, Germany - Olavius geniculatus... ... | reverse complement strand
ACCCTGCAGGAGTTAAGCCACGCTGCCCTAGATAGGCAGCGGTGGGCAGCGATAGTAAGAATGGCGTCAGACACCAACGGGCATTGAGCCCACGGTTGTCGATGATGATGATGATGATGCGGCCAACACGCTATAGCATTAGCAGCAGAACGTTGATTTCAAGTATGTAAACTTTAGATACAAAAAGAGTTTTTAATGGTGGACCAAAGTTCACCAATTGTTTGGTTTAACGTGTAAAAACTGTAGTTGAAAACTCTGGTTTCTGCTTGCAGATTGCTTGATGTGTTGCAGAGATATTCGCAACTAATTACTAAAGTCTGGAGTTGTCCGAAATTGTGCACACTGTTGATTTTAAGTGAATAAATGTTTAGCCACATACACTTTTTCGTTAGTAGACTAAAGTCAACAAGTCTTCTCCATCAAACGTGAAATGGATTGCAGTTGATAATAATGTTTTCAGACTGTTGATATCTTGATCCGTTCCAAAAATAATCACAAAGTCTAAAGTTGTCTGAAATCATGCCAAATTTTGGACGTTTTTAGCCCCCATTTTTGGGAAACGACTCAAATTTTGGGGTCTAGATTAACAAAACTGAACATCTCTTCGACCACAAGGCAAAGTTTCTTGGCGAATGGTCAATGGAGCTCGAAGATCTCACGTTGAAAAAAAAACAGATGCATACATATGAAGATAGCAATATGAAAATAGCATTACAGAATTAAAGATTCACACGCAATACTGATATCACACTAGAAACGTTGTTTAGGTTCGTATGGTGGTTGCGAAAGAACATTCCATGCTGCCATGGGACCAGATCAACCACACGTAAATGCACTGCAGGCAACAGCATCGATAAATCTGACAACAGATGATTTCACCAGTATGTGGCAGGGCTATTATGCTACTCCTAGATGGATCAACTGAAGAAATAGGGTTCCACAGCTCCTGGGACCAGCCGGGGCAAGGAATTAAACAAACCGACTGGCTAGAAGAAAGATGGAAGTCGAGCGATTGTGTTGTGCCGATCACAGATAAAAAGCTGCTCTTTGCGACGGCTGCCTCGCCACACCGTCAACGGAGGTGCCAGGGAAAGATAGGCCAACCAGTCATCGGCCAGATAGTTGGCTAGCAGAATGTTGATGGCTGACTGGTCATAGCGGTGGCAGTTGCCGTACTGTTGGGTGCCATTGAAGTTGCACAACAGATCAGTTGTAGGCGCAATGCAGCGAGGCTCGAGTGCACACAGGAACCACCAGCGGAATACGTTGTCATACAGCTATGTACACACAGCATGGCACAGCAATTACCCAGTCATAATAATGGACATGTTTATTCTAGAACTGCTGAGTCATTACTTTCTTTAACTGCATCAATCTATTACATAATTAGTTATTTTAATCACACGTTAATCGCAATTTTAATGCCAAAATTGTTTCTGATGTCCGTTCATTGAGTTCAGTGAATGCCTAAATGAAGGCTTACTGTTGATGATGACTCGTCTACAAGATGCAACCATAGCAAAATATATTAACTATTATTCAACCATTTCCCCAAAATATCCAAAATTGTTTGTTCTTTTCAACATCCTGCCACTTTGGCACAACGAAAGTTGAGCATCATTGGCGCTATCGTTGATTAACATTATTTTTGCAAAGATTACGCAAATAATTATCTGTCGTTTTGTGCATTTCTATATTTCACAAAAGTGGGCAAATTTGCTACGTGCATGCATTAGACGTCTAAAACCCACCCCGCATACAGTTGCCATGGTACCCTTAACAAATCTTAAACGTGCCACTGTTTCTAACCTGTCTGGAGCGATGAATGAATATAGCACTGGCGCCGTGCATGCGTACGTTAACTGCCGACTCACGAGTGATCGGCAGATAGTTATACATGAGTTTGTGCGTGGCCATGAAGATGTTGTGACCTGTGATGTCAAACATCACTACGCCACCGGAAGAGAGGTTGAGGGCTTGCTGGTAAACACGCTGGAGGTCTGATGTCAACATCCGCACAGACGAATCAATCCAGAACACTGTCTCATGATTATGTAGCACATCCTACACGTACAGGGTCACTAGCCAAATCAAATCGGAGTGCTTCTGACAGTTGTTTACAACTATTTAGTAGCAATAAAGTAACAAGAAATCTGAGCTAATGCTCAGAAGAGGTGCAAAAGCTATAGCAGTTCCTGTTCGCAGGTAATCTTGGTCTATCTCCAATCATCTCCATCCATTTTGTCGCAATTCACTCTTCTGCAGCCGAAAATCATAAAAAACCACTATTTTGGGGGTTCAAGGTCATTCAAGATGATCAATGCTGATACCACTAAAAAGCACATCACCAGCGCTTGTTATGATAAGCAGCATGTCTGTGCCTGATTACAATCGTTTTCAAGACAAACAAATAGCCAAAAAAATAACCACTTTCATGGGAGTACCCCTCTTTGACACCCACGTGTGCAGGCCTCCTTGAAGATACGAAATCAAGACTTGGACTGCTAAAATCTACGTTGAATGGCAAAAATTATATGCAGGTTGTCTTGTTCTATTTCCAGCCATTTTGGCGCAATTCACTGTTATATGAGAAATGTTATACACAAAATACACTGCTGGTATAATATTTAAAAGAAGAAATCTCGAGTGGCAGAAATTCAGCCGAGTTATGTGCCATTTATTTGCTGGAGTGGCGGAAGCCGGAAACCAAGTATGCGTCTGTTGAGGCACTCCATAAATAGCGCTACTGAAGCAACTGTGACGATAGCCCTTACGCAGTCTATTGGTAGCGTGTGCATCTTTTTCGCGAAATGTCACGGGTTCGAGTCCTCGTGCGTGCAAACATTTTATAACTTTTTTTTGCTGTCGTAATAAACGTTTTTTTCTAATAATGTATTCATATTCTGCAGCTTATTCAGTTTTAAAGCAATTTAGGTGAATGGTTTTGGCGCGATTTGCTCTGACGATGCAATGAATTGCTTGTTTCCAATATGAAAAATTATAGCAGTCGATATATATAGAATGTCTATGAACCATGCCAGAACGCTATAACGTATTTATAATATCAGTCTTATTCAGTATTATATTAGATTATAGCTCAAGCGAAAGTAGTTTTTTGTAGAATGTAAGACTTTTAACTTTAACAGCTTGCGTGCAACATGTGGCGCCACGTTGCGAGTGGCTATCAGTTATGGTGGTAAGGCGAGCCAACAGAGACTACAATTTGTGTCTATATTATCGTGTAGGGTTCAGTGATTACCATTAGGATTAGGGATGGGGTTAGTGTTTAGGGTTAGAGTTAGGTTTAGGTTTGGGTTAAGGTTCACGTTTCAGAAAGATTATGTCAACAATAGTGGACACCATATCTTGGATTTTTGCACAAACAGCAATAACTCAGCCGCCGATTGACATAGATGAATGAAATATTGCAGTGATGTAGAGAACTGCCACCAGATATAGACCATTTGACCAAAATGGACAAAAATAATAAATTCAAGATGGCGGCGGCCGCCATTTTAAATTTTATCTATCGCTCATAACTCGTTCACTATTGCACATTTTTGCACGAAATTTGGCATGTATATTACGTTTGAGGTCCTACATGCATAAATGCCAAAATATTGAACAAAAATAAAATCCAAGATGGCGGCGGCCGCTATCTTGGATTTTTGCGCAAACAGCAATAACTCAGCCGCTGAGTTGTTGCTGTGTACAAAGAACTGTTCAGTGACCTTTCAAACTTTAATAAAACTGTAAATATTATATGTAAAAAACTGCAAGCAATTCACTTAATGTTGTATAAGCGCAGATGTAAAACGGCAAAAATCAAAAAGTATAAACACGAACATTATGCATTAGCTTAGACATTTATATCTGGCTACTGAGAACAGATTAAATGTCTAAGCTAATACATTAGTTCGTGCTTATACTTTTGGATTTTTGCCGTTTTACATCAGCGCTTATACAACATTGAATGAATTGCTTGCAGTTTTTTTATATATATAATTACATATTGAGGTTGATGCAGGCAGATGACAAAACTTGCCAAGCGGCTATCCAATGATAGTTCCTAGCTTGAAAAGCTGCTTGGCCGGACTGCCAACCCGTGAAGCTATGGCCGAGGTCGGGCAGTTGCTCCGGTGGCGGGGTGTCCATGCATACGGCGAGCGGCCTTTCGCCGCTGGCCGTCGGCATGGATTTTGATTTAGATATTTAGTCAGCAGGGCCCCCAAACTGGGGCATCGCACCGACGGGCTGTAGTGTGTGAACAACTTGCCCAAGGTTGTTACTTGATAGTCCAGTGGTTAGGGATCGAACCCACGACCTCGCAGTCATTGGGTACGACATGCTAACCACTAGACTACCAAGCCACACCGGATGCGGCGACATCGGACACGGACGGCCTTGGTCGTTATTTCCGCAGCTGCAGTATTATTTTCAAGGCAGAAGTTCCGCCACTCAAGCAAATGGACGGCACTTACAGCGGCGGATTTTCTGCCACTGTAGCATTGTGCTATGTAAAAATAAAAACAGCACAAAAATAAAAAGACACTAAAAATAATGGACTCACATGAACAACGACACATACTTACGTGGATAATGATTGGCTTGAAAGCGTAAGTGTACAAGTTTCTCACATGCTTTGGGTACCGAGCAAAATCGAACTTCCGGTAGATGACATTACACAGTTTACAAATCTGAAATAAAAACACTCAGCGTGTTCCGAGTCGAAAAGGAAGGCTTTAACGCCCATTCGCAAAAATCTGGGGGTCTGTATCTATTTTTTAAAGAAAATCGACGGAAGTGGAAATCGGGATGGCGATGGGATGTTGCATGGCCATCGGCTAGGCCAACCAGGTGGTAAACAAACTGCGCATTACCGCGCGAAAATAACCGCAATATTGGGAGTAATCTAATTTTCGGTTTTTAAAATTTTCTGATTTTTGGCACTGAGCCAAAAACCGTAAGTGCAAAGCAGGATCGTGATGGGGCGTCGCACAAAGCTAAGTGAGGCCTACCAGAGAGTGAAAAAATCGTGCCAATCGGTCGGAAAATAAGCGAGATATACAATGGCAAACATTGCACACAAAATGAGCGATTTTAAGCCACATTTTGGGGGCATGCAACCCCAGACCCCTAGCACCCATGGCTCAATTAGGTCGCACAATATGTTTAGGGTTACCTAGTCTACAATGTTCCACAACAAAAAATTTTGGGCCCATTGCAGATTTTCTGGAAAAATTTTTTCAAAAATTGTCAAAAAATGCTGAAAAAATTGGGTCAACTTTGGGGGGGCAATTTCCGAGAAATGGGCGAATATTTGGATATGCTTACCCATGCATATAAAAGTAAGTCCACTCCCTAATAATCCGGTGAATAAAATGTATCGATCCAGCCCCAATTTTCCAAAAACTGCTTCATATCGTTTTTGACCCACAAAAATGGAGAAAATTATTCGAACGCTCGCCCTTCGTACCCTATCAATTTTAGAGGACTGAAATTTTGCTAGAACACGTCCCCCTTAAAAGCCCATGTGATAAAAAAATTTCAGCGCTTCTGTTCCCTTAACAGGGGAAATATAGGGGTCACAGAAAAATTTTCCCCTCACGCCCCCTCATTATCTCCTCAATGTATTCGCCCAAAATTATACCCATGGCTAGCCCTCAATGCCCCATACAATTCCGCAGAATTTGGTGTGACTAACTGCCATGACTTTTTGTGTGGGTCCAAAAATGTATGTTTAGCGAATGCCAAGATATGGCCTCAGTAATTTCCTAGAAAGCGGAGTCAGCTGACACTCCTTCACATTTTGAAAATGTAATGTAATAAAACTCAAACTTGTATGTACAGATGAGCAGACATTCATCAAAATTTGTATGCAAATTTCTCACAACAGACAAACATACAGACACATGCAAAAAATGAACCAAAATTAACGATTAATTCATGAACTAATCGCTAAAATTGTTCAATATGATTAATGAATAAATTGGCAAAAATTGTTCAATCAATTTTCTTTACGTTTTAAAATTCAAGCAAAATTTCAGACTTTCAAACATTATTAACAACGCTAAAATAATCTGCACATTTCACAAAGAAGTCTTTAAGATTCGTAGTTTGCTATCGTAACAGTCAAGACTCGAAATCAAAAAACCGAAAGCGTCAATAGAGAGTCTAAAACCACGGTTCCAATGCAGTTCGGTTTTGCTAAAAAAATCGCGGTTTCAGTGCCGATTTCGATAACCATAACAACACTAATTATCTTTACTGCTAGTGCAGTCCTAGTTTTGCTGTTTGCACTTTGTATATTCACAATCAGACCAATAATTCGACTACACATTTTATGACCTTGATCATTGTCATTTTTCCCAACTTGCTTTAGTTTATGATAGATAACAACTCCGAGTACCGGTAGATGAATTCTGCAGCTTTCATGGTCTTTCCATTTAATTAGCAAGTAAAGCCCTGCTAACACAAAGGGAAATGCGCAACAGCGATGCACCGTCGTACGCTAGTGATCCGTACACTTCATCCATAGCTTTTGGCATTAAAACAAAATCAGTTGCCAGAGACCGCCAGACGACTCGCGGCTAGTGTCTATAGTGCTTTACTCGTACTCACTAGAGGGCGCCACCTATTGCACAACCAACGCTTTATCGGCTGAATATCGTAAATTTTTTCTACCTCCCTGTCATTTAGTGCCCTCGTTCAGGGTGACCCCTTCAAATTTATGGAAAAGCTTTACGGTTCCTGAAACTAGAGTCTTCCGGGCAGCCGATGGTGAAAATTTGGTGATCCTAGCTTGCACCGTTTTTGACTGATCCACCCATGTGACAGACAGACAGACGGACAGAATTGCGATGGCTAAGATGCACTACAGCAATACCTGCAGTTGCGTGTAAAAATGGTTCAAAATTAACTGATGATCCAAATTTAGTCCAAGTTGCATCATTTTATGTAACTGTTATAAAGTGCTAATTGGCTTAATCAGATGCTAATCTGTCAATATTCATTAATCTTCTAGTCGCTAATATATATTAATACCCGAAAAATCAGGTTTCACGGCTTCGGCCATTTTCGAAACTGTGATGTCACCTGTGTAAAAGTTGCTAATTAGCTTACTGCCTTGAAGTCAGATGCAGCTTAATTTATGGCCAAATAGTCTAAAAAAGCCAACTTTTTCATTAGTATTTAGTCCACTCAAAAACCACAATATTCCAGCACTTTGCAAATCACACACCTCTAACAGTCAACAGATAAACAAAACTGACGTAATTTCTGATGTCAACTATGAGTCATTTCTTGTACTATGAATCGACATTATTCTGAAGAAAACCGACGGATTTACTATGTTTTCAGTGCTAATGTCAGTGTGTTATTGCAGTATTTTCGTAGTCCACGATCTTTGTATCCAGAAGACAAAATGTGTGATAGATGCAATTCTGTCAACTTTTTTACATGCTTTCAATCCTCAAAGAAAGCAGCTACAGTAGTTCGTACAAAGTACAGGTACTCAGAATCAAAGAACAACATAATTTTTAGATGACATGACTTGAAGTAAGGTGTAGGCCTATAAACAAATCAAATTTCCCTCAAAGACGCACTGTTTGATTTCATAAGTATGTAAATTAATAAAAAAAAATGCTGAGTGGTGGCCGGGCATCTGGATATAGCGACACATGAGCCCACTGCCCAGCTATCAGCCACAATAAGCACTGCAATGCAATGCTTTTCTTCGTCTCATCGGGTGACAGCGACACACAAGCTGCATGTCTGGGCCCGCTCAAAGCAACTCATGCATTGCTGAAACCGAATGTCCTGCCCGAATGCCTGGCTCGTGTGTCGCTGGCTTAACTTCTTAGCACAAACGTTTACTATGCACTATCACAGAGAGAATGATGCTTACTGTATCAACTTTGTTATCAAGAACGCCATCACTAAGGTCGTAGAAGTAAATCAAATGATTGGGGCAATACGACTGAGTGCGAGCAACAGCATCCATGGCGATGTGGAAGTACGAGTCATCAGATGCTGTGACGAAGACAAAATGGCTCAAAGGTTCGGCTTGGCTGAAGTTATGCAGCGGAAAGCCAAGCCGCAGCAGTGCCGCTGGGTCTTTGTACAGCGACATATTGGCAACTAGCGGCAACTGACCAAGCACAAAAGAGTTGGAGCGATATCGAAAATCTTCAATCAACTTTAAGTCCACTGAAATGTCATCTGAATCAAATTCCGTCGATGGCTGTACAAAGATTACCACCACACAAACAATAATATTAGTGACGGCAGAGTTTCCTCAAGAAAAAAAGAATAAGTTTACGATTTTCTAACAAAACATTTCTGACTGATCTAAAACATCCAACAAGGTAAAACATTCCAACAGATGCTGAATATCACTGTGATATGTAATAAGTAAGCAAAACTTATAATGTATAAAACAAACGTAACTAGAAATTTGGGGCAAAGCCAAATGTGAGTCTGCCCGGCACCCTAAGTCCGATTGGGGGAAAACTCAGGCGGGTGAAATTCTCCCGGTAGCAAAGTCACGTGGCCCGAACTCAAATGCATTAGCATATGCAGAATGCGCAATGTCGACTTAGGTTGGGTCAACATGCGCGTTTATAACTTTTTTGTCAGTGGACCAAGTTCGCTAAATTTTTTTGTTTTACTCCCAAGAGACACTGTTTGATAATACCGTTAATATCTTGTCGATATCTCTATGCATTCCAGAGATATTTGCAGTCAAACTTGAAAGTTGTGTTAAATCGCACCAAATTTTGGACGTTTTTTGCTTTCCAAAATTTTGAGGAGACAGTGCTGCCTAAAAGTTGTACCCACTTTATCATCCCCACCTAGAAACATGTCAAGTGGCAAAGTTTCATGGGGATACTCCCACTACTGCCAAAGTTATAAGCGCACATTTGCTAAATTTTAAGCCAATTTTTGATCCCTGCTTGAAAAAAATTGTAAGAGGGACCCCATCTCCATAGGGGGTGCGCTAGCAAGACTTGGTCACTCTCTGGTACATGTATAAATTTGGAGGTGCAGCACCCATTTGGGGCCGAAATATGGTCTTCCGAAAAAGTCGATTTGGGTGGGTATGATTCCACATTGAGATCTCAATAATTAGTGGACCATGCGGGATGAATCACAGTCGATGACACACTTGGCCGATTTTCAATATCTTTATCCGTTCCAGAGATATTCGCCGCCTAAGTCTGAAGTAGTCCAAAATTATGCCAAATTTTGCATGTTTTGGCCGTGCTGTTGTTTACAGGAGGATTTCAGTGGCAATGTCGCCGTATTTAATGTTTATAATTGACGTCACAGTGAGTCATCATCAAAAAACTTACAGCTGCTACTCAGAATTAAATTCCCTATAAAACGTATATTTCAGATTTTCAATATTTGGAAAACTAACAGAATGACGCTGTTTTGTAACTTATTTATCGAACGACCCTTAGAAAGCAAATTCAACAAATTACTCAAATTGTGACAACACAAATCTAGTAGTTTCATTGTCCCCATGCATAGTGGCTGTACTGTAATACACACCAAATCTAGAATCTTGCTCAAAGGGGTGGTTCTTAAATGACGTCACACAAGTTTAGGGAAAAAAATTACCCCTTCTCATGCTGCTCTGGACCCCCACAATATGACGTCACAAACTTCTAACCTCCCTTGCAGTCTGTAGTGTAGCCTACAGATCTATATGAGTTTTAAACACAATGCAAATTTTTTGTATGTTTTGACACATTTGGAACATAAGCATAGTATATCAAAGTTCTGATATGTAGAAATGATCTATGTTGTGAAAACTGCCTAACCAACTTCCGCGCAAAACCACGTGAAACGGCCTTGCCGCAGATGTGTGTGCATGACGTCACGCAGCCTTTAACCTCCTTCTCCCCTCTATGTCACATATCGTCACAATATCGCAAACCCCCTTGAGGCCCTCCCCCTTTGGCACGTGACGTCATTTATGGATGACCCAAAAGCCAGACTACCTCAATTGGCCACACAGCAGATCTGCCAAAACCCAGGCAAAATCCCACATATCTGCAGTAAACCTGTGCTTTTGAATTGAATGTAAATTTTACAGTTTAAATTATATTATGCTGCACACAAATCAAAAACAGAAGTATAAATACTGACCTTTGGGTAGAAGTAACGAATGGTTATTCTTCGCACATACAAACTGATATCCAACATCATGTGCACCATAAACATGACGGCAATGAACACTAACCATAAGAACGTTAGATATATTCGATTCATTGCTGGACAAAAACAAAACAAAACACAAAGCCATGAATCAGTCACTCAACCAAAACACATTTATATAGCAGGATGTGTCGCAAATAATCAGAGGTGTGGCTTGATGGTCTAATGGTTAGTGTGTCAAAGTGAGTGAGTAAGTAAGTAGGGTTTGACGTCCCACCCGACATAGTATAGGTCATTTCGGGGATGGCCTTTCCAGGCGGAATGCACACAAACACATAATAATAGAACAGTAAGTTTAACCTTTACAGAAACACAAAACACAAAATACCAAAAAACAAGCTAAACCTAAACCTAAAATTGTAAGAACTCCATTATACGCGAGCATATGTAATTAACTTAATGGTAGTTCTAATAATCTTCCCTGTTATCATCCAGACAGACATCAATTTGATAATGTTGTCTATTGGAGGACAGGGGGTTTAGCGTGTCAAACCCAATGATCGAAAGGTCATTGCACTATCCGGTAACGAACCTGGGCAAGTTGTTCATACACCACAGCCTGTAAGTGTGATGCCCCACTTCGGAGGCTCTGTTGACTAAGTAGCCAAATCTAAAATCTAAAAGAGGTGCAATAGCGCATGCATAGTACATGTGGCTAGTGGTGATAATAGAAAGCAAAAGATTAAGAGCAGGCAGGCCTCTATGCTTAGCATGCAAACAAACAGTGAAGCTGTATACTCAACGACTATGCCCATGTTACATTGAGCGAATTTAGATGGTGGTAGCCTATTGCTTACAGCATTGTTTGGGGTTAGGCTTAGAAGAACAAGGGCCTGAGGGGCGTTCAAAAAGTTCTGCAAGTCGATATGCTAAACTGAAAAACTTTTCAAAATCTATACACCAGTAAAATGCCTATTTCTCCCGAACTCATATAAGCTTAAAGCAGATGTGACCCCATTGTAATTCATGACCTCATAAAGCGTCTTATGGCTGTCCTTCAGCCAGGCTTCCAGCAGTTTTTAGTCATTTATTGTTCAAACTGCCAACACCACGAAGAAGATTTTTCTAATGTAGAAACAGATAATAGTTACAGAAAGTAATGTCCCTTCTGGCTGTATGGTGGCCCAATTGTACGAAGCAAGAGTTGCAAACAGCTTGCTGAGTAATTGTAACTTTGGATTTAAACTGCTGGATTTAGAAGAAATCTGCAGGGCTCGCTTGGTGAGATTCACTAATTCTTAAGTAAAAAAATATTAGGAGGACCTTAATTCCAAGTTCTAGTAAACTCTTCGTTACAAGCGCTGGCTGCTGAGATAAAATCTCACAGGTGAAGCGACGTTATTTCTTTATACAAGATGGAGTAAAAAAAATGATTAAGTGCCACAATTCTTATTTGTATCTTTTCCAAATACTGAGAGGTTAAAAATATTTCAATTTACTCTCAACTCGACAATGGAATAATTGGACCATAATGGCCTGCTCGTGAACTTACATCATGGACCTAAAATGTTACTGCACAACTTAGATTTATTTATATATATCTCTGTTGAGTATTTTTGATAAACTTTTAGAAAAAATTATGAAAAGCAGATTATATAGCTACTTAGAAACAATAATGTTCTCTTTGATTACCAGTTTGGATTCAGACATAACCACTCCACAACTTTCGCATTAATTGATGTTGTTGACAAATTGTATAAAAATCTTGACAAACTCAACTAGAAATTTAAGGCAAAGCCCAACATGAGTCCGCCTGGCGCCCTAAGTCCGATTGGGGGAAATTAGGGGGGTAAAGAGGGGGG
>Ga0209367_1011044_pt1 | contig 12027 bp, 7 predicted proteins | sample WorMetLIZISLAND2_FD_187412 | JGI IMG/M metagenome (GOLD analysis project Ga0209367, IMG submission 187412) | Marine gutless worms symbiont microbial communities from Max Planck institute for Marine Microbiology, Germany - Olavius geniculatus... ... | reverse complement strand
TGTCAGTTTTACATTTAACAGTATATCTATTCTCTGTATCTCGCATTTCATTTTCTTTTAAACATTTCAGTTCTTTTTAGTTTATGTGCTAGATTAAACTGACGGTTTGTCTGTCAGTTTTTGAGAGCAAATTTATGATTGTATTGTATTGTGCTGTATTGTAGTTGGCAGTAGGTGACGCCGGCGGGATGTCGAACACCCGAGTATCTCGGGGGGATAGCGTTTAGCTGTAGCCGATTCGAACGCATCCAGTCCGACACTTCATCGAGACAGTCTGACAAGAGCGTTATCATTACAGTTTTAAAATATACACCGTGGGCCATAAAAACGTACCACTTTACTTTTGTCAATATCTTCGCCGATTATTGACCAATTTTCAAAATTCTTTCACTGACACACTTTGCAGACAATTTGATCATAATGTTTGTTATTATCGTTATGTATGCATATTTCGTTGATATTTTACAAGGTAGTGTAAAGACCCATTTACGGTGTGGTGATAATCGGTGTGATGACATGTATTATTACTTTATTGCAAATTGTCCGCAGAGTGTTCCAGTAACAGAAATTTGAAAATCGATTAATAATTGACGAAGATATGGACAAAAGTAAAATGCCACGTTTTTGGCCAACCCTGTATATGCAATTTGATGGCTACAATTTTAATTATTTTTCCAAGTCCCTGATGTCCATATTTCACAAAAAAACGTTGAGATTGGAGCTAGTGCCTCATTGTTTACGCCACCAGTACAAATTTGACAAAATTGGGCTTAAAACATCTTTATTTGCTGACAACTGGAAACAGTTTCAACAATCAGTCGGACATTCACGCTAAATTACTTTTTTGAAAACATTGATAACATTAAAAATCACACACAACGCGGGCCTAATTTTACGTAGTCAAAACGCTTTTGTTATCGAAAAATGTCAGTAAAACGCCCGGATTATACCTACAAGTTACCAATTATTGCAGTTGCAGTTGGTCGTAAATTGTTTTCATGAAGAATGTGGGCCCCCTTTTGTGGGGCCCTGGGCAGCTGTCCATACTTTTTGCCCATGCCTGAATTCGGCCTTGGCCAAATGGGAGCCAGTCCGGGCTTAAAATGGATACAGATATTTGATACATTTTCCACCCTATATAGGCATGCCCATTTCTCCATAGCGTGGTCGGTACGTCTGCCATCAGTCATACACTTTGCTTATACCGCGTTCAATAGATTTAGATTTTATTTGGCTTTATGGGGTTTAATATATCAGTGACACATTGTGTTAGCTAGGTGTCCAGATCCTCAGTCTCCAGGGGAAGAGAAGATTTAGGGGTTAAATTCCCCAGCCAAAACTTCCAGTTGCATACTTCCGATAATCACCAGGTGGCAGCAGCGATCATCGAATTACTTCGGTCGCTTGAAGTATGTCACTTAAACTTGACGTCGTTTGGCAATGTCATAATAATCAATAAATTAATGTTTCGTTTTTGTCAACGGAATTATATTTCTTGAACTAAACTGTACACAACGTTCAATTAGCACAGTGTAGCATGCATTTCATGCATTCCAACAATAAAGTATAATGTAAAATACGCCACGAATGTCAACATCCACGCAGATAGGCGCGGCTTAGCCTACCAAATAGGCCTATCGAGGATACAAATTCGGAATTCTATTGTGTTATTGTGCCAAAGTTATGCCGCTTTTTAACTTTTTAATCTTTTAATAGGCCTACCGATATTTGCTAATCAATAACATTACTGTTAGGCCCTATAGTAACATACATGGGTTTTTCCAGGGGACTCTTTTTCATTGGCGCACCTTGTATACGTCGTAGTAAAGAAAGAGTCCGTACGTCCAGCGTCGGATGTGGTTTCAGGCTCCACAAGTGGAGCAAAAATAAATGCAAACGAACAGCAGTTAGCGGCCACATGCAGCGACGAACACGCCGAAACAGCGAAAAAGTCACGAAGGCCAGAGACTCACTCCACTGATAGATGGAAGCTAGCAGCTTTCCAGAAAAAAAACCCCAGAAAGTTGGAAAAATTAAACAGGCGTAACATTGACAAATCAATAAAACACAGCTATTTACACTGCACATAAACGATCAAAATGTCACGAAATGCGTTTTATGAGTTCAATAAGTTTGCGCCTACAGCTGAATATTTGGGAAAGAAAAAAAAGAAAGAAGGGTAAAAAGGCGCAAGGCAGAGAGGAGAAGGAGTTGGTGCAACTATGGGGAAGATTGCATCCTGCCGTTGAGTGGGATGGATGCCAATAACGAAAGCTGATATTATGTAAGGCCTATAAGACAGAATGGGCCAATCTTGATAATAATTTTCCAACCTCGTAACACATAGCGCAAACATCTTTAACTAATCTGAGAATGTCTCAAAATACGCGCTATATACAAGCTATAGACAACAATAGCGCAAGCAAATCAAACAAGTTAATAAAAGACCATGTTCTTAAAACGTGTGCGAAGCGACATAAATTAGGCTATTCAAACAAAAATAGATTCATTCAACATGCGCGCAATTTACTTTCTGACGGCACAATTATTAACCTTATAAATGACAGGTGATTTTATACAGAGGTAGCTCAAAGTAGCTATGACTGGTTGATTGATTAGCCTAAAGATCTTAACACGCAGTTCGTAAGTTTTTTTTCCAGGAGCGACATACGAAACACACTCGACGTTGTTTTAGTTATCTCTGTGGCAAACATCGTCGACATTTTCGTACTGTTGCCAAAGTTATGCCGCTTTTTAACTGGACACAGTGTAGTTTGCTGTATATCTAATTATAGACCTATTGCCATTTTGGTTAGGCCACACAGAATGCAAGCTCAAGGGCTTGGCGCTTAAACAAGAAACGGAGATGGCGCAGATTGCTCCAGAAAGACGAACGCCGACGCTTATATGAGTAATATTCGAGTCAAATATCAAGTCAGTTATGCAATATGAACAACAAGCAACAAGCGTCTCGATGTAACGGCTCGAGTCAAAACTTGAATCCGAATCCGAGTACTCAACTCGAGTTGCCATTTCTGAAATCAAGTCGACGGATCCTCAATAGGTCGCTGAGCTAAAGCTCAAGTTCCACTACTTCGGGCTGTTGTGGACTTGCCGGGACAACAAGTCGGATACGATACGCTTTAGGTCTACAGCATCTTGACACGTGAAGACTGAAAATGCGAGTCGATTCGTTGTAGGCTAGGTTTTCTTTTTTGTGGATTTTGCAAATTTACTATGCTACAAATTCAAAACTAATCAAAGCAGGTGGAGTTTGGGCCAAATTTTATTTTTTTGTGAATTTGCCGTACAACAAGCGGTAGACGACAGCACGACAAAAATCACCAAAATGTCGAAAGTTCCACACAAGTTGCACAGAGACACATCAACTCCACATCATATCGAAGGCATAGAATTATTAATACACAACATCCCAACCTGCCAGAATGTGTACACAGGCCCTGGGTGTACCAACAGGAAATAGCTATCCAAATAAAACCAAGTATAAACTTTTTGTGGGCAAGAATAACGTCAGAATGGATATATTAGACGTTCTGAGCCTCCGAAAACGTTACACCTTCCAAAAAATATCCGGCTACGGTGCCGGTTACACAGCTTTGCCCAGCGAATCGAGGACAAATCAGAGCAGTGGAGTCTGTGCTTGTAACATTTTCCGTTTTGCTCACAGCTCGGTGTATGATGTCCGTGGTCGTCAGACTTTGCGGACGGTGAAGTAGCCGACGCCGCGTGCTCCGGAGCGCCAGTCGAGCGCCGCGCAGAAGAACCGGTTCTCTCCGTACTGCAGGAACCGGTACGCCTCCTTGCCGACGTTCAGATAGCGCACATCCGGCTGCTTGAACCAACCGAAACGACCGTGCTGCTCGGCCCGTACGTGAAACGACTTGGGTTCAGCCCAGATGTCGATGCCTGGGACCTCGATACTCAGCGGCAGCGCCGTCGCTTCCGCTACCTCGAACTGCGCGACACAGAAACATACAACAACGACTGTACAACTATGCCGGTATAGTCATTAAAAGTTAAAATGTTAACAGTACTGTAGGGCTCTTTATTCGACACCCATTGCAGAGCTACGGAGCGTCACCTGTCATATGCGATCACACCTGTCACATGACACAGGTGAAAGCGCCCCGCCTTAATCCCAGACAGATCTACTCATACTCGATCTAGCTACCCCGGAGGAATGGAAGGCTGAGTTGACCTTAGTGTTGGTCATATAGCGAGATGGTTTACCTGTCCGCAGACAGTCACCCATCCAATTTTGTCACGATAGCGACTCGACCGTGAGTCGAACCCACGACCTCTCGATCATAAGTCCGACGATCTTGCCGTTATGCCATCAATCCGTCTTTGTCTATGTACATGTACATTTTTAAAGTTTTAATATTTTCTATGTTATTCAACAGTGAGACGTGCTGTAATGCTTTTTTTCAGTCGTATTGTGCTTTTAATGTACTGTGCTCTGTATATCTTACCATTTTTATCATTACTTTTCTTGTCTGCTTTTGGCGACTAAACTTACGCGTGTCTGTGTATGTGTATTTTAATTTTAACGTCGCTGCTCATAACGACGACGATGAGCGACGTCGACAAATGTCAGTTACAATATCTAACAAACAAAAATGTTGAGCAAGCACATCTTAACAAACATCTCTGCAAAACACAAATATTGACTAAACGTAAAACTAACACAGCCGAAGTATTTTGCTCAAAATGCCACAAACGAAGTACGAGTATACAAGATATGTAATGTGAAATGGTCATATAAATCCAACTACACTATATTTTACGTTTTATATTAACGTAAACTACTTCGACAATGTCGGGTTTTTAAACAAGAAATTTGAGCTAATGTTCACGAGACGCGCGAAAGCCTATAGCAGTTCCAGTTTAGTAGTTTAGCGAAAAGTTGGGGTGTTCACGCTAAGTTAATATACAAATACCAAATTCTCTATCTGGATCGCATAACGATAGTTCCGTGGCGCCACCTTGTGAATTATATAGACTTGTGTCGAAATCGCCAAAAAATCCATAAACCTCCTATTTTGGCGTTCAAGGTCATTCAAAATCATTGAATTCGGCGTCAATCGAGAGCCAGTGTACGACTTCCTATTAGTGATTAACTTACGCCCTATCTCGCACCGTTACTGAGATACAGCGACTTATTAACCAAAAATCGCAAACTTTGCCCACCCTTCTCTCATTTAGCGCCCTCGTTCGGGGTGACCCCCTTTGAATTTATGGAAAACCTTTACGGTTTCTGAAACTAGAGTCTTCCAGGCAGCCGATGGTGAAGATTTCGTGATCCTATCTTGCACCGTTTTTGACTGATCTACCCGTGTGACGGACAGACAGACGGACGGACAGACAGAATTGCGATGGCTAAGACGCGCTGAAAGCAGTATAGCTGTTTTCGCGCGTAAAATAATTTCCAACTGCGAAATGACGTTTAAAGCAGTACAAGCGCTCAGTATTTTACAACGCAAAATACTTTTAGCACATTCTAGTAAAATGTGTTCCAGAGTTTCCACACATTCATTACATACATCACATACATCAGATACTGCTGTATTAATTCTTTTCAAGTAATCATTTGTCAAACAAATTCCAAAACGCATTCTTGTTATAATGATTTTTTTTCTTATTGAGTTTTCATACTGAATTTTTAGGAATATTTTGGGTTCTATTCTGCGGACTGGTGTATAGCCTATTTACATGAGGCCCCGATGACCCATAACGCGGACAGCCAAACTGACAGACAGACAGACGGCATAAAGCACAAAAAGCATACAAGGCGTTAGCGCACAAATTATGCGTGCCACTTTTATGCGCCACCTTGCGTAGTGCACTGTGGAAGGTGGCGCATAAAAGTTGCACGCACTTGTAGTACATATACACCGTGGACCATTAAAAACGTGGCATTTTACTATTGTCGATATCTTCGCCAATTGACCAATTTTCAAAATTCTTTCACTGGCACACTCTGCGGACAGTTTGCAATAATGAGATTATTATATATCCCACCACACGGAAAATGCGTTTTATACTACCTCGCAAAAATAGAGGCTTAAATGTAAAAAAATTAACAACAACAGACATTTAGGTATATGAAAAAACATTTCAGACAAACATTGCACAGTGTCATACAGATCATTCACTGCATTGTTGGTCTCAAGTGTTTTTGTTTACATTTCGTTTGTTCATGAAAACTGTTTTAAAATATACTTTTCATATGATGTACTTAAAGTAGCTATCCAAATGATTTTCTTGACGCAGGAAAAATAGCCTAATTACATGCAGATGGTTTTAAGTTTGCACAGATTTAAAACTGTCATTCTACTCGGTCAGACGAAGTCGATTCGGGTGCTAACTTTAATCACCTTTCGGATATGCCGTTGTTAACTTCGCGAGGTTGGATAATCACTAATTCGCTTAATTTTTTTCACTTGGCAAACAGGATAGATGTGTATAATATGATGCTATTAATAACAGAACGGCGAGTCATTAGGCCCACGTTATCGCTAACACTTTATAACGGAAGGAAGGTTTTAGACGACCATCGATCGTTGGTCGTATATCAGTTGGACGTCCGGCCGTTTTCTAAGCGATTAGCGAATCACTTTTAATGAGTCCACTAAAACAGTTTATTTATCCACACACCAGCTCCTTATCCGCAACTTTACGTCCGCCAACGACAGCAGAGGTCATGTCATACTCAGCGTTTATTTATCGCTATAGATAGTTGCTTTGTTTGTTAACAGAATTATACAAAAAGTTACATGCAGATTTGGTTGAAACTTTTTAGGGAAGATTACACTTGGCTGAAGTAAAAGGTAATTAAATTTTAATAATAATCTGAGTCAGCATCTAGAGACTGGATCCGCGATAAGATGAAAGAATTCTGTAGCACTGCCATATAGGAAAAAGCTCCACCGAACCGAATATGGCGATGCCACGACTGCATGGTGCACATGGTGGAGTTCTGTGTTCTCTATCTGTCCCGTGCGAAAACAAAAAAGTGTAGAAAAAACGAAATAGATACGAACATTACTCAAGGCTAGAGTAATTCAAGCGCTAATTTTTAACTCAAAAAGTCAAAGGTCAGGGGTAAGATCAGGACTGCGCAGCTATAGGCGGACGGCCGCACAATACGTCGGCACTCGGCCGACATATTTTTTCAGTTACACATTTATTCTACACATTTTATTACACAATTGTATAACAGATCTATATAACCTATATAATCTTACAGTATCCTGTCGAGTCACACACAATGCACGGATACGTACAAGAAGAAAATAAAAATATCTTGCAGGCGTTTGGCTGAGAGACGCTAAGACAAATGTCGGTTTTCGTTTGTTTTGACCGCGACACAGATTTGTCATCGGCCGTTCTCGGGGCGCGGAACCTGTTTTCCAGGCGCTACCACATACCATAAAACACCCGGAAATAACGGCGCAAAGCGGGCCAGCAGATAACACCTTTCTGCACGCGCGAGAGAGTGAGTCCCACTGCAGACACTGTAGAGCAGTAGCAGCTGCACCTCTGTCGACAGCTGTTGATTTGTCAAGGCGCATTGCGGCGACTCGACATGGGCTGTGATAATTAATCAAACACAATGTATTACATGCGCGTTTCTCTCCGTCAGCTAATAAGATCGATGATACTTCAGACTTTTTGCCACTTTTTCTTCCCGCACTTGTAGCCTAAGTAGGCTATATCACAGAGCCCAAAGTCCACTTGCAGAACTTCCCGGCAATGCATTCCTTGCAACTATCGTTCAACAAACAAGTCATACAACGAGCTGTACTGAATTCGATTTGCGTTGACTTGCTCTACAGTTGACTTTTTGTACAGCAAAGCCACGAAAATTAGAAGCGAGTGAACTTTTGACTATAGCCGATAGACCTACTAATAACGCGTTGTGCGGTACATGTGCTTATTTGTCAGAGAACTGTTGTAAAATAAATCGGTAATTTATTGCAGTGGCCACTATCAAACCGCTTAACGTATAAGCATATATATAGTGAATTTCATAGGCCACTGTATATACTGAATATATTTCTGTTTATTTTTTTTATCCAACTCTTTAATAACGATTGAATGTTGTTTGTCCGTCTGTCTTTGACTGCTTGTATCTGTCTGTTTCTGTTTGTTTTTATGACATATTCGTTGCCTTAATTGGCAAATAAACGTAGGCTATATATAATTACATCAGAACTATTCTGGCTTTGCGGCGAGTATTCACGGACGATGGACGAATAACGGATAGATTTCAGCAAATACTGCAAGCGGGCAGCATTTCCATGCTGCTATTTTTGACCTGCTTTCATGCAGGCCGTCTCGGTTATTTGATCATGTTCGTAATTATGCACAATCACGCACATGAAGGTTGTAGTCCTTGGTGAACATATTTCTATGTATATAAATACACATTATACACTAGAGACTTCTAAACACGATACTACGTACGAGTATAGCCGCCCTCTAGGTTTGCGAGAGATGACGTTACAGACGACTGAGAACGTAAATCTATGCATAAAAAAATGAAATGACTCGTGCCTCATTCATGGGCGGCGCTAGGAATCTGAAGCTAAGAGGGCAACAAGGAGGCAAGGGCTAGGGCTCAGGGACAATATTTTTTGGTTGTGTGGGCCAAATATGATATATCGACTTATTCAGTTGTTGTGTGCATTGAAAAGATGTAGCAGGGTGCAGGGGCAGAAGAACCCCTGGTCAGGAGTTCAAGGAGGCGAAACCCCCCTAAAGCTGAAGCATTTTTACGCGCGAAAGCACCTACTGCTTTCAGCGCGTCTTAGCCACCGCAACTCTGTCTTTCTGTCTGTCCGTCTGGCACACGAGTGGATCAGTCAAAAAAGGTGGAAAGCTAGGATCACCAAATCTTCACCGTCGGCTGCCTGGAAGACGTAGTTTCAGAAAACGTAAAGCCTTTCCATAAATTTGAAGCGGGTCACCCCAAACGAGGGCGCTGAATGACAGGGGCGTAAGCAAAATTTGCGATTTTTGGCAAATAAGTCGTTGTATCTTAGTAACGGTGCGAGATAGGGCTATAGGTTACTATTAATGACTAATAGGAAGTCGTACACTGACTCTCGATTGGCTCTGAATTCAATGACTTTGAATGACCTTAAACCCACAATAGGGGGTTTTATGGATTTTTTGGCGATTTTGGGCTGCAACACGAGTCTATATTATTTAATGGTGGCGCCACGCTACTATCGTTATGCGATCCAGATAGAAAATTTGGTATTTGTTTATTAACTTAGCGTGAACACCCCAATTTTCAGCTAAACTACTGAACCGGAACTGCTATAGGCTTTCGCGCGTCTCGTAAACATTAGCTCAAACTTCTTGTTACCTTTTGGACGTGCAATAAAAGCCGCACATTTGCCTGCTTTTTAATATTTAAAAACGCAAAAACTTACAGACATCTGTGTTGTCTTGCAAAATATGACGTTTAATAAGTTACATCTAAAGAGACAAGAGACAAGATGGCACTTTATCACCGTCAACATTTTTCCTGGAGGGAAGCTGAGAGGGTAAGAGCACAGAACACAAAGAGCAGCTGGCCCCACCCTCCTTTTCACTCCCCCTCTAATCTGGCGAAGCCCATGGCCTCAAAGCTTGCTGATGAAGTGACGATTTCTTGCCTTTATAATTATTGTGCGCGCAAAATCGGCAAAAAAGTCAAAAGCACGAGCGCTATAACAGGAAACTGGCCGGCGTAAAATTATCTTTAACCAGTAGAATGGCCCAAAGTCACAGAAAAGAACGTGGCGCTACAAACTTTCAGAAAACTTGAATTTTGTTGCAGGGGTTTGAATATACTGCAATACAACAGAATAATGTTTTATCGTAGTTCTATTGCAGTTTATTGTACGATTGACGGCATTCGATGGCCCATCCCCGTACACCTCCTATAAGCGCAAAACTCTCGCAAAAATTTTTTACGCAAGCCGAGTTATAGCCAATTTTGTCCCAAATTTCGTTGCCATGGCAACGGGGTTTAATGGGGGTCAACCGCGGGTAAATATAAATGTCACCATTAATTATTAAGCCGACCTTAAAACCCTATTTTAGAACCAAAAATTACGACTCCATCTTGCACACAATGGAAGTTGACAGTTTAAAAAAAAATTAAATTTTCCTTAAAGGCGTAATTGTAATTTTTTCGAATTGTTTGAATAAATAAGTCAAAAATTAAATTTTTATTTTGTAACATCAAAAAGGCACTTCCTTGCGCAGAACCGCGTCATTTGACGTATTAAGCGTAAATATCGGTCTAACGGACTCGCGGCGTGTAAATGTATATGAGGAGCAAAAATCCTTGGGCGTATTGAGCCCAAATTTTTTTTATTAGTAGGGGTCCACGACGTAATCACGCCATTCAAATTTGGTGATGATCGGTTCAGGGGTTTTTGGTTGGCTGAGGGTCAAAGTTTGCCCTTTTCCATAGACTATGAAGGTCGTCCTTACAACACTCACACTATCGCGATGGGTAACTGTCTGCGGACAGGTAAAGCATCTCAAGGTCAACTCAGTCTTCCATCCCTCCGGGGTAGGTAGATCGAGTACAGACCTGTCTGGCTAAGGTTATGACGGGGCGCGTTCACCGGTGCCGGATGGCAGCTAACACTGTGTGATTCCATATGGCAGGTGATGCTACGTAGCTAGAGCTATACACCACCTTTACTTTTTTCACTTTTGAGTGAGGTGGTGCGTGTACATACGTTGTATATAGAAATACGTACGTAGAATCCGACGCGGAGTCGTGACTTGTGCACGTGTGTGACGCTGCGCACCGAGCACTCTATGGTGACTGCGTGTCTGGGTGCCAGGACGCTGTGTCGTGGGTAGACCTTGACGTCGAGGCGTGGTACTGACGCGTACCTCCACGGTGTCCTGCGGCGTGCGTGTGGCTCGACTGACGTCACCGCCCCAGGCAGGCAAGCCGCTACTGCCAGCGTCAACAGCAAGCACCAGCAGACAGCAGTTGTACCCGCACCCGCTACGCGACCACTTCCTGTTACGTGACCATCATCCACCGCAGCGTCGTCCTCGCTTCCGGTCTCTCTGCAAGTCAAAGTAACAATTAATATTGTAAAGCATCGTGACCAACTAAGCTTAAACATAAGACATTGTAATAAACGTTTACGAAAAATAGGTCTACTGGCACTATTACGCGAAATCGCCTACAGCTACACATTTCTCCCTACCGTGGTCTGTCTGTATCTTCGTCGTCTGTCACATTCGTGTACGGTGCTTAAACCATACGACGGATTTGGATAGCCTACCATTTGACATGTAGGCCTACACCTGTAAGATCTAATGACACGTTGTGTTAGATTGAGTTCATGACATTAGGAAAGGGGGAAATTTTGAGTCAACCCTTAGCTAAACATGCAAGTGCAAATTGCTGCTGTTATAGAATACGATAGAAAAATCGTATGGACAGGGATCGCACGTTTTACGAAATTACTTTGTTGCTTGCAGTTTTCTCCTCTGTTTTTCTTTTCACAGCTGCTCTCTCGAACTCGACTCGACTATTTTATGTGCCAGTTGTAAAAAGCGTATTCCGCAGATACTGAAATTGTATAGGCCATATTATAAAAACAACAAATCAATAAAAATTTATTCGTCGCATTTTTTTCGAAATTTAAATCAGTGGCATAGCCATAAGGGCAGGGGGCCCAGGCCCCGCCCAATCCTCCAGACGAAACATAAGCATACGTATTTTAAACTGCACGAAATTTGCCAAATGGGTTCGTTTATTTTCGGGAGACTAATTAAAATTGTTGCCACTAGATCTCATCTTTTAAAGTTAAAATGCACTAAATTCGATTTTGGCGGAACTTCGCCCCAGATCCCACTGGGAGAGCTCTCAGCGCTCCCCAAACCCTAGCTGGATTTTAGGGGGTCCTAATTCTAAGGGAACGAAAAGGAGGAGAAGAGGAGAGGACAGGGGAAAAGAGGGGAGGGATAGAAAGG
>Ga0209367_1011043_pt1 | contig 12027 bp, 9 predicted proteins | sample WorMetLIZISLAND2_FD_187412 | JGI IMG/M metagenome (GOLD analysis project Ga0209367, IMG submission 187412) | Marine gutless worms symbiont microbial communities from Max Planck institute for Marine Microbiology, Germany - Olavius geniculatus... ... | reverse complement strand
TGTTCTTAAAATTTCTCGCAAAGTAACACATGCTATTAAGTGCTGATTCTCTAACGATTATTTTTGTCAAAATCTATTGCTATTGAACTAGGACTGTTGGAGTTATTGCAATAGGTAGCAGGGGTCCGTTTTTTTTGAGACACAGTGTATGTGCGACTGATATTGTTTTATTTAATTTCTAGAGACTGTATAACAATGCCGACATGCACCTACTTTGCATTATAGGCTTAAACTATGTAGCGTTGCTTTGTAATGTGCAATGTAACGTGCGATTTTTCCAAAGATTTCATTCATTCACCGATCATCCGATCTATACATATTTTTGTTTTATTGTCTTTTAGGTCGACTCCATGCGCAAAAGGTTTATTTTCGATTTCACTGAAATCTGGTAGTTTTTGTCGATATCTAGAGATGACGGAATGCCATATCTCGATTCAAGATCATTTCAAAATTAAACAACTATTAAATTTTAAAATTCTTTTTTTCAAAGTTTATCTTTTCCCTCATTTACGACGGGAAGCTGGTAAATGACTACTGACTCTTTAGCTAGAGCGCAGTATATAAATTCGGTTGATTGGACCAGATTCTTGACATTTTTGTTAGTTTTTGAGACACGTGACTTTAAACTTGGAAGAAAATTATGAATTTAGGAGTCGAATATCGGGGCTATTTTTTCATTTTGGATTAGGCCTATGTTCTCCGCTACAGGGGCCAGTCAGTTTGCGCACATTTTGTGAAATATTTTGCTGACAAACTAAGTCAACCTTTCAGTCGCTGACATTTGCTTATACGACGAAAATGTTGCTTTGTGCTTCTAGTCAAGACTGCTACTTTAATTGATTTTTGTTACAAATCGGCAGTTTATAATGCGAGCATAAGTACTGTTTCGTTATTACCGGTATTGTATAGCAGAAACTAAATAAACACCCAGGAATATGTCAAATTTTCGTAGTTTTTTACTTTCGCAAATGTGTTTTTCTATTTATTTCATCGGAGCGAAATTATATGATACGTGATGTAGTGTGATTTTTGTAAAGATTTTTGCACGTTACCATGTCTGTCTTCAACCTGTTTTATCTTCATCCTTTTGCCATAGCCCATCATCACCGCAAGTCCACAAGGAGGTTTAGCGCAGCATAAATAGCACAGATATTTCTGGGACCACCCAGCAGAAAAAAATAAGTAAATAATGTTGAGGGTGGAAGGTGAATGTCAGACGATCGAGTAGGTCCAGGTGTGAGCCAAGGAGCAGAAAAGTCTGAGAGGTTGAAGAAGATTGGCGGTGACACTGCAGAGGCGATGTCGGTGATGTCGTGGGACGGCCGCGTTGCTCCTTGCGTAACTAGCTGTGTCTTACCTAGTAGTTGACGCTATAGCTTAATGCGTTGTGCATTCATCAGTCAGCAGTAAGCTTTGCTAATTTCTGTAAACGTTCTGCGAGCATATAGTGCTGAGGCGCGTTTCGCACTTTTTTTCTCTGAGAATCTCACTTCTACGGCTCAGTAGTTCTCACTAGTTCTCACGAAAAGTATGAAACGCGCAAGTAAGAATTCTACGAGAATTCTAACGTCGAATTCTACGCTAGCCAACTCACAAGCAAGTGGGCGGAGCTAGCATAACATAGCAAAGGAAAATCTTGCTCACCATTTCTCAGAGAAGCTCAGAGAAAAGGAAGTGCGTTTTAAAAAAGTGCGAAACGCGCCTCTATTATATAGGCGTACGCTAAAGTTATTCAGCAAATTATGTTCGACAGATAACAGTAGGCTAAAGGTGGCAGCAGTTAAATGTCAAAATCAGCGAGGAGCCACTAAGAATTTAACATTTTTGTTATTAATTTTGCGAACGTTTAATACGCACAGCTATACAACAACCTAATTAGGCCTAATTGAATGATTTTATAGGTAATAGAATGAAGTTGTAGTCAACCATCAGTAAACTGACAATTCGATATCCTGAACGTGAAAGAGGACATTCCTGCATGTTATGTTTGCATATGCATCGTCCTCCCGAAGTTTTGCTTTAAGCTTATTAAATTTACGTTGAGTTTTCAGGAGGTCCCAACATCGCTGATCTTAAACGACATTGAACTTTGGCCTACATTTGCGTAAAAACGTCAGAGCAGCTGTCAGTCGGTGGTCGGTCATGCTCGGCGGAGCGATGCTCGATCGCCGTCTCGTGTAGGCCTATTGCTGCTGGTATAAACCTAATATTGCTCTCACTGCTGCGCAGAGCGTAATTATTGCTTCAGTTAGACGTAGGCCTATAGAGTAGTGCACTAATAGCAGCGATCAACGTAGCATCTCTTAACGTTACACACGATATAGAGCTAGTCGGAAGCTGCAGGCAATGGATTGTGGGACGATGCACGTGGTCGTGGCGTGGCTGATGGTTGTCGTCATGATGGGTACAGCGGATCTGTCGTCAGAGGCTGCAGGCGTAAAGGTGGAGGACGCCGACGAACACCAGGTGACCTCTGGCAGGGACACGCCGCTCGCCTGGCCTGCCGCGCTCACTGCCGCTGGTCGACGACGTCGTTCGACGGCCGCTGATGATGATGACGATGAGCAGTTCCAGTTCGCTGTCGTCGTCGACGCAGGCAGCTCCGGCAGTCGGGTACGCGTCTACCGCTGGCCGACGCCGGCCGGCGGCGCCCGCGTGGCCGTCCAGGCTCCCGGCGTCGAGGAGGTTTTCAACAAGAAGATCGAGCCGGGACTGTCGGCACACGCCGACGACTTGACGCGCGTGTCCGAAGACATCCAGACCGTTCTGACTTACGCCGCCGAGCACGTCCCTGGGCCGCAGCAACGCAGTTCACCCGTCTACATCCTCGCAACTGCAGGTCGGTTAGCCGTTACGTTTTCAAGGACTTTGTGTTCAACGCCAAGACCAAAGCTAATGTTTTACAAGAAAAGCAAGGCCAAAAACAAGGACAAGGATTGGGACCAAGGCCAAGGCCAAGGCCAAGTACACTGCTTTTTGACCTCAACGCGCCTTGAGAACGAGGAAAAGTCACATCACTGTCGGTTTAATAACCAATGTTTGATCCCACGAAAACTTCGATGCACCGTACTTGCTGTTTCTTTGCTCTCCGCGACTTGCATTCCCATGTCCCCGTGATTACCAGATCGCGCCGGTCCTTGATCTCTAAGGGTCAGCTGAGCTTCTTATTTTACAAGTACCACAAGTTTCTTACACGGCAGTGTTAATAAGCAGTGACGTCCTGGAAGTAGAGCAGGGGAAAACTATTTCTGCTAAGTGTTAGCCTGTCAGAAATTTTTTTTCTCAGAATACAAAATTCTTCGTGCCTTTGACATTCGACAATTTTACGTCAAGGTGACGCTCCACTTGCCACTGAGAAACTATGTATCAAACTCGGTCTGTTAAGGTGCGTACAGAGCGACAGAAATGAAATAAAATAAAAACCGGAGCGCGGCTTTCATTTTGTCATTTCAATTCTGTCAGGCTGTCGCGTTGCACGCACCTTTAAATGTTTCTTTCGTTCAGTTACAATCCTCAGCAGTCCGAACGGATAGAGCGATTGCCTGACGCGGCTTTAATTTCCGAGTGTCGCCTAACAATGATGATGGTGCTGATGATGCAGGGTTGCGTCTATTGGTGGAGGATAGGATGAACTCTCTGATCAGTCACATCGACTCGATGATGCGTCAGTCGTCCTTCCAGCCGTTCCTTTACACTTCCGGCTTCAACACTCGCGTTCTTAGCGGCGAGGAGGAAGGCGTCTTCGCCTGGATCGCCGTCAACTACCAGCTGGGAGTCTTTAGCAACGACCGGAGTATGACGTTTTAATAGCGCTCGGTCTCACATTATGTGACATAAAAAATAAAATGGCACGAAACAAGCTAAACAACTGTAAAACAACGCATCGTTTCTATTACGCGCTACAGCAAAATGCTTTGCGCGTATTAGCTATAGTTTCTGGCGTCTGTCCGTTTGTCCGTTTGTTTGTCCGTCGGTCACACTCTGCAGCCCTATTAAACCAGTGCACGCTATCACGAAATTTTCACTGTGGGCTGTCCCTAAAACTTTAGTTTTTGTAACAAAATTTCGTGCCCACTGGGTAAGAGTCTTCTTGCTTCTCATTTTTAAAAATTGATCAAAATTTGTTTATAACTTCTTGTTAGTTCTTGGCAAACGAAGCGACACGTATGTAGGCTGCTCGTACGTACAAATGTAACTTTCTTCAGCGAAGTTAATCGCAAAGCAACCGTGAGCTTGCTGTCTAAATTTTCTTAAGTGATCGGCCTTTGAAAAATTCATCAAAATTCGCTGCTATGGCGCTAATGGCCCAGAAACAGTTGGCCTACATTTATTCGTAAAACGCACAACTCTGAGTACGAATACAGCAGTATAAATTAAGGCAACGTTGTAAAGCACTGCCATCACTATCAGTGGCGTAGCCAAGGAAGGGCCTCGGCCCAGATCCCCCAATCTTTTAGACAAAACATAAGCATACGTATAAACTGCACGAAGTTTGCCAATTTGTTAAGTTTGTTTTCGGGAAAATAATTAAAACTGTTGTCACCAGATCTGATCTGTTAAAGCTAAAATGCACCAAATTTGATTTCAGACCCCGCTGGGGGAATTCTCAACGTTCCCAGAGACCTTAGCTGGATTTTAGGAAATCCTACTTCTAAGGAAAAGGAGGGGAGGAGAAAAGGAAAGGACAGAGGAAGAAAGGGAAAGGTAAAAGGGGGGCAGGGACAAAAGGGGAAGGGGCAGGGAGAGAAAGAGTGACGAGGTCCCCAAGTTAAAATTTCTGGCTTCGCCACTACTAGGACAGGGGAGGAAAAGGGAAAGGTAAAAGGGGGAGGGCAGGGACAAAAGGGAAAGGGTCAGGGAGAGGAAGGGAGACGAGGTCCCCCAAATTGAAATATCTGGCTATGCCACTACTAGCTATTGCATATAAATTACACCTTGCATCAGTCATTCGCTTCTGAGGTTTAGTGAATGGTTTTATGGACGACGAGGACTGTTTATGTGACAGCATCGACGCGATAGCATCACAGTTCGTTGAGTTTGTCAATATGTCTGCACTGCTCCTGGTGAGCAGGCTGCAGTCACGCTGTTTTTATGCAGTGTGCACACGTAAAACACGAAACATTTACAAACAAGTTTTTACAGTGAAACAGGCTTAAAATGTTTCTAAGAAAATGTTTTGCGGTAAAAAATCTCGAAAGTATTGCAAACATTCCTTCGCACGGCTCGAAGATCGGTTGAGCTAACCAGTTAACGTAAAGTTAACATTATTTTGCAAGAAAGCTTCAGAGCCGTCGACTTTCTGTGGTAAGCTGGTCGCGGATGACAAAAATGTTGTAATAAAATTATTTTACATGTGACCAGGTACCAAAACATCTTGCGACTTTTTCGTTGTGTGCGTAACCACCGGATAGCGATTATCTTAGTCATGTTTTTTCATGCAATTTTTACTGAGTAAAAACGTTTCTACAAAATGTTTGTCTTGCGCGTAATCACAAGGCCTTAATGCACCGCATTAGCGCATTAGATGTTTTGACGACAATGCGCCATATAAATTTACATTTGACATTGACCGGTATATTGAAGCGTCGTTTGCAACGCATTGAATGCTCACCTAGAGTCAGAAGCCGCGTGACACATGATCGCTGATGCACGCCGAAGGTGCATAAACATTCCGATTTTAAATGAAACAGGTTACAAGTTACAACGAAGTAGCCTGTCACGTTATAGCCTATCGTCGTCCCGTTTGCGTTGCCTCTTCGTTGTCAGTCAATTTGCGTAGCAAATATAGCAAGTGCTAACTGTTCAGCTGTACGCAGAGCTTAGTACTTCACACTACGTGTGTTGTTAATAGCGTGCAGCAAAAAATGACAACTAGGTCCGTAACTAAAGTTTTCGCTGTCTTTATGTGTTTATCTTTATTTACGTTTGTTTTAACTTTTATGCATTAAATGATTTGTTTACTTACTTACTCATTTAAGTCGGTAACTGCATTGTCTAAACTCTAAAGGCAAGACAGTTAGATTAGAGATTACTTAATGTAGCATATTCCGAAATAAATACCGGCAGTCAAGAGTTAATTTTGATTACGTGATTTATTTCGTTTTTACTACTGTTGTTATTTTTGCACCTGTTGTAATACAATCTTAACTGGTTTCAAGGAGGTGTCTGCTAGTGCTGTGACGCCGCTTAATTAAAATGTTGGTTTGTTTGTTTGTTTGTTTATTTGTTCAAAGAAACATTTAATAAACAGTGACAATGTTCAGCAGAACTGGAGCACGCAAGGCATAAAAATGCACTCACTGCGGCCCAAAAACTGTCAAGGCACACACATGTCACCAGCCATAATACATCAACATACAAACTATTCAGAGACTATAAAAACTACCATAAAAACACGAACACACTATCTAAAAATCATCTAAAAAACAAACCTACACAATCAAAGTTCACTTGCTCAATGCTCAAATGTGTCTACAAAATGTTAACAAAACCGGGAGAAAACATTTTTGACGCATTTCGTTGCATTTTCTACTGTCTTAGGCATATTATTGTTGCTGATATCATGCAAGCAATTGCAATGATGATGATGATTATTATTATTGTTATTAATGTGCCACAAACTACATCCGTTGTCTGCGCTTTTAGGCCTACTGATATGTACTCAATGTCTGCCGACTTTTTTAAAAAAAAACTATTGTAATTATCTTCGTTGCAAATGTATAATTAAAGGCGCGTACAGAGCGACGTAACTGAACTGAACTGAACTGACATGATTTAGTTTTTGACGAACTGACCAATGCGTAAGCAGTAATGCATTATAGTGAGTACCGCCTAACAGCGACGGAGGCCTACGTGACTACGCTCACGTATGCGCCAACCAATGACCAATGGGCTCGCCCTGCTTGCCCACTGGTCAGTTAGTCAAAAACTAAACCGCGTCAGTTTAGTTCAGTTACGTCGCTCTGTACGCGCCTCAAGTATACAATGATCTCTCCGGAGACGGTCATTTGCGGTTCTACACGGCTGTGTGGTATTTGGACTGCAGAGTCAGGAGACAAGCTGGCCGGGATCATGGAACTGGGTGGAGCGTCGACGCAGATAGCGTTCGTACCGGAAGGTAACATCTTGGCGGACAAGTTCCCGGTGCTGATCGGCGGAAAACGCTACCCGCTCTACGTGCACAGCTACCTCTACTACGGCCAGGACAGAGTCAACGACCGCATCAAGCAACTTCTAGCCGACCAGAACAGGAACTCACACGAACCGATTATTAACCCCTGCTTGTTGCGCGGTAAAAATCCTGCAATTTACAATAATTAGGCCTATTTACAGCCAATTTACGATAGACCTAACTCTAGACGTATTGATCGGCGATTTCGCTTTTAGGCTCAGGTCGCAACTACATAACTTCTGCAATTAAAACTGTTGACCAACTCTTAAAGTTTTGATCCGGCACGCTACATATCAGTAAATTTGCATTATATTAATGGAGAGAAAATTAGGCCTATCTTCGTAACGCACGCAACGAACTAGGTAAACGCACACGCAGTAGTAAAAGTTCAGTGTACAATTTTACAGTAGGCCTAAAAGTTATAGATCGCTGACGACTTCACAATCACAAGCAAAAAATGTTGTGAATAATTTCATCATTAGTGCAAATTAGAGTTTGGCAATCGTCGGTTAGTATTCGAAAAATTCCGACATAAACCTTCAGTGTAAATTATTTCTATTGGATAATTGGTCCGCTAAGTGTTTCCTAGCAATTCTTTGGCTTTTGGCTCCCTCTCAAGCGCTGTCAGGTTTTCCGGTGAAATGGTCAGTCTCATTCGTCGCGCGTGCCGGTAAGCTGTACCGGCTGTTGTCGCGTGCATATGTTTACAGTGAAAGAGTGAAATCAGCCATTTCGTGAGATCACTAAAATTTTCAGTAATTTCATGAAGTTACTGTTTCAATCGGGGATTTCATGAAATCACTAAAAATGTTAGTGTAATCACTGAATTTATGCACCAGATATTTCGCGAAATAACTGAAGTTTGCAATCCTAACTGTCTACTGTTTTTTTCATAGCATGAACGTGTGTGTACTGTATATGAAGTAGCAAAAATATGTACAGGCAACGCTGAATATGGCAATGTAACGTTTGAATTTAAACAGTGCATTGAACACTGAACAGTTTTTACGCCCGAAAGCAGCTGCTGCTTTCAGCGCGTCTTAGCCATCGCAATTCTGTCTGTCTGTCCGTCTGTCCGTCCGTCTGTCTGTCACGCGGGTGGATTAGTCAAAAACGGTGCAAGCTAGGATCACCAAATCTTTACCGTCGACTGCCTGGAAGACTCTAGTTTTAGGAACAGTAAAGCTTTTCCATAAATTCGAAGGGGGTCACCCCGAAGGAAAGCGCTAAATGAGAGGAGGTGGAAAAAGTTTGCGATTTTAGCCAACAAGTCGTTGTATTATATCTTAATAACGGTGCGATATAGGGCCTATGTTACTATTAATCCCTAATATGAAATCGTACATTGGCTCTCGATTGCCACCAAATTCATTAAACTTGAATGACCTTGAACGCTAAAATAGAAGGGTTTTATGGATTTATTTGCGATTTCAGGCTGCGAGACACATTTCAAGAGCGAATTGCACCGAAACCAATTGAGATCGTCATGGACAAGCTGCGTATGAAATTTTCAGCATTGAACGTAGATTTTGACGTTCCAAGTCTCGATTTTCTAGGTTCAAGAAAACCTGCGCATGAGGGCATCAAAGAGCGGTACCCCCATAAAAGTCGCGACGAAATGGCTGGATATAGACTGACAGTTTGCGAACAGAAACTGCCATAGACTTTCGCGCGTTTCGTGAGCATTAGCTTAATTTTCTTGTATTATACGTTCAGTCAGCAACGCAGCCTAAAACACAAATCATATCAAAGAGTAGCAATCGTAAAAGCACGGTAAAATGAAATGCAAAGTCAAGACATGTATTGAAAACGTAAAATATCACAATGACACAAAAGCCACTACACTGTGTCCAAAAAACGTCCCAATTTGTCATTTTCCATAACTTTGCCAAATATTAACTGATTTTTAAAAAATTTTTCACTGGCACATACTGTAAACAATTAGCAATAAAACAGTTAATTAATACTTTAACTGTGTCGCTACACTACCATGTGAAACATAAATTTTCATAAATCACTAAAATCACTATAAAACATATGCAAAAAATCATTTTTTGAAACAAATTTTACTATTTTTCATACAAAAATTGAATTATGTTTAGCTTTACGTACATTTCTAATGTTTGTAAACAAAAGCAGATGATATTGTCGTGAAGTCGTAAATAGTAATTTTTATGCACTAACAATATACCAGTGATGTAATGTGCCATTTAATAGTAGAGACGAGGCACTGGTTAAGAACTTGTACTGGTTTATAAAGTACAATTTTCGGAGAATACTGGCAGATAAGCTGCAACAAAAAAGAGTGGGAATGCTATTAACAGAAAATTTGGGAAACATGCAGCACCGACCAAAAGCATGAGACCGGAAGACTGAAGTACATGAACGTGACCACTGTGGACGAAATAGCAGGCTTGCTAAACCACAAAGGCCAGAAACAAACATATCGTTCAATACGCCAGATATCCAAAGAAACGGAACTAACAAAGTGTAGCATTGTACAGATCATTTACTGAATTTTGGGTCGGAAGTTATTTTGTTTACCAACACGCATGCTGTCCATTATTGTCAGCTTTTTTGTATTTATATTTTACAAGATAGTGTAGCAACACAGTTAATGCGTGGCGCGATATTCAATAATCACTTTCTTTCCAATTGTTTACAGAATGCAACAGTGAAAGAATGTTGAACATCGGTTAATACTTGGCGAAAATATAGACAATCACAAAATGTGACTTTTTTGAGACACAGTGTAGAAATTACACATTTATGTTTCATACTCACTCCACACTAATACATGCCCAACTATAGGCTAATCATATCACACAATAGCAACAATCCTAATGAAAATATACTAGTGAGTAATGACATTGGTTACAGTAATAAAACAACAAGACATACATTGAACTTAGCATCCATACTGCCATAACATCTGGAGTTACACTTCACTTTTGCCTTGAAGCATTTACAACGATTTATCTGACACTTTTTCGCTTCACCACAGTTGCATTCGGCGAATCCTTGTCCGCCAGATGTAGACTGTGCAATAACTGCAAGGTGCTCAATGATACGGCATTCTCCTGGCCAACGTCGCCAGGTGTTAGGAGTCGTTGCGGACAGACATTGTACAAGCCGTACAAGACGTTTAGTATATTAGCAATGTTCTTGCACCATCTAAAATCTGATTATTTCACGAATTTACTGACGCGCCTCTCAGTAAAATTGTGGAAAATGCCCTTATCATTTTCAGTGATTACACGACATACCTAGGAATTTTGGCGATTTTATGGCATTCCGGATTAAAACAGTAACTTTTTTAAATTACTGGAAATTTCAGTAATTTCACGAAATGACTAATATTCACACTTTCACTGTAACATATACAGGTGACGTTGTATGGCACGGGGGACTCAACCGAACATTCAACGGCAGTGGCGACCCGGCCGGCTGTATTCAACTTCTTCATAGAATCGTACGAAAAGCCGAGCCGTCTAGTTGCTATCCCAAGCCGTGTGCCATTGGAGTCTTTTACCAGCCGACGATCGACAGCGAAACGAGTTTCTACGCCCTGGACGCGTTCATCTACGCTCTTAAACCAATCGACGCCCTAACGACAGATGGCACCTACGTACCGCGCACTGGGTTTGAGAAAGCGGCAGAATTCTGCTCTAAGGTTTATCTAGTAGATTTCATTCTACACTATAGTAGTCATTTTTTTGCTTTTCATCAACTGTTCCTACATTACTTTTCTTACCAATCAATCAGTCATTTATTTGACTCAGACCACTTGGATCCATATACATCTACCGAGACACGAAAACAAGAACGCCTAAAAGTAGGTTAATGCGAAAAAGTACAGTAAAGAAGCAGGCCTACTAACACACTAAAATATAAAAAATACAGTAAATACTGTGTCTGGTAAAAAAAGTAAACCTATTAGTATTGTACAATACAAATGTCAAATCCAAACGAATCTGAATAAAATTCCGTATAATTAATTTCCAATGAAGTGCTGAAGCAATACCAAATTTCGTTAAAAACATTATTTCTTAACGAAGTTATTAATTGCTGAATATCGATAACAAAACATGACGTTACATAAACATCTCTGTATACATTTGCGTAATTCCAACGAACGACATCTGATTTTGGCAAAATTCCACGTCAGCAATATGTTGTCTATTGGCAATCAATGTGCCAAATTTCAGTTAAATCTCGCAACGCAAACAATAGCTACAGACTACAGAGGCTTGTGTGAGGTCACCCCAAAATCGTGAGGAGTCGATTTTCCGCAACAGTTTGTTTAATCCTGACAGTGTCCACGGCTTACTGGGAAATTCCGCGATAAACCTTTAACACCATACCCTTTCTCTTGTCTCAACGGTTAAATTAAAGCATGATTGTCTGCAGAAAATACCACTTTCTTATTGTTTACGTTATTCTTTGCGTTGATTGCGTCAACAAATGTCACATCCGATCGAGCAACTGCACTGCAGAAGTCTACATATATAACGCCATATTGGTGACAGAGATAATTAATATCGATATTCAACAATCAGTTTATACACTTGTTAACGGCAACATTTAAGGACTTGCACATCGAAAACAGCAAAAATTACAAAAGGTGTGTCAATGTGCTGCTGAATAATATCATTTTTTGTAATTTTTGCTGTTTTCGATGTGCAAGTCTTTAAATGTTGCCGTTAACAAGTGTATAAACTGATGTTTTATACATTTATATTTGCTGTTTTATTACTAAAATACTGTTTTCCTACTGGTGATCAGTTACAAAGATATTGCGCTTCAGATTTTGTCTTACAGTAGCCAAGCCGATTACAACTGTTACCGAGTTATAG
>Ga0209367_1011042_pt1 | contig 12029 bp, 7 predicted proteins | sample WorMetLIZISLAND2_FD_187412 | JGI IMG/M metagenome (GOLD analysis project Ga0209367, IMG submission 187412) | Marine gutless worms symbiont microbial communities from Max Planck institute for Marine Microbiology, Germany - Olavius geniculatus... ... | reverse complement strand
GTCCGAAATCGAGCCAAATCTTGCATGTTTTTGGCCCCTGAAATTTTTTTGGGGTGCGCCCCCCAAAATTTTGCACAGGCATTATAAAATAGCGTCTAGTACTGACCATCGTGCAAAATTTCGCGCCAGTCGGCCTGCACATCTCGGAGATCTCGCGTTGCAAGAAAAAACGTCACGCGTAAAACATAAGTCCTTCCGAAAACTATCGTTTTCGGGTGGACTAACAAAAGGGGTTCTTTTTTATGAAACACCGTGTATAGTCTAGGATTGATGTACAGTGTGTGATTGAGTTGATTATGTTATAATGTTGTTATTTATTTGTTTTTTGTAGGGTGCAAATATTCTTCTGACAGACGAAGGTGATGTTAAACTGGGTAAGTTTGATGTTTAAATTTTTTCATTAATCTCCATTTTCGTATTATTTATGACCGTACTTAGTCAGTTAAATTTTTAGGTCTAGTCTTTCTCTGATTTTTACACGCGAGAGCTAGCATAGCTATAGCACATATTGGCTACGGTAATTCTGTCTGTCTGTCTGTTTGTCACGACCCGGTACAAATCCAAGACCAGGTAAGTTCGAGATTTCGGGTTTTCACCATATGATAGCCTTTGGTCTCTAGTATTTCATGACAAAATTTCATCCCGCTGGGTAAAGGGGATCCCATCAAACGAGGGGGCGAAAGATAGGCACCCCCCTTAAAAGCATTATTTTACCACTACAGGCTTGCCTAACGTGAAAATGGTTGCAGATAGGCACAGACATGCTACTTATCATACAAGCACTAGCGTCGAAGCTTCTTAGAAATGTCAACATCGATGACTTTGAATGACCTCAAACCCCCAAAATAGTGGGTTTTAGTGAAATTTTCGTGATTTTTTTGGGCTGTGACACGCGTTTCAAAAGTGAATTGCGCCAAAATGGCTGGAGATAGACCAAAACAACCTGCATGTGAAATTTTCAGCAATGAACGTAGATTTTAGCAGTCCAAGTCTGAACCCTCTACGTTCAAGGAGGGTTGCGCAAGCGGGTATCAAAGAGGGTTAACCTTCTAAAAAGTTTTTATTTATTCGTTGTTGGCTTGTCTAGCATGAAAATAGTTGCAGATATCCACAGACATGTTGCTTATCGTAACAAGCACTAGCGACGAGCTTCTTAGAAATGTCAACATCGATGATCTTAAATGACCTTGAACCCAAAAAATATTGATTGTTAGTGATTTTTTTGGCAATTCTTGGCTGCAAAGGAGTGAATTGCGACAAAATGGATAGGGATAGACCAAGATTACTTGCGAACAGGAACTGCTATAGGCTCTCGCACGTCTCGTGAGCATTAGCTCAGATTTTTTGTTAATTTTGTTTGTGCAGATATTAACTTGGTTATGTTTAATGTGATTGTTTGTAATTTTTTTTATCAATCTTGCTGCGTTTCTGTCAGTATTATATTATATATTTATTATTTCATCGTACACGAAGTACAGAAAAAAAAGAAAAAGAAAAGAAACGACAATAAAAAACACCTGTGTGATGTGTGTAAAATAATTGTAATTTGTTATGATTGATGACTGTCATGGAATTGGAAATGGCAAATAGTGGTTTGTTTGTTTTTAGCTGACTTTGGTGTCTCAGCTCAAATTACTGCCACACTAGCCAAGAGAAAGTCTTTCATCGGCTCGCCATATTGGTTCGTATTTTTATTGTCAACGTGGACTCATTGGGCTGGTTAGTCAGTACCTCGTCGATGGAGAGCGTTTGTGTTTTCACTTAACTGAAGTTGCAATTTGTCTTTTTGCAAGGTTACTCAAACTTGTGAAATGATTTTTCAAAAAGTTTTTGGAGGGTTGGAATAAGGCCCACGAACAGTCCGTTAGATTTTGGTGGCAATGTAGATCTAAGGCACTTTTCACTTTTCAGTAGCCAAGCCGCTTGGTTACGCTTTGCCAAGCGGCACCAACCGCCTCACGTACATGTTTGTTTGCGCTTGCTTGTAAACAATAGATGACACCGCATTGCATAATAATGTGGATTGCTGTAAATTTTCGTTTTCTTTCTGTATGGCATTTTTTTATTAGTGTTACTAGCATTTTGTTGTTTTGTTCTTGATGGATTGCACGTGGAATAAACAACAATTATTTTCGCTTTTTGCAAATTTATCAATCCAACCATTGTTATGTTTTCACGCAGCAAGCTGCCAAGCTCATAGACATCATGAATATTCCTGATGCCTATGAGCAAGCCAAGTGGCCCATACAGTAGGCAGCTTGGAAAGCGGTCTCAAGCTGCTTGGCTACTGAACATGCCTCTGGATCTGGGGTGGTATGCATAACAACGTCATAACTTTACTTCCAAACTAAAATCGATTTTTGTCGGGCGTAGTGCGAAGTCGGTATGCATAACAACAACGTAGCACTAGTCGGACGCCTACGTCCAAACTAGTCGCTCCAGCGGCCTGACGTAAATATTTAGTCGGTCATTGTCAATGTAAACTAACGTCGCTAAGGAGAAGCTGCAATCACGTCATGCGTCGTAAAGGATTTCTGGCAAGTCAACTACACTATTGAAACTAATTGCAGTATTAAAAGTTGCTAAATAAAACTTTTAGCGTTCGATAAATTTCATTCATTTGCATCGCACATTCTAACTTAGCCCATGGAGCTGTAACTAGGCTTGAGCACGCTCGAGACTGAAGCAGACAACAAGTCAAGCCATATCTATTTTTAGCTGCAGGCCGGCTGAGGCAGAGTGCGTTTAGCCAGGAAATTCCAGAGTCAAACTACCCGACGTCAACTACGTCGGTAGTAGTTAGTCGCTTGCTACGACATCGTTTTGCATGCTGTCGGACGTGACTCTAGTTTGGAAGTAGTTAGTCGCGACGTAGGCCTTACATTCAAACTAAGCTACGACTTTGTTATGCATACCGCCCCTGGTAGTGAAAGACGAATCTGAAGTTGCGAATGCAGTGGCTGTTAGTAGAATAAGGACCGTGATGACTGATGAAGAACTAATTAGAAGATTTTGAGTAGATTTTAATGTAGATTGCGTGGTAACTGGGGTAGGCCTAGTAGTCATTTAGTTGGCAATTGTTAAGCTTAGTGAAACCTATTCCAGCTTGGTTACCTATGTAACAGCCAGCACGTTTAAACAGTGATGTAGGTTTTAGACTTTGTAAAATAATTGCACCAGCTTAGTATTTTTCTTATGGCTACAATTGTTGCCGATAGCACCCAAATTCCATTACACTCACTTTCACCAAAACTTTCCTGCTGGCATAAAACGGGAATGTCACAGGGAAGTTTTGGGCTCGCAAACCATGTCGAGATGTAGCGACAAAGTCTGTGACAAGTTTGCAACAAATTCGTTTGTGTCGGCGTAATGGAATTTTGTCCATGGCAAGACATGGAGAAAGTCTGCGACAAAGTCCAGACTTTGGCATGGACTCTGTCGCAAAGTCAGCATAATGGAATTTGGGCTTACTTAATTGGATTGAATTAATATACATTGCAATCACATAGCATAGTGGCTTTTTGCACAAGTACTGTTGCCCGGCTCAGATCAGACATACACCGTGTCTAAAAATTAGCGGCACCCCTGCTTTAAACACGCCTAATTCTGTTTGTAGTTCACGGATTTCAACGAAGTATCGTACACTGCTTTATCTTAACATTACTTCCTGTCACACCCATTATGACGTATGCACTTTACCGTGTGTGCTCACTGTAACGTCATTATGACGTCAGTGTTTGTTTACATTAAGCTTCCGTTTAGTACGTTGTTATTGACAAAGGGATCAAGCAGCAGTGTACCCGCCTTAGACTGAGAGCTTGCCTCAAGGCCACAGGTGGCCACTTTGTGCTCAAACTTCAAATGCTAGTTCAGAATGATTGTATAAATGACTGCTTCAAATTTTGTAAAAATCTGTCACGTATTAACGATTTTACACTAACTTATCTGTAGGGGTGCCACTAATTTTGGGACACAGTGTAGAATATTTCAAGTGGATTTAGACCGAAATGTTTCACAGTGCAGTGTTTTACAGAGCTATGTGTTGTGATGGTGACTTGAGTGAGTGAGTGAGTGAGTAGTGGTTTAACATCTCGCTGAGCACATAGTGGGTCATTTTGGGGATGGTTGATGGTGACCTGGTGACCTGAATGCAATGGCTGAACGTTGCTTGTGCTAATAACCAGGATGGCTCCAGAAGTTGCGGCAGTGGAACGTAAGGGTGGCTACAATCAGCAGTGTGATATCTGGGCGGTCGGCATAACCGCCATTGAATTTGCTGAGCTCCAGCCTCCGATGTTTGATCTCCATCCGATGAGGCTAGTAACTAACTGCCATTTGTTATTTTTAGAATGTTGCATTTTTTTGCTAGCAGTAGGATTGATCCGCTGGTTTGTAAAACTTCTGCTACGATGATTTTCAAAAATTTGAGACTGAGGCCTAATCGAGAAAAACTGATCATCACCTGAGGTGTTTGTACTGGTAGACAGAGCAGACGATAAAATACTGTAATTGTTTGTTATTCGCAGAATTTTTCAGTACCTTACCTTACCTCTGGGGTGGGCAGGCTTTCACATCTGCCCAGCGCTGAGGCCGTATCGGCTCGGCCCACTGCGCATCCCCGAATGTAACCACAAGGTTACAGGTAGTGGCTATAAAGCCGTAGACCTCAATGAAGCTGTAAACCGACGGCTGTAAAGCCGTAAATAGACGGCTGTGAAGCCGTAGTTGGCTGCGGAGCCGAAACCAGCACAAAAGCACTGGTAACGTGTAGCAATCTGCTCTCACGTTTTGGTCAGCGCTTAGTCAGCTCCTCACCTCCAGATTTTAGAAATCTTTTGGGTCATCGGTGCAAAGCCCCACCACCACGACAAGGTGGCTGACCACTGTCGGGAAATTTTTCAGTAATTGATTGAGAAAATAACGGCAGAGAGTGTGCTGCATCACAGTAGTTCTTTTTAGACTCCTGTTCATCCAGAAACGTAATTTGCGTTCATCAGTTATGTCATTCACAATGGTCGGCTGCAGGCCACGCTGCAGAACCGCACTTTGGTTGATGCGCACTATCATGCTGCTATACAATGTACATAGTCTGAGTGTAGTCGTGTGGTTTATGGACGGAGGAGTGTCATGTTTTGTGGATGGCAATATCATCGTTGATATTGCTCACATTCACTGTTGTCCTGAGCTTGTTTTAGTTTTTTGCAACCATTTTTCGATCATTCATACGCTGACATGCAGTGTACGTATTTTGGTTGAACAGCTTATTTCTGTCAATGTTTATCATTTTCTATGCATAAAAAGAAGACTAAGATTTGCAGGGCTCTGTGTGAGACATAGGGGGGTAGAAGTGAGCAACCTGGTACTCTGGGAACCAACCCAAGGAAAGTTCAACAGACGGAGTCAGAGACTGACGTATATGGACAGGCTCAGGAAGGATACTGGTCTTCAGACCACAGCGGAGTTAAAGACACTAATGAAGGATAAATGCGTGTGGCGTGCCATTGCCCGAGGAGACTCGACCTGATGATGATGATGCTGTCCAGTTCATTTCTTTGACTGTTGTCGTTGGCTGCGTGTTGTTAATATTACCCTCTGTCATAACTTGTTAATACCGGGCCAGATTTGTTCTTCTGTCTTAGCATATTGCTGAGGTCCATGGTTTAGATGTAGTGAATTATCTTGTTGTGTTTCATAATGTGGAATTTTTCTTTTGTTGCAGGGCGTTGTTCATTATGTCGAAAAGTGGCTTCAAATCTCCACAGTTGAAAGACAAAACAAAATGGTGAGTGGACCCATTTGATCATATCGATGTAAGTGTTTGTATTTCACGAAGCTACGTTAATTTTATTATTGTGTATGTGTAGTGTTTTTTCGTGAAATATGAGTGATGTAAAAGGTAAAGGTGGTTCACAGCTCTTAATCAGAAACCCGCCATAGGTATGGAGCATCACCTGCCATATGGGATCACACAGTGTTAGCTGCTACCCGACACATATGAATGTGCCCCACAGACAAGTTGGGACTCTGATTTACATACCCCAGATGGATGAAAGGCTGAGTTGACTTTGTACACTAGTATGATAATGTCTTAGTTGTTTTTCTCATTGCTACTTACAGGACGCAGAATTTCCACAACTTTGTCAAAGTAGCTCTGACCAAACAGCCGAAGCGTCGTCCGACCAGCGACAAGTTGCTTGAGGTCAGCTGTCAGTTAATCTCAGTCGTGTTAATTAATATCGGTACAATCAGGAAAGGCATTCCTTCTATGGGAAAATTTTTTTTAGACTGTTTGAGTGCAATTGGCTAAGTAAGTAAATATATCATGTGCACAACATTGGCAAGAAGCCCCTACAGAATCTAAAGCATTTAGGCAAATCCGGGAAATAAAGTGGCTATTGTAAAGGTTGTGTATGTCCACATGTGTTCATGCATAGGCACTAAATGTTAGTTTGTGCATCGTGTAATCAACTTAGCTTGCCTCTGAATTTGGAGGCTGCAAATTCAGATCCAGCAGATTTGGAGCAGTTTTATTTTGCTGACTACTGCTATATTGGGGTCAAGGCTATTTCTGTAGCAGACTGTAAACTGCTAGTAGTTTAAGCTTTCGGTTGTTGCTTTTGTGTCTTATGGTTGAACTTTTGCTGCTGCTTGTAGTTGTAAGTAAGTAAGGTTATCCCATCAGTGCTTTTAAAAACAAGTGTCATTATTCGTCATATTTGGCACCTGGCATGTGAAATTGTTGTAGCTTTCCAAGTGGGCATCGTCGGTTGAAGTAAATAATAAGTAAGTAAATTTATATAGAGCATAATGTCAATGGAAAACCCACCAAATCTGACATAGTTGTGTGCTTTTGCTCAAATGGTGCAAACTGATGAATGAAGCTCAGCCTAAGGCTAAGACGACTTCGGTTATGAAATAGTGTGGTCTTAGTACTTATGGTTGTTTACTGTGCACAGTGTTACCGGCATTATTTTTGTTTCTGTGACAATTTAGAATAGGTCGTAGTTGTTGTTCATCGTTATGTTGATCTGTGATTTGGTGCTTTAGCAGCTCAAGCAATAGCATATTATGATACTATGTTCACTAATCTAACAGACTATTGTTTTTTCTCTACACTGTGTCTCAAAAAACGTCACATTTGGTATTGTCCATATCTTTTCCGATTATTAACCGATTTTTAAAATTCTTTCACTAGCACGCTTTATATACAGTTGGCTATAAAGCAATTATTGAGTATCCCACCACACCTTAACTGCACTGCTACACTACCTTGTGAAATATATATGCAAGAAAAACTTACAATAACAGGTAAAAAGCGTGTTGTAAAATGAAAGACACTTCAGCCCAAGCTTGCGATAAATGATCTGTACTATGATACACTGTATTAAACCAATCTTTTTGGATATCTGGCGAGTTCAACGATGTGTTTGTTTCTGGTCTCTGTAGTTGAGTAAGTTTACCATTTCATTCAGAGTCGTGAGTGGTCACGTTCTCTTCTGTACGTGCATGCTTCAGTCTGCCAGTCTCTGGCTTTTTGTCAGTGCATCCTGTTTCCTGAATCTTTTTAGCAACAAAGTCCGTCTTGCAATTTACCTTTGAAAATTTTGACAAAATTTTCAAAGAATTGTATTTTTTGAACTGGTTTAAGTACTTTACCAGAACCGTGTCTTCATTGTTAAATGACAGGTTACATTACAGATGTATTGTCACTGCATTAAAATTATTATTTACAATAATGTTCTTTCCTTTTGTTTACAAACACAAGAACTGTGTCTAAAATTAAACATTTTTTACTTTTAATATAAAAAATTGTAGAAAATTGTTTCAGAATATGATTTTGGCATATATATTTGTGTGATTTGAGTGATTTTTAACAATTAGTGTTTTACAAAGTAGTGTAGCGACGCAGTAAAGGTCTGGTGGGATGCTCAGTAATCGCTCTAATACCAATTGCATAGAGAGTGTGCCAGTGAAAAAGAAAAAATTTTGAAAACCGGTAAATATTTGTCAAAGATATAGACAACACCAAGTGTGACGTTTTTTTGAGACACAGTGTACATCTGTATTCTGACACAACTTTTGTTGGGATTTAAATTGAATGTTGCTGAATGAGTAAGGTTTTGATGAACTTTTTTTCATAGCATCCTTTTTTGCTTGGTGAGCTCGACCGAAACATTGCGAAGAAGTTATTGCTGCGCGCGTACAGTTCCACGATGTCACCCTATCTCACCTCACCGGGCAGCTCCAGCAACGGACAACACGGCGATGAGGTTGCTTCGATGTACAGCTCTGTATTTGCTTCTTCTGTTTCACATCTTTTTTCTCATTAAAATTACTACGTACAGTTTCACTGCCATTATCATTAGATATGCACAATTATAATCGGCAGTTCTTGCAATTTTAGGTTTAGGTCGTTTTTTGTGTGTTTTGTGTTTCATAAAGGTTAAACTCTGTAAAGGTTTTATTTTTTGTTTCGTTATTATGTGTATGTGCAATTTTGCTTGCAAGGGCCATCCCCAAAATGACCTACCCTGTGTCGGGTGGGATGTTGAACTCTACTCACTCACTCACTCATCCATAGAGTTATAGTTTGCAGTTATTGTAACTCTGCACAACGTTATGATTGTGTGAGTAAGTAAGTAAGCAGATTTGTGTAGTGCACAATGTCAGCGAGAAAACCTGATGAATCTGTTGGTGATTAAAGTCGCTGAAACACTGTGCTTTGTGTCAGACGCTGGTGAATATTTTGCCTGATGTTTTTGGCGCATCATGCAACGTGCTCTCTTCAGTCAGAATCAGTATTATTTTTGAGTGATTGATACTGACAATGGTTTTATCTGATTTATAGTGATACATCCACAACAATTGCCCCAGTTTGGGTTGAATCCAGAAAAATGCTGACAAGTGCTGTGCTTTTGTTTCGTACGAGATGAAATGGTTCTTTTTAATTGTGTCAGATTATAGATTTATTCACTTGCTCAGTTAAGCTGATAGCGTACCATTTAGTGCTTTGTTTAGACTGCAGGTTGGTATTCACCGTGTAAAAAAGACAAAAGATATTATTGTGGATGCCTCTTATCTGCAACAGTCGTTAGGGATTTGCAGTCTATTTCACAGAAGTCCTGCATTTATTTATATTTTTTAAACCACGGCTTGTGACATTTCCATTTGAGCACATGTGCAGACACTGTGACAATAATTAAAATCGTTTCAAGGTGAAGTATTTTGTGCTGTAAACAGAGTTCTCGGCATCGGATCACATCCACTCCGCTGACGTCAAATCCCGGTATATAACACCGTCACATTTGCTTCTTACATTCATTTACGGACTTAATTATATCTCTCAACGTCTTTGCCGCTGTGGACTGTTAGTTAGTTTTTGTGCTCATTTTTGTGGATTTGATCGTATATTATCCTATATTATCCTGAGAATATGCTATGTATGCAGTGTTTTATCATTTAACTCTAGCACTAGATGTTATCCCAGATTTCTGTATGAGAGTCAGAAGTGACTATTTCACGGGGCAGTGTGGACACACATTTATCTCTGGTGGATAAATAATGGATTTTCGATTTTTTGCTGATTTTTGCAGCGGAAAAAAAGAAAATATGTGAAAACATGCAGGAGGGTAGTAACTTGGTTTCTGAAGTAGTTATCGATTGCTTGTTGATCAATGTTTTTACTGGCCATGTTATTGTGACTGTGCAGAGAGCGATGTGCTGGGCTCAGGTCGAGCACCAATAGCTCAGCCTATTTCACCTGTATGTGACTCAGTTGTAATTTTCTTTCATTGAAATTACTGAATGCATGAACGTTGTATACAGTGTGGGCCCCTTAAAAAATAAAAAAAACGTGCCACTTTACTTTTGTCCATATCTTTGCCAATTGTTGACTGATTTTCAGAATTCTTTTACTGGTACACTCTGCTTACAATTTGCAATAATGTGATTATTATGGGGCCATCCTTCCTAGAAGGAGGCCCCATCATGTATCGATGCTGTCCGTCTGTCTGTCCGTCTGTCCCGTGCCTCCATTTAGAGAAAAAACGAAAAGGCCTACGAATACCAAACATGGTAGGAAGGATCCCCGGGACACGAGCACCCCGTGGACCAGTTTCAAGGTCAAAGGTCAAGGTCACGGCGGCTAATTGCATTGTTGGTGAAAAATCCACCAACACCAAAGCACGCTCACCATGTAGCATCGTCAAGTCTACATGATTCATGAGATGGCAGCACTTGCTGTCGCTGTGTGGTAGCACGCACGTAGGCCTACTCAACTGCAAGGATGGCCCCATAGCGGGCAGCTCCTCAACGGCTGCACACTTTTGTTATATATCCCACCACACCACAAATGCGTCTCCCTTGTTAAATATAAATGAAATATGCATTTATAACGATAATAGCAAATAAACATTTTGACAAAAATTGATTAAAAAAACACTTCAGACCAACGTTGCAATGAACGTATGACATTAGACTGTCGGTTCAACACGGTCTAGTGTCATAGTTCATCGTAATGTTGTTCTGAAGTGTTTTTTTTTTCATTTACCTAAATGTTTGTTATTATTGTTAGTTTTTTCTTTCATTTATATTTCACAAGGTAGTGTAGAGACACGTTTACGGTGTGGTGAAATATATAATAATCGCATAATTGCAAATTGTCTGCAGAATGTGCCAGTGAAAAAAATGTTGAAAATCGGTTAATAATTGGCAAAGATATAAACAAAATTAAAGTGCTACGTTTTTTATTGGCCCACAGTGTATAGAGATTATGCTGGCAGATGTGCATTGTTAATAGTATACTTGAAACAGTGTTGCTTGTACTGTAATTCGGTATATATTTTTGGTGAGCAAAAACTGACTTCATCCTATTATCTGCATACAATACATCTGGGTAATACTTGAAATAATTATCAAGAAACTTGTGTGTTTTTTGCTAGTGCTGTTGAGGCATTAATTTTTTAAAAGTTAATTCTTTGATGCATTAACACTTTAAGTTAACACGTTAATTTGACAGCTGTAGGTTTTTCTTAATTTAGAAAACAGTATTTTTTTAAAGATTTTTGCCTGTGTTGTGCAAAATTTTCTGGCACGTGCTAGTTGCAGTTTGTTTCCCATTTCTCTGGGTTGATCGAAACAGGTTTTGTTTTCTTTGTATTTGACAATCATTGCTGTTTCTGATGTTCCTCTCAGAGCTTTGATATTGTTACATGCCTAACAGGAAGGGCATCAGCCTGCTGAAAAAAGCTGCCACAGCAATTGCCAAAAGTCCACAACAATCTGGATAAATGGGTTGCTTAAACAAACAACCATGATGTGCTGTAGCTAGTGTCATCTACCGTTTCTAACACACCGAGGGCACATTATAACAAATCTGTAGCCGATAAACATGCAAAATTTGGCCCGATTTCGGACAACTTCGAAGTTCGGCGGCGAATATCTCCGAAACGGATGAAGATATTCAAAATCGGATAGTCATTCTGTCTATCGCGATTCCTCCTTCGTTAGGCGAAACAAGTACGGTGAAGTTTGGTTCAGTGACCTTGGAGATTTAGATGTGAAATCGTACCCCCCTAAAGCGCATTTTTCGGAAGACCGTATTTCGGCCCCTAGGGGGTGCTGCGCCCCCAAATTTTTACACGCGCTAGAGAATGACCAAGTCTTACTGCACACCCCCCACCGGGGACAAGGGCCCCTCTTACAATTTTTTTCAAAGGGGGTCAAAAATTGGCTTAAAATGCAATAAAGGAGCGCTTATAACTTCGGAGTTAGGGGGTGTAGCCCGACGAAACTTTGGCACTTGACCGCGGCTCTAGGTGGGGGTGTTAACGGAAGTACAACTTTTGGGGGCACCACCCCCGTTAAAATTTGGGAGGGCAAAAACGTGCAAAAATCGATGCAATTTACAACTTTCGAGTTTGAGCGCAAATATCTCTGGAACCGATGAAGATAGCGACAAAATCTAAATGGCGTTGACGAGTACGATTCTTTCGGTGTTGAACAAAAAAAAATTTTGTGAAATTCCGTCC
>Ga0209367_1011041_pt1 | contig 12030 bp, 8 predicted proteins | sample WorMetLIZISLAND2_FD_187412 | JGI IMG/M metagenome (GOLD analysis project Ga0209367, IMG submission 187412) | Marine gutless worms symbiont microbial communities from Max Planck institute for Marine Microbiology, Germany - Olavius geniculatus... ... | reverse complement strand
TTTTTAACAATCAAAAGGCACTTCCTTGCGCAGAACCGCGTCATTTGACGTATTAAGCGTAAAAATCGGTCTAACGGACTCGCCTGTAGGCGAGCGGAAGAACCAAAAAAAAAAGTGTAGTTAATTTCGAACACGGAGGGGTGTATATTTCACCTATATGGGGAGCAAAAACCCCTGGGCGGATTAAGCCCAAATTTTGTTTTTTGGTAGGCGTCCATAACTTAATCACGTCATTAAAATTTGGTGACGATCGGTTCAGGGGTTTTTGGTTGGCTGAGGGTCAAAGTTTGCATTTTCCCATATACATTGAAGGTCGTCCTTACAACACTCACACTACCGTGTGAGTGTGATAACATGATACGGTACTCCTATATCACACATCCTATTAAACAGTTTAATATGGTTTACTCTATCAAAGGCTTTTTTGCATCCAGTGATGCCATAAAAACAGTACTACCACGAGCAGTAAAGTACTCAACACACTGACGTAATACAAAAACAGCATGTGAACATCCCTAGTTTCTTTTAAAGCCAAACTGTAGATCATTTGAAGTCATATATGATTCATATTTATGTAGCATACAGTACTCGAACAACTTTGATATAACTGGACACAGTGTAATGCCTCTATAATTGTTTACATCCGTGATATCCCCCATATTGTTTTTAACAATGGGTACAATAAGTCCGACGCCACAATCTTAAACACTTCAACAAATAACAACGCTGAGAACAGATAGTTAAAATATTTTAACATGTTCATCAATTTTTAAGTTACTACAGAATGTGACACCAAGAAGCTTAGCAGACACCACACGTTCAATTCCTGTCAAACGTGATGGTAAGAATGAGCGAGCAGATAATCTATAAAAGCTATTTTTTTAGTTTTGTTAAAAATTTACAGTCATGTGGTCATTTTTAGCCCAGCAGCGAGTGTTCACACTCTACAGAAATGTCTATGTTCGTATTTTTTGGTACAAAAAATGTCGTGTCATCGACAAACATAAACAATATATTTATTACTGACAAAGGTTTTAAATCACTAGCCATAACAATGTACAAAGTGGGGCCCAGACCCGAGCCTTAAACTATACCCATGTCAATTGGCTTAAAGGAAGAAAAAGACGATGCATGTTTTACCTGCTGAGTCCTACCATTAAAAAAAGAAATAATCCACTGCAAAACAGAAGGAGGTAGCTTTAGCTAAGCAAGTTTAGCACCCAACACATCATGACGAACAACGTCAAAAGCTTTACAAAAATCAATTATTAAGCAACGCACATAGGAGTTTTCCTCAAGGTGTCTAGTGACATGGTGCGTGAAAAAGGTCAAGGCACACGTATTGCTGCCAGTCGGCCTAAAAGCAAACTGATCAGAAACAGTGGTAGGATCCAAGGCAGGAAACAACCATCTTCTAACCACCAATTTCTTAGCAAGGCGAGACAGAATTGGAGTAACTGAAATGGGCCTGAACTCAGAGATAAAGGTCGGTCTAGCTACTTTGGAAACATGGGTTATTACTGATTGCTTTCAATGTTCTTGTACCATGCCGATACGAAACGATAAATTGAAAATAAATGCCACAATGTCATCTAGTTCGTACGAACATTTAGAGAAAAGCCAACTAGGTAGTGCATCCAACCCAGGAGCAATAGGCGTAAGATGTTGCAAATAAGGCTTTAACTCAAAATCATGTATGTAAAGGTCATCATTGGGGGAAGCAGATCCAACTGATAAAGAGAGACCACTAGCACATCCAGGTAAATATGAGATACCAGCAAAATAATTATTACTTCATCAACGTCAGACAATATCCGATCCACCAAAGTACTGTTAACATTTTTAGAACTGACTAGTGGCTTAACTGCAGCCCATAGTAGCTTGGAAGTAGCTTCAGATAGTTTAGATAAACTTCGACTTCTAGACTGGACGATTAAGGAGTTTATTTTTTACAGCAAGTGTGTTGGCTTCTGATGTTTTGCCTCTACGGCGTAATTTGTTACGTTTTCAAAGTAGTTGCTTTATAAGAGGTGTAATAAAAGGAGGATCCAGTACTCCAAGTCTGACCACATTGACTGGTATATTGTCATGCAATAACTGGGACAGAGTTGCTAGAAAACGATCGTACATAATTGTAATGTTAGTAGCACCCTTAACGTATGACCAGTCATATATGCAACTGCGTAGGCCCTACCTCAGCCTATCAATATTGTGAGTACGATGATCATAAAGTTTAACATGTTTAACATGAGTAAGTTTTTTGTGCTTTTTTGGCAGACTTAATATAATATCGCGTTTGTTGCTTTTCCGTACAGGTTACAACTGGCAACACTGCCCTGGTACTGGTGAACATGGAATTTGGACCTCAGGTCAACGTTTCAACCATACAGCTAATTCGCGGTTTGTGTGGAAAGACAAATGGTGGACCGGAGAAACTGTCGCAACCCACGAACTATCGTACACAAATTGGAAACAAGGTGAACCTAGTAACTCTGGAAACAATGAATCCTGCATCCAGATAATGACGGACCGTCCGCAGTATACATTATCCTGGAATGATGTAAATTGTCATTTGCCATTATGCTTCATCTGTGATACCAAACGCCCACCAACTCCGCAGACAGGCAAAGGGGTAAGATTTAAAATCGAATAATTTAAGTGTTTTTTAAAATTAAAAGTTAAATATGAAATCAGTTTTATTAGCTAATTTTAATGTTGATTTCAGATCAATTAGCCTAGGCCCTATCAAGTGGTTTCGATAATTTTATATTGCAGCAAAAATTAAAATTAATTTGTGATCAATCGATAAACATTAAGATTCAATAGGCCTAAACGTGCGTTTGGTGATGCGGTAATTGAACATTTGATCGTCACAAAGCAGAGTCCATGCTGAACGTTCCTACAGCTGGCAGTATAAAAGCATGTTTAGCGCTGTCCTAAAAATGGATTCGAAATCTCCGACTTCGACGATGAGGCTTCACAGGCTTAAAAGCAGATGATGGCTTAGAAGCATAGATGTAAAAAACATTTGTAATGTTTTTTTTAACAAAAGTTTTTAAAAAAGCATGTTTTAAATGTTTTTTGTATATTTTAAAATGTTTTTAAAAAATTTTTTTAATGCTTTAATTATTTTTTATGTTTTTTTTAAAATTTTGTTTAATGTTTTTGTGCTCTTTAATATCGTGTTTTTTGTTCTTGTTAAAACATAAACGTACAAAATTACAAATATGATTTATTTCTCATGGGCAAATTGCGTTTAGCTGTTTTGATCTGTACATTCAGTACATCCGGTTTTTAGTATTTACAAATAATAGGTTTCTGTTTTTAATTATCTGAGTGAGATATTCTTTTTGCGTGTATAAAGGCGATAAAGTAGCGATTGGAAACATTCCCAGTTTAATGTTTTTATTCACGTTTTTATAATGTTTTTATAAATGTTTAAAAAAACATGTTTTTATGTTTTTTATTTGCAAATCAATGTTTTTAACATCTATACTTAAAAATGCTTGCACACATTTGCTTATTTTTTTTCTTTTTTTCTTGAATGTTACTTATTATGTTGAATTATTGTTATTATTATTATTTGCTTACTGAACTGCAGCAACCTGATACTGTACTACATGTACATTGTGCATTAGTAATTTTTTAAAATTTTGTATCATGTCGAACAATGTGCAGCTAATCGCTTCATGCTTATGGTGCCTCGAGTGGACTGGTTCTCTGCCGCGAGACACTGCGCGTCAATGCAAGCTACTCTTGTTGCGATTCGAAACCAGACGGAGCAGGCTGCACTTATGGCATATCTTGATCACGTGTCACAAACGGACCGTTAGTATTGCTTGTCTATTATCTTATACTTAAAATGGCAAAAAGGCGGTATTATCGATTGGAGGTCAGTCAGTGCAAAATTAAAAATATTTGCAATTAGTATTTTGCCCAGTTTATACTATAAAGCATACATGAAGCATACATGAAGCACACATGAAGTACAGGTAGAGATCCTGCATGTTTGCAATATACACTGCTATCAAGCCAGCTTTAAGATTGCTCGACGTGTGCTTTAAGTTTGCCTCAAGTTTGCTTTAACTTTGCTCTGTGTTCGATGAATACCTGTCTTGCTGAAGTTATAAGGTCATATTGCAAACATTCTGTAAAAGTCAGACATGACCATATTGCTACGGAAACAAAAAAATACTCAACTACCGCTTGAAGAACATGGCGGCAAAACGGTGCTTACTGTAATGTCGCTTACTGTAGTGTCTAGGTGAAATAAGGCAAGCACCAAAAACAAATTGCAGTAGAATTAAGACATGCCTGCACATGAAGGCTTACTAGTTGCTTTGTAACATATCAAAAGTTAAAAATAATATTTAATTAGCAAAACATAGTTTTCTACAACGCCAACTATTTGGCCTTACACATACACAAATTTTGACTTGGTAGCACAATGAGTATGTCTACAGACGCTTAACAGATGCAAAGATATGGCGATCAAAATCACCAAAAATTGCCAGCTCTGACCATCCTACTTTTGTTTGAAGCCACCTTTTTTCGGAAGGATTTAAGATATTTTTATCAATTTCGAATATATTCGCGGTTAAAGTCTAATGTCGTTCGAAATAGCCTCAAATTTTGCACGTTTTGACTTCCATTTTTAAAACTTCAAATTTTGGAACACAATTTACAAAATTTAACACTTTTTTATATACACATAATATGGCAAAATTCCATAGCGATTGGTTAAAAGAGCTTATATATTACGTGGAGAAGTAATACATAATTATATCAGTTGTAAAACTTTTGTGTTATTAGTGGACCAAAGTATTTTTCCGAACGCGGAAAAAATGCTTAACAGAGGCGAAGATATGGCGACCAAAATCACTAAAAATTACCAGCTCTGACCACCCTACTGTTGTTTGAAGCCACCTCCCTTCGGAATGATTTTAGCTATTTTTATCCATTTCAAATTATCAAATATATTCGCGGTCAAAGTCTAACGTCGTTCGAAATCGCCTCAAATTTTGCACGTTTTGGCCTCCAGTGCTTGTCGGTCGCAGTTTAACGCTTCAACGCGGTATGCCTAGCTGACACGTTTGTAATTTCCGAGTCCGCACAGTAACAATCTCAAATGAAATTTTCGTATAGTTTGATGCGTCAGTTCTCGGAAATTGAGTACTGGGTTTAAAAATGAATAAAATTGTAACGTCAGCACGCCACGTGATGTCAGTCGGTCCTCGCTCCATGTCAACGCCAGCCTCTTCTCCGCCTTGGTCTTCTCCATGTTGGTGCGCTGATGCTTGACTCTGCGACTGACCACCGTCCTCCGTGTCATGCTGCGGTGAATTGTGAAGTTCTTCTCTTCTCAGGATCCTTGGCCCGGGTGGACTATGCGTCGAACACCCTACATCACCGTCGCGTCCTCCATGACTAGGATGAGGCAGGGTGGACGAATAATCCATGGCCATTTGTGCCGGCTTCTATCCTATTGTTTTTGTGACTTAGTTGTTTTATTTATTTAGGAAATAACAAAACACAATAAAGTAGAATAGTAATGAAATTAAAATTGGTGACAACGTTAAAACATGAGAAAAAATGCTGCAAATTAAACCGGTATTATATTCCTAATCAAAACTAAACAAAACACTGCTGGCAGTATGGCCAAAAAAGCGCGGAAAAAATACCGCAGTTAATTATTTAAACCTGCCTAGATAGGCCCAGCCAACCCCCGGCTTAGGCCTTATAGCAGGGTTACTGCTATACTGATCTTGTTGAGGTCTGCCACCAATGTGATCAGCGGCCGTCGCGAACTCTCTTTTATAGCTTCCTGAGGGGGCGTGACCTAGCACACTTTCCCGCCTGATGTGCGTACTTCCCTGCAATACGAATACGGAAGAGCACTTCACTGCATGAAGAGTAGGGGAAAGTAAACTTCCCTGAGTAAAAAATAGAGAAGAGTAAAAAGGGAAATAATTTTTAATAGAATTAAATATAGGACTGCCAACGGTGCTGCCTAACTAGTGAAAACTGTGAAAGTCCGTGATCACAAAAAATCTCTACAAAATACATATGCGGAAAAAACATAAAGCCGCCGGGAACTATTGTTATAGTACAGGTAAAGGTGTTATTATACCGCAGAAGGGGGTAGGATAGGCGCTCATTTTCCTTTCTATGGCCGAAGAGCCCACGGGTGGATAGACGTCTGAGTCCGTGACGCAGAACTGCCGCTTTGGGCGGACTAATAACTAAAAGTATGGCCCATACGCCAAAATTTGTTATTTTCGCACTCTTTTTGTTCTCTGACGTCCGCAACGTTTTGCATGTGGTTAATTTCCCGGATATTTTTTTTGGTTTTATAGTTTCAGAAAAGTCGGCGAAAATGTTGGAGCTTCAGAGTTCTATAATATTTCGGCTTTCTTATTGACAAGGCGCATCGCTTATACAACAGCTCGTTGCCGCACATATCTTAATTGTGATGTTATGATTGTTAGATTGGCAAAGCGCTTGCTGGTTGTTTGTAGACTATCTTTGGGCAGGATGCGATAGCCAGAGTACCGTATAGACTGCGGGGCAACGCGATAACCCATATAACCAATCGCAGTTTGTGTGGAAGAAGCAATGTAGTCATTTCAATATCACAAAACATGAAATGGAATACACAAACTGGCACGGTGGCGAACCTGATTTCGCCGGAATGAACGAGTCATGCATTACTGCATCGAGGACTTTACAGGGCCAGTGGAATGACTCAAATTGCTGGCTTCGTTACTGTTTTGTCTGCGATTTTCAAGATACGCCAACAGAATATCAACCGTACCACAGCAGTAAGTCACAGCGGCTACTACGCTTCACTACATAATGTTTTATTAAAAATGTTTTTTTTGCCAAATGCGTTTGGTGTTTCAAAAAGTCTTGCATTTACTTCAAAAGTTTTTTTACCAGCGCTGTTAGTTTTGCAAAAAGTTTCGAGTGGCAGACAGCATGCAAGGTTTTACAATAGTCGTTCAGTGGTTCAGATCAAGAATCGGATAACATAAATTATGATGTTCTTGCTTGAAACTAGTGCAATCGATTCTTTAGGGTCCAATGTGGTCTTTGGCATGGGCTGGGGCAGGGCGGTCATTAGTCATACTGGTGGAACGGCGGTGGGTGTAATCTGGTATAAGACTTTTGGAGTTACGGTCACCTACAGCACACGCTAATGACGCATCATTATCATCATCGACAACCGTGGGTTCAACACCCGTTGGTGTCTGACGCCATTGTTACTATCGCTGCCTACCGCTGCCTATCTAGGGCAGCGTGGCTTAACTCCTGCAGGGTTGCCCCACACCACTGCTCAATGTCACCTGAGCTTTCTCGTTAAGGCCGTCTTCTTTTGTTTGAACCATCCATCATTCTGAACACCAGGGTTTTTATCTTTCTGCTGTCGTACATTCCGCAGATATGGCCGAAGAGGCGCAACTTTGTATCAACTTTTGCAGTAGGGATTCTGCCAATTGAATCTTTCTGTACAATTCTTTATTAGTGACCTTTTGTGTCCATCCTATCCTCACAATCTTCCGGTATCATTTTCTCTCAAAGGACAGGATTCGGCTTTCGCAGCGTTTTGTAACTGTCCATCTTTTACAACCGTACAGCATTGTACTGACCAAATCACATAATACCGTCATCTTTGTTTTGTCGGCGTTCATCACCAGTCCATACCTTATTGCTTCGTTATGTAGTGAATGAACTGTGCTTTCCAACGTGCTTTTATCTTCTGCGATTATGTCTATGTCATCCGCAAATCGCAGGTTGTTTATTCTTATTCCGTGTACCGATATTCTTTCTTCGCCATCTTTGACTTTGTCCATGGCTCTCTCTAGATCCGCGATGAACACATTGGGCGATATTGGATCTCCTTGTCTTGTACCCATGCTGGTTGCAAACCAGCTTCCTTCTTGCCCACATACTCTCACTGCTGCCTGAGCATTTTCATTGATGTCTCTTAGCAACCGGACTAACTGGAGGTCCGCTCCATATGACTCTAGCACAGCCCAGGTCACCGTCTGATCTATGCTGTCAAATGCCTTCTGGAAGTCGACGGAGCAGTTAAAGATTTTTTTACCTTTTTGTCGTGCTTTCTCTGCTATCAGTCTCAGGGCTAGGATCTGCTGTACTGTACTCCTGTCTTTTCGAAATCCTGTTTGTTCGTCCGCCATGTGTTCTTCTATCTGTGACCTTAGTCTTTCTGTTAGGATCATCATTAGCACTTTGCCGAGATGGCTTGTCAAGGCAATCGTCCTGTAGTTAAAGGTTAAAGGTTAAAAGTCGCATATAGCTCCTAATGAGCGAACCCATCTTACAGCTACGGAGCGTCACTTGTCATATGGGATCACACAGTGTTACCTGCCACCCGACAGAGGTGAACGAGCCCCGCCTTAACCCCAGCACCCCAGCCAGATAGGCCGGTACTCGATTTACCTACCCCGGAAAGATGAAAGGCTGAGTTGACCTAGGCGGTTGGTTACATCCCGAGATGGTTACCGGCCCACAGGCAGTCACCCATCGCAGTATTAACTGGGCCCGGCGTACAGTAACTTCGCTGATCGGATCAGACGCGTTACCACTACACCACGCCTACCGTTACACAGTTGCTGCATTCCATAGCACTGCCTTTCTTATGTAGCAGAACTAGAACTGACTTTTTCCATTCTGTAGGCGCGATACCCGTCTTCCACGTTTTGTTACACAGCTGATGTATTTCTTCAATCAAGTGTGGTCCGTTGAGTTTGATCATTTCGCCAATGACGCTGTTCAACAATAAATATCTCTGGCGACATTATCGTACTTAGATATTCTGTCAGTGGTCGCGGTACCGGGCTTACAGCAGCCCGTATACGCAATGTCAGGGCGCCCGGCGGTTAATACGCTCAAAACCGCACGCTAGCAAAAGATATGAGTGAAAAAGTAACGACATAGTTGTCACACATCAACTAGTACATATTTCACATATCTTTGAGTAAACTCATAGGTTGAAACGTAACTTAATAAAATGATAAATTCATCAAAATACAATTTTTATATTCGTTGTTGTTGTTGACGTTTCGGCTACCGCTGCTGCCTTCGTCGTAAATGTGTGGAAGTTGGTAGTTAATTTTGTTAAGTCTGTGTCTTTTTACGAATATTTGCAATTTTATAACTATGTAAAACTTTTTAAAGTTCGTTTTGTTTTACAATTTATGCTAAGTTTGTAACTTTTTGTACCTTTTCAAAGTTTGTTTAAACTTTGTAACATTTTACAACTTTTCTAAGTCGATGTTTTACTACGAATTGTTGAAGTTCATAAATTTGTAAATCATTTATATATCTGTATTTTTTTCACATATTATTACAATTTTTGTAACTTTTTAACAATTTTAAAGTTTTTTTCTTACAATTTTTGAAGTTTGTAGCTTAAATTTTTTTCTTAGTTTGACGTATTGTACAATTTTTAAATTTATAAATTTGTTTTTTTTGTATTCTTTTAATGTTTATAACTTTTTACATCTTTTCTAAGTTTGTCGTTTTTTACATTTTTGAGTTCACAATTTTTTAAAAATATTTCAAATTTGCGGCTTTTTACATTTTTTAAACTTTGTAATATTCTATAACTGTACTAAGTTGATGTCTTTTTGCAAATTTTTAAAGTTCATAGTTTTGTAAAAACTTTTTGAGTTGTTCTTTTACAGTTCTTACTAACTTTGTAACTTTCTAAAAACTTTTTAAGTTTGCTTTTTCCACAACTTTGTAAGTCCACAACTTCATTTTTTTCAGTTTGACGTTTTTCTACGATTGTTACAGATTATCGGTTTGTTTATTTTGTATTATTCTTAATTTGTAATTTTTTAAATGTTTGTAAGTCTGTCGTTTTTACATTTTTTATGTCCGTAATTTTCTCGTTGGTCCCGTGTTCATTCAGTAGCTAAAATGTACTATGGTAATACCGCACCGATGATGGCCTTTGATAAAAAAGATGTAGGAATCCGCGGTGGGAAAGCAGTAAAGATCTAAGGTTGTACTACGCTGTCCCACAAAAGTGTTACAGTTTGTAATTTTTGTATATCTTTACCAAATAGTAACTGATTTTCAAAATATTTTTACTACCACACTCTGTGGAGAGTTTGCCATAAAGTAGTTGTTGAATATCTTACCACATTTTAACTGCGTTGTTGCGTTACTCTGTGAAATATAAATATAATTTTTGTTTACATTTCAATAATTAACATAAACACATTGCAAAAAACCTATCTTTTTAAACAGTGTTCTACTAATTTGCGTACTAACATACATGGCTAATGTTTGTAAACAAAAACATACGATATTATTGTGAGTAATGGTTTTTAACGCGGTGACAAAATACCAGGATTGTAACGTGCCATTTAGCAACAAAGTCAAGGCACTGATTAAAAACTTATACCGATTCAAAAATACGGTTTGCAAAAAATACTTATAAAGTTTTTAAAGACAAGCTACAAATGGGAACTTTACTAAAATATTCGAAAAACATGAAGCACTGAGCAAAGGTATGAGGCGGCACCAGATATCTGAAAAATGGTTTCAACACAGTGTAAGAGCCTAGCATGATACATATCATTCGCTGTGATCGTAGTCTGAAATGTCGTGTTTGTTCACCCATGTGTTTATTGTTTGTTGCTAGTTTTTTCACATTTATAATTAATATTTTACAAGATAGTGTAGCGACGCAGTTACGATTTGCTAAGATATGCATTAATTGCTTTATTTTCATTTCTCCAGAAAATGTGTAACAAAAAAGTTAAAATTGGTTAATATCTCTTAAAGATATAGGAATAACAAGGTGTGACGTTTTTTGTGACAGAGTGTAAAATGAAACGGATGCAACAACTGAGCTTCTTGCATAATTTTTTATGGAACGACCGCCGGATTCGCTCACTGCTTTTGTAGTAATGCACCTTTGTTGTTTCGACATAAGCGCTAATTTCTAATCATGTGAAAAACGCTCGCAGTTTTCGGTTGCGCACGCTTTGGCCAAACTGATGCATTACTGCGCTCCAACGAATGCGTGAACATGCAGTAGCTATGTTTCGTTTTTTGGCAGTGAATGAACATGTTGTTATCGTGCTGTTGCATTACTGATGTATTTGCGGTCGACGGTGCAGGTCTCTGCCATCGATGGATTCCACATCACAACGTGGAAATTATTGGTGGTGATGAGCTTGTTTTCAGTAATAAAACCCCGAATATTCATGACAGCTAACATGCGTGCGAAGAGGATGCTGGCTGCGTTGGAATCAACTACGATCATAGCGCTAATCGTTGCTGGTCACAGTATATGTCTTCATTTCATACGGTCAAAGAAAGAAGCGGATTTGCCTACTATTACAGAAACCGAATGTCTGCAACGAAAAAACTTTTGGCGATATATTAATGTATACAATATTACTGGCACGGTCAGCAAATTGATAGGCTGCCAATCTACACGCGAAATAATTGCCCACTGCGTTGGGGTCCACTTTTATCATGCAATTAACAATAAGCCCAGACGTCGCTAGGATGGGCGACCGTACTGGTTATAGCTAATTTTGGGACACATTGTATGTACACGGTGGTCCAAAAAAACTGCACAAAGTTAATGACACTATAATTTTTGCAGCCGTACGTCATAGAGTCATGTGGTTTTCAGCAAAATGTTCCGAAAGAAATTCTTGACATAACTGAAGTCAGTATTTGAATACAGCAGTTAAATATTTTTTGATATTGCCATTGGTCACTGCTTATGTCTACAACTATGCAAAAACACTATTACCCTCGACGCCGCGGTCCATAAAAACGTGCCACTTTTATTTTTTAATAGCTCCGTGAAACATTGGCCGATTTTAATAATTTTTGGCATGCGACATTAGAAAGAAACGTGACGTAAACGTCTGCAGTTTTGGCCACCTCGCCCTAAGGTTGTCGCTACACTACCTTGTGAAATGCAGAAGTCGTATTTTGACCATTGACAACAATGAATTCATATTGGGCAGTGCA
>Ga0209367_1011039_pt1 | contig 12031 bp, 5 predicted proteins | sample WorMetLIZISLAND2_FD_187412 | JGI IMG/M metagenome (GOLD analysis project Ga0209367, IMG submission 187412) | Marine gutless worms symbiont microbial communities from Max Planck institute for Marine Microbiology, Germany - Olavius geniculatus... ... | reverse complement strand
GTATCGCAGATCTACTCTAACTGAACTAAGACATGCATATGCCTATACACAGCTCGTACGTGATTGGCTGGTTAGGATGACTGGCAGAGCTAGTGAGCTATACTACATGTACTACGCTTTTGTTCCATGGAATTTGACGATTCATTCCACAGCGCGGGGCCTGGGGCTGGGCGCAGCGGCTTGTTATTGGCTATAGTTGGCCGTTAGAAAAACATTAGCTAGATGTAGCCGGGCTAATGAACACATTTTAGCATACATAGGTTGCATGCAAAGCTTAGTTCTGACGACATCGACAGTGCCTATCTCTTCCATTTTGCTATCAGTTCACCCGATTCTAAGTGATTTTGTGAGTAGACATGTAAAAAGAGGCTCCCAATAGTTTTGAACTTGCTCTACTCGTTCACGACATGCCGTCGAGGCCCACTAATCGCCCGCACTCCGCGTCGTGCTACGAATCGTCACATAATCGTAAAACCTTTCCTGTAGCGCTGCAAGAGACACGTAGGCCTACGGCCTTAGCAGGTATCTATGAGCACCACTCGGTGCTTGTACATACTGGCTAAGGCCTTTAAAATCGGAGGCCGGATCATTAGCCGGCCCTTGTAAAACCGGATATTGATCCGGCAGACATATCAATAGACGTTAGGCTATTGGTACGGTTGCCGGATCAATATCCGGTGCCATAATAATTATCCCCGTTCACATGATGAAGCTGGCTCGACGAGACAGCTGGCTTGACGAGCGCTCGACGAGCCAGCTCGTCGTGCTACCGGGGTATATATTTTAGCATAGGTCTCATCGCGTTCTGCTGATTAACAATAATGCCAATATTTTCAAATTAAGCTTCTATTACTGCCCGTCACTGCCCGCACAATGAATTGAACCACAGCCGTCTCGCGTTAAAATAAACTTACCACTCAACTACTCTGCTCGACGACGAACGGGCTGCAAGCTTCGTTTATTTGTTTTATAGCAGACAACACAAAAACACCAGCGTACATCAGCGGTAGAAAAACTTCTAGAGAGAGGAATAAGCAAACTAAACACGTCAGCGTCAGCCGACAGCACCTGTTAGACAGACCTACAACTGCATGTGTGGATATACGTCATGGCAAGTTCGATTACAGCGGACGGATAAATCGAATTAGCAGCCGCCAATGCAGTCAACGAAAGCTCGCTAGCTTAGGCCTATAGCTCGACGACAACTTGCGTATTCAAGACAGCGACCGTTGCACGGCCACCTAGCGACCGCTGCTCGTATTGTATACGCTGTATATAGATCGGTCGTTTCTCTTCGCTGATGGTCTGTAAAAACGGATCACGGCTATTGTCGGGCGTCGGCACCGTTCATCGGATATTTTTTCCAACTCGTCGGCAATCGCGGTTTAACTTGAGAGTTTTTTGGCCGGCCCTTAAGCTGTAAGCTTTGTTACGAGGTGTCGTTCATCTGTCTGACGTCTGTCGTGTGTAACGGATGTAATGTGACTAAACGGTTCGTCTTACCAAAAATTTTTTTACACGAGTAATTGGCTCTATGTCAAGGCTCTTGGGTGCAAAATTTTGGCGATGCAGTGCAAGGAAAACATTTACAAATTTGGGGTTGAATAAAGAAGGTAGGAAAGTGTGTTTTGCAACCAAAAATTGGCTGTATCTCAGAAACTGTGAGAGACAGAGCCAAGGTTGCTATTAAACACTTAACGGAAGTCGCACGAGCTCTTTCATATGACACGAAAATCACTGACCTTAAAATTTTAAATAACTAAGGTAATTACGCACTCTGCTACGCCAATCGTGCGGTATAGTGGCTGGACGGTAGGTCGTCACATCTGCTGGCTTTCCGACACCCGCGTACGGTCGGCTCTCCCTAGCGACAGCTGGGCTTCTTTTTGTTGTCAGCCTTGTTCCTTGCGGTATACTAACTGCAGATACTCAGCTGTTATATGACGTGCAATTATAATTTTATTTCTCGTCGTATCTTATCTCAAACCTGTCGTTAATCGTTACATAAAGTACAAAGGGATGAGTAAAGTCGTGCAGTGTAATCACAGCAAAGATGGACGTAATTCAACACAAATTTGCCGCTGTGCGCCAGTGGAAAAATTTCGAAAAAACGGCCAAATCGACGAAGTTATGAACTTATGAAATTGCTGACTTTTCTCAACTCCCGCGGTCGGCACGACATTTTCGCAAATCCCGTCAGACTATATGCTGCGCTAAGTACAAATCTGTGCGCATGCCGTGGAGCGACAAGTCCGACACCTGGGTATAGGAAGAGAGCGCTTTGATGCAACAGCAGCGCTGTGAACGCGCGCGTAGCTCGAGCGCCGGACGGACTGCAAAAGAAGACGGCCTCGCACGTAGAAAGCCCGAGAGCGTAAACACATTAGGACCGTGACATCAGAAGCCGCCGCGAGCACACCAACACTAATAAGATCGCTGGACGCCGACGTACCTATACGCGTGGTAGCCTATATACAAAACAACTGACCAGCTGATATACAGGGTGGTCCACAAAAACGGATACCCAGTTTTATTTTAGGGATAACTTCGGTAATTCAGCACCGATTTTAACCACTCTTTCAGTGTTACAAGCAGAAATTTATGGCGCGTAAACGTGAAGTTCTTCCGCCCACCGCACCTTTATTGTGTGACCACACTACCTAGCTAAACAAACACTACTGCTAATATCGGTGTTCAGTGTTTTGTTTTATTGACTAAACTTATCTGTCGATAGTATTAAAATGTTGTGCGGCTGCTCAAGCTAAGTTGCAGTGCTCGATGTGTCCGCCGCCATTCTTGATAACAGCTTCAAGACGTCGACGCCATTTATTGATACTGTTATCAATGAACGCTGTGAGAGTTTTTGCCACTCGGTGATCGATATTAGCAGTAGTGTTTGTTTTGCTAGGTAATGTGGTCACACAATAAAGGTGCGGTGGGCGGAAAAACTTCACCTTTACGCACCATAAATTTTTGCTTGTAACAGTGAAAGAATGGTTAAAATCGGTGTTGAATTACCGAAGTTATCCCAAAAATAAAACTGGGTATCCGTTTGTGGACCACCCTGTACAGTAGCCGCTTTAGCGCACACCCTTACAGCTTCCTGTACAGTCATGATACGGGCAGCAGCGTCGTCGCGGGGGGAGTAGAAAGTTGCAATTTTCTAATGACATTAGACAGATGCTGTCTTCCGACAGATAAGATTGTGGATGCTCAAGATTTCAATTTTGCCACGATTCCCCCCAACGGAGGTTTCCACTTTCCACCCCCAAATTTTGTATTTCTGAAAATAAATTTGTCGAAAAACTAAAATTTAAAGTAGAGAGGGACAGCTGACCCGGTCTCTTTGGTACGACGTCAGTGGACATGACAATCTATGATGATGCGGCGATATACAGAACTTTATGACGTTTCTTTTGAATTTCATGATCATCATCATCATCATCAGCAGCAGCAGCAGCAGCATCGATACCATACCAGCACCGATAAATGCGAAGACCACCACGAACTCAAAACACATCACTGCCGAATTCAAGTTCTCGGACATAGTCGCGCTGTCTGCCAGCACTGTATCCTGTACGCACATGATATACTGCGAGTCAACTTCCACATTTCCAGCTGCAATTATAGGTTCTAAGATCAGGTCGTGATTTTACAGTTTTCCGTGGGTCAGGTTGGGCCGGGTCGGGTCAAGCAGAATTGATCCACTGCAAAATGTCGTGCAACGTGATTCGCAGTCGGCTTTGAACTCCAGTGCAGTGTTGAGGAGGCTTTGATCTTTGCGAAATCTTCTTCAATACGATGTCGTCATTGTCGTCAATACCTCGCCATTTCCATCACTGATGTCAGCAGAGCAGTCTCCGTCTACCCACAGATAACCCGACGTGACCCGAATTCCCGCTATTCCGCGCTCGCCGTACTATAGCGATGTACTGTACGGCCTATCGAAAATTATTTCGACTCGACTGGCGTCCGCAAATCGATTTTTCGATTTAGTTCGAATCTGGGCTACACTGTATGACATGTCACTAAAAAAATTAATCGTTAAGCATCATCTGAACGTTTGTACCTGTAAAAAGACGTAAATTGTAGCTTAATGTTCCGCAATTAATTAGGCCTAATTAATATATTCTAACATGTAAAGTGAAGTAACGATCGACGCGATTCGAAAAAATTATGCACGATAGCAAATAGTCCACCAATTTCGTAGGCCACAATATGTATTCAAATTTGATGTAATTTAAGTTACGTTCAGAACACAAGATAACATTAACTTACTGAGACATTGTGTAAGATACTAAATGACAAAGAAATAACATATTACAAGAGATAGGGACTCATACTACAAGATAATGTTCATATGAACACGGAATCTGTCCAATGCAACAGAAACATCGTTTGCCACGGTGGCAGGGGGAGACTACAAAAAGTAATTGCCCCCTCTGAATTTTGGGCTATCGAAAAATTGTCAGAAAATCTTCTTGTCACGAAATTTTCGTCGGTCGAAAAAGCTCGTCTGTGACTGAAGTGCGTGTACAGTGCCAAGACGGGCGGCGCGGTGCAAAGAGATTCCGGGCGGGATGCGGAGACAGAGTAGAACTGTGCCTACGGGACAATAGCGGAACCGCAGGCGGGTGGTCGGTTAACGCAACAGTCCGGCCGGCCGGTGTCACATTAAAATGTCTCCTCCATAAAAAGTCCGCCCGGGGAGAGATAATCACAGATCATGGATGTGATATGTCTCCCCTTATTAAAATATCGCCTTGCTGGCCCCATAATAAGTCTCCCATTATAGGATCGCCCTCCCCCAGAAAAGTTTTCTGCGGGGCGGGAATCCTACAATGAGGAGACTTTTATGGCTGAGAAAAGTTTCCCCCGGCCGACAATTTACCGGTAAAAATCCGTCCCGCCCGGCTGCCGCCAGGACGTGACGGATTTTTAGCGGTAAATTGTCGGCCGGGTAGAGACATTTTTGGTGGGCGATCCTATAATAAGACACAAGCCGGCCGGCAATATATAACTGACGAGAGAGCGATAGCGCCGCCGCAGTCGGCAGTATTCTCTGCAGTATATGGCACAGACAGCCATATACGCTCGCCGCCGGCTGCATGTCAGTAAATCGGCAACAGTGGATCAGTACATACAGCTGGGTCTCGAACGTGTCTGTGACCGTACATGCAATGATGATGATGATGATCCAACTTTGACAATTCCGTCGGACGAACGCCAGAAACTGCTGCGCGATCTGTGCACGGCCTGGCTTAACCGCACTACATCGCACATCAGCATTTGCTTATTTGTCTGCCTGTCTGTTTGTCTGTCTGTCCCACTGTCTGCCATCGTTGTTCTCTGTCTTTCCTTTTCGCATTCTGCCCCCTCTCTCTGTTTCTATCTGCCGTAATCTTCCGAGTTACATGTACTTTGCATCGTATTATTGGATAGAACCTGCAGGGCTTCCGTAACATATACCCGTTAATTTTCCACATTCTGGAGTAAAAAAATCTACGTAGTGTTTGGGGTGGGTGTTTAATATTTCGACTTACGTTACGTCTCAGCAAATAACTTGGACGTAGCACGTTCATCCATACTTTCAATAACGAGAGTCCCGAATGGGTAGAAAGAAATCACATCAAAAAAGAAGGTCACGCACTTGCGTTGCCTACTGGCAACGTGCATCATTCGATCTAACGAGTCAGAGTTATCGTTCGAGTTTGGTTCTAGGTGGACCTCAGAGTCGCTCGCTCAAGCTTTTCTGATTCGGCAAGTAGTATAGCAACGGCTACGAAGTTCCATGTGGTCTTTAACGACCCATTCATTGTAAATTTCCTGGGCAATGTACTAGTGCAATTTTTTGGAAAATTAGTCAATGTCCGGCGAAAATATGGACAAGGCTCACAGCGTAAATGAGTCAAGTGCGAATAATATAGTACGATGACGCATGTGCTTTTAGACCATTATGAGCACGTATTTACATTCTGACTTCAACAGCACTATATAAAATTACGTGTTTTATGTTATGCAAACGTCCCCACCATAGTCTGCCATCTTGTCGTGGTGGTGGGTCTTAAAGCTCCAATGACCAGAAAGATTTCTAAAATCCCGAAAAGACCGGTTTACACTAGCCGTGTTCACGGCCCGTGTGCACGATCTGTGTCCACGGGCCGTGTGGATGAACCGTAATATCCCGTGATTCATTGCCGCGCATTTTCAGCCGCCATTTTGTGAAATGGCCAACTACGAGTCCAACAACTACGCTTTTTCTTCTTTTGTTTTATATAGGCAGTAATTGATAAAGACGTAGCCAAAAGCAACAACTTTTTCTTCTTGTTAAATTCGTCCATTTTACAACATGGCGGCTGAAAATGCGCTGCAATAAAGCATGGGATATCACGGTTCATCCACACGGCCCGTGGACACGGACCGTGTTCACGGGGCACAAAACCAACAACCGTGTACACGGGCCGTGCACACGAGCCGTGAACACGGCTAGTGTGAACCGGCCTTTAATGCCGATTTTGGCTTCACAGTCGTTCGTTTAGGTAACCTTCGGTTACTTTAACTTCTGGGGGATGCGTATTAGGCCGAACTGATGAGATAATTGACGTTTCCATATTTCCTGCCCGCCCCGAAGGTAAGGTAATTAAGGTAAAGTTAGCTAACGTGCTTGAATAGACAAATGTGTGATGCCATAAATGGCATAAATGTGCCAGGCTCATCTGTTTTGCTATCTGTTACGTTATACACTGACCTGGTTGACCTGAATAAAGTGAGTTATTGATTGACTGATTGATTGATTGTAAAAAAATACCCGATAAGCCTAGGCCTAAAAGCATTGAGCCGTGCCTGATGCTGAAGCCTCCATCAAGGCCTCGACGGTCCGGAAAAATCCCGTGACGGTCAGAGACGTAGGCTGTGAGCAGTATGAGTGCAGACATGACTGAAATGACTGAAGCTGAGGTCCGTCGATAATTCATGTCGAACTCATGTCGAACAATTCGTCACGGGCCCGAAGGTGCGATCTGTTTTCTTCGCAATAACGCTGCGGCGAGCTGTCTGTAATATAGTGCTACTGTTCCACATGCGCCGCACATGCAGAGATACGTTCATGACAACGGTACTTAGCACCCGGAAGTACACTGATGTCTCAGCTTTTACGATGCCTGCAGCTGGTCATCTCGTTCCGTTTTATTGGCGTAATTTTTATTAGCACACAAAAATAGGCATATACGTCATCGACAGCGTTAATTATACCGTGAGTCAGATACAAGACATCAAACTCGTGTCCACGTAGTCGCTATACATATTGACCTTTTCCCTTTCAATTGTACACTCCGTAAAAGATTTGCTATAAAACGCAGTAAATACACGTATTTGTGCAATGTGGAGCCACTGCTACACGTAACAGGGACAACATAGCCTAAACAGAATCATTTTTAACTACAAATAACAATAATTGTTAACGATTAAGTATTGCTGTTACGTTCTGCAAACCTAGACTTAGGTTTGGAGGAAAGTGTACAAAGGTTAATCTTACGTAGAGCATGCAGGTCAGGTCAGTGGTTTAGCAGTAATGCACAATGGTGAAAAGTCACGGGCGGGAATAAGTTGCGACTTTGCGAGACGAAACAACTCCGTTTTTTTTGACGTCGTCGATGAATTTGCGCCGAAACATCGTGCAGTCGCGACATAACGTAGTATACAGGCAGTAGAGGAAGTGTCTAACGTAACGGAATCTACGAGTTCCGTAGGTCGGCGACACCTAACGACTTGGAGCCGCGAACGAGCAGCGAGGCGCCATCTAGCTTATCGCCGACTGACACGCACAAAAGAGCTTCCGGTTGTCGCCTGCTCGCCGTTCCAATGCATAATGCTGATGACACGGCGAGGCCATTACGTGCCGACGTCCAAATGCTGCACCCTATTTTATACATTGCTCCTCCACTACATAATATTATACGGTCATACCGCTGTATACACAGCGTTTCAGCAAACATGACAAATAAGGCGTTCTCTGTGGGTCAAAATCCAACGACCTTTTTAGTTCACGAGCTGGACAAAATTTTTGTACCACCTGGGGGGAGTTGAAGCCACTATGTTTTTGAGAGACCTATGTCCCTACTTAAAGAAAGACTTTGAAGCCAAGAGAGATGCCCAGCTAAATGGTAGAAAATGGACTTTACCCTATTTGCTTCAGTTATTACTGCAGATGCATTTTAGTGAGACAGCAAGCAATATACTTTAGTGTGTTGTTTGCTCAGTGTTGCCCCTCAGTCTTAAAATTATTTCCTTATAGAAAACATTTGCGCGTGGTCTTTTTAAAACCTACTGTTTCGAACAGGCCATCAGTTCTCTTATAGCAGATCCCACAAGTGCCTCAGATTTGACCACTGGCGGACTCTATGAACTGTAAAGGACTTATTTTACTTACTTACTTGCTTACTTGCTTGCTTAATAGAATAAAACAGGCAATGATCGGTGCTCTTTAAGCTTTTCTGATTGTCTCGTACATTTTTCACTAATGAAATTAACATTCTGCTGATGGCAGTTGCTTGCGACAGTAATTAGTTGCAAATTGGTGCAAGATGGTGGCGCCAGGCCTGCAGTGGGAGCAAGTACAAGTAAGTAACAGGGCCGCCAGTAGGCTATTCGAGTCGCGTGGTCGTTAGTTTGGTCGCGTTTATCAATGTCACAGCGTGTCTACCTCACTCTTCGTCGACAATCCCTCAACCAATCACTTTATGTGTTCAGTAAAGCAAAACAATCTGCCAGTAAACGTTTGCAGCAATAAAATTTACAGTGAGCAAAACTTGTCAGGCTCATCAGAGGTTAAAACAAGTTATAACGAATCGAAAACGTACTGATGAGCGGATAAAAACAACGACATTCGATCCACATTACGAAATTTACGAAACCAAATAAATGGATTGAGAAATACACATAGGATTGTCTTACCAAGCCTAAGAATTAACTATCGTTCTACGCAAATACAGACAGATCTTGGTGAGTGAAATAATTAAGAATGACCGTACACCACGCAGAGTACAAGCCGGCTGACCTTGTCTAGAAGTGACGAACAGTCTGTTCGGAGAACTTCGTCAGCCGACGACACTTCCAGCTGAGTACCTACAAACAGTTACTGCCCGCTTAGACGGTGTTTTCCTGTCGCCGTTTTATGGTAATTTTTCAACAATTTCTAGCACAAGAACATGCTAAATGGTGCGGTTCGTTCGACTATACTTCGTTGCGGACGTGTTGTGCAGCTTGTGGTTGTACGAGAAATCCGCAACAGATCGAAGCAAGTGGAGTTTTGGCCTCAACGATCTCTCAAGACCTTGATACCAGTCCGGTCGGTGAGCTAGTTGAGTGAGGTCATGCAATATATGATTAAAATATGAGATCAGAGCTGCTTGGTCCGACACATCGGAATGTCCGACAAACTGGACTGTTCGCACAGAACTTAGTTCGGTTGTAAAAAGCTCTTGCGGGCCTTGAAGCGCACTGATCGAGATTTGCTCGATGAATAATGAATGGATATGCGTTAGCTGGAGGGACGTTTGTTCTTCGAACGGCGAAGCTTGGCTATAGAAATACGTTGAAATATCCTTTAACGCCCAGAAATATTCTTGTAATCACCAAGCCGGCACAATTCGCCATGTTCTGCGAACAGTTAGCAGTTTTCCAACTACTCGTACATTACGATTATGCGGCGTTATAAACAATAGACGATGTCGGAGCCGAGAGCTGATATAATATGCGACCGCCAGACCAGTTATTGAGGATCTCACTGTAATAAGGTGTTTACACGATCTAGCAAACGTCCAACAATTAACACGTGCATTTTGAATACATTTGCTGGAAGCTTTCTGGACGTTTGCTGGATCGTGTAAACACCATATAACAGACATGCCGCCACGATAAATACATTCGCTGGTCCAGCCTTTTCTGCTCTTCAATTCCGCCAATACTACTTATCTTACAACAATTAATTAATTCGTAATTTTCCTTTCTCACAGAATGACGTCGCAACGTTTTTCATTGGGTTTGATACAAAAAACAAAAATCATACAAATATAGCAACTAATAATAAGTAGCGTATAGGCCTACAAAAATAACAAAAAGCATTGCTTGTGCTTATGCGATGATAGAAAGTTAACGATCATGAAAAAGCTGTATTATTTTAAAGTTTGTTGACAGTAGGTCTAATATAAAGCAGGAAAATGTAAAAAACGTTAAAACGCATCTGTGCGAATTTAGAAAAAAAACGTGCGCGAACATACTGCTACGTAAGTTGTGAGCAGTGAAGCGGTGGTCTCAGTCTTACCTTTAGAGGCGTCATTTAGAGAGGGCTTGAGAGGTCTACGAACCCCTCCCCAAGATTTTATGATTTTAATTTTTGCCCTGTAAATCGTACCTTCAAAGCAGTGTTACAGCTGTAAGAACAATACGTTACTTAGACTGAGACCCCCAAAGATTGACTGAAATGACGCCACCGCTCACTTTGTCTGGCACTGAGTTGTTGCTGGATGCTGGCTGGAGGTCGCACCTGTAAGACCTCCGAGATGCCGTCGCCCAGTCGTGTTGTCAGAGAGCAGAGGTCACCTAGCACGACCACCCCAGCACCGATAAACGCGAAGACCATTACGAACACGAAGCACATCACAGCCGAACTCAAGTCCTCGGACATAGTCGCGCTGTCTGCCAGCACAGTATCCTGTACTCACACGATATACTGCATGTCAACTGTCCGACAATAGCTACAGAGGCTTGGTCTGACATTCGTCATGCACTATTAGGCCCTATTGTTCGGAATACTGTAAAATTTTGTATGACAAATAAACAGTTTTCTTCTTTGTCTTTTATCTTCTTCTGCAACATAAACCAGAGTCGCATAAAAGCATCTGGGCGTGTTGTTGCATACAATGTCATAGGACTACTTTTACATACATCACGCAACTTGACTGATTGATTGATTTAAGACAGATATAATGGCACCGAAAGTTCTTTGTGTTAAGTACGATTTAAGTCATTCCAGGGCCTACACGAAATTACAGTTGCACGGTATATACAGTACACTCCGCAACGTAAAATGCCTCTGAAAGATCTAATCTACAGAATGTTGTTAATTCGCCGCAGTAGAGTCTCATTAACTTAGTCTAGATACGAGGCCGCGCCATTGAAAAAGACTCGCAGCCCGCAGACAGGAACGAAACGAATAGTAATCTCACGCAGTAAAATATCGTGCTATCGACATAAATACTTATTGCAGCGCGGAATTTTATTAAGTAAATAAATCTGCCCTTTCGCCGATAATTTAATTTAGACGAGCATCGACACGACTTTTCTTTGATTGTTTGATATTGGAGTCATCGGATATTTTTTTTGTTTTCAACAAATTTTTTATTGACTATCAAGGCCTGTCTGCGACTCACTCTTTCGTGTAGTTGACTAGACGCAATTTTGAATTCAGGAATACTAAAATAAAACTTAATTACTGCTATTGACCGTGTAGTTTCAAGCAGGAATAACTTGCAATTTAAAAAACGTTGGATTATAGAAATAAAATGCAGACAGCATTCTGACATTGATAACTGCCTGGAGCATGTGAGGGAAGATTATTAGAACTGCCATTATTGTTAGTTACATATGCACACTTTGGATTGGCAGTTCTTACAATTTTACGTTTAGGTTGTTTTTAGATTTTGTGTCTCACAAAGGTTAAACTTTGTGTCAAGGTTACATTTTTTGTTTCATTATTATGTGTTTGTGCATTGCCTGGAAAGGCCGTCCCCGAAATCACCTATACTGTGTCGGGCGGGACGTAAAACCCTACTCACTCACTTACGCGGCGCTTTAAAATTTAAACTAGAAATTTGGGGCAAAGCCCAACGTGAGTCCGCCTGGCACCCTAAGTCCGACTGGGAAAAATTAGGGGGGGGGGTAAAATTTTCCCGGCATCAAAGTCACGTGGCCCGAACTCAAATGCATTGGCATACGCCGAACGCGCATTGTCGACTTAGGGTAGGTCAACGTG
>Ga0209367_1011038_pt1 | contig 12031 bp, 6 predicted proteins | sample WorMetLIZISLAND2_FD_187412 | JGI IMG/M metagenome (GOLD analysis project Ga0209367, IMG submission 187412) | Marine gutless worms symbiont microbial communities from Max Planck institute for Marine Microbiology, Germany - Olavius geniculatus... ... | reverse complement strand
AGACATATTAACGTGGTCTACAGATCTAGGGCGAAGCCCCGGCCGCAAACGTATTTTTTCACAGCTTAAGCTCTCAAAAACGCATCTCATGGCAACATTTTAAGTTGTTTACGTACAATTAAAATCGCTGTTGCGAGAAAAAACTTTTTCGTCCACTCTGTGACCGTCGGCCTATTTCACGAATCGGCCGGATGATGCAATACCCTCAGCACCCCCCCTCCCTTAATCCGGCACTGTCATTGATTAAGACCAAATCGGGCCGGATGCTGTTATTTAGAAAAAGCTTTTTTGTCTTTGCCGTTCAAAACCGACCAAAAAGTCCCGATCCCCCACCCCCTGCTGCCTCTCCGCAACACAACCAGGCCCGTACTATAGTATACTAGCAACACAACCATGCGAACAAAACTTTTCACTAAACGTGGTATAAATTACATCGACATAATACTCATGGTTTTTGCAGTTTTATATTTTCAACCACAATGTTATTTAAGCCTACACCATATATAAACTGAACGGCCAATGCGGGCGATAATCCCTCTTTTTCTCCGTTTTTTTTTCCACCTTTCCTTTTTACGCGCGATAGCAGAATGCATCGCGCGTCTTAGCCATCGTCTAGGTGTCTGTCAGTCCTTCTGTCGTCCGTCCGTCTGTCACACTCGTGATCTGTATCAAAACGGTGCAAGCTAGGATCACGAAATCTTCACCATTGACTGCATCAAAGTCTCTAGTTTATCGTGACAAAATTTCGTGCCCCTGGGTGAAGGGGTTCCTCTCGAACGAGGGCGTCAAAGAGGGGTACCCCTTTAAAAACGTTATTTTGCCGTCACTGGCTCGTATAGTGTGGAAACGGTTGCAGATAGGTACATGCTGCTTATCATAACAAGCACTGGTGACAGGCTTTTTAGATTTATCAACATGGATGACCTTGAACCGCCAAAAGAGGTTTTTTAGTAAATTTTTTGCAATTTTTGGATGCAGCGCACCTTTCAAAACTGAATTGCGACGAAATGGCTGGAGATAGACCAAGACAACCTGCGTATGAAATTTTCAGCATTCAGCGTAAATTTTAGCAGTTCAAGTCCCGACCCCCTAGGTTCGAGGCCGGCGCAGGCGGGCGTCAAATACGGCTACCCCCCTAAAAAGTGGTTATTTTACCGCAATTATCTCGTGTAGCGTGAAAACGGTTGGAGATAAGACACATACATGCTGCTTATCATAACAAGCAATAGTGACAAGCTTTTTATTGGTGTGGTGTCAACGTCGATGACCTTGAATGACCTTAAGCTCCCAAAATAGTGGTTTTTAGTGATTTTTTTTGCGATTTCTGGCTGTGACACACATCTTAAGAGTAAATTGTGCCAAAATGGCTGGAGATGGACCTGTACAACCTGCGTATATTTTTAGCATATAACGTACATTTTTAAGAATCTAAGTTTCGATCTCTTAAATTCAAGGAGTCTTCCATACGGTGGCCTAAAATTTAAATACTCTTTCAAGATGCATTAATATCTTATTGCCAGCCTGGAATTCAACATGCCATAATATCGCCCCAAAACCATTTTTGCCATTTTTGAGTTTTTTCACTCATATCGCCCATACATAGCTTTGTAAACTGTTAAAGTTTTTTACTGTGATTTTTGCTGTTTTTAGTCAACTTCTGTCAAAATTTTTGGTATTTGATTTTATGAGAATAAATTTATTCACTGTTTTCAGAATACCTCCGGAGGGGCGAAGAAAGTTGGTGCAATGAAAAAATTATGCGTGATGTAACAATGTCTGAGACATTTTGATACATACTGCGCTGCGGCCAATTTTGTCTTTGAATAAGACCGGTTGATTGCCATGACAATAGGGGTCTTCAGGGGAAAAATTTACATGACACTATCGCATAGCCCAGGCCCGAAAATAGGGGGGCAGGTGAAAACAGCATGCAATTATCTTTTACGGGGACCGAGTTATACTGCTTTGAAATCTCCATTGGATGTAATGCAAAATTTTGCAACTTTTGAATGGTTGCTATGGCAACAGGGGTCATTTCGAGGTAAATTTAAATGACACCATTAGATTGCCCGACCCCGAAAATAGGGCGCAATTATCTTTTATGGGGACCGAGTTATATCGCTTTGAAGTCCCCACAGGCCGTAATGCAAATTTTTAAAAATTGGGGCGTAAAAAGGGGCAAATTTTAAAATTTTTTAAAATCAAAAACATATAAGAAATGTGTCCGGCGTCAAAACGTTTGAACCGATTATAACCAAATTTTGCATGTTGGGTGAGGTAGTAGATGTGATCACTGACGCCAAGTTTTATGGAAATCAGTTAAGGGATTTTGGAGTTACAGGACCCCCCAAAACGCCATTTCCTATACTCAACACTCATCGCAACAGTGTCTTGCACACAATTACGTTCCTCAATTTAACACTGAACTACTATATTCTAGAGATATCAGCAAATTAAACAAACGACTAGGGATTGCGATCCCGGGATCCCAAATTCCGGCCGTTTTCGCCAATCCTGAATCCCGGGATTGGTGGCGTCCCGATACCAGGATTTCGGGATTACAAACAAAGTTAAAATCGTACTTTTTTTCGAGGGTTAAATGATAGAACTAAGAATTTTAGCAATCTTGTGAATAAAATATTTATGTGCGCTAGAGTCCCACTCTTTGCTGTGCACTGTAGGCCTAATTCGTATTCTGACAGTCATTATCACTCACTGCAGTTCAGATATACCTTCTGTCGGGGGCCTATACTACATCATATGCACGAAATGAGTCAATTAAAGATATCAAAATGACGATCAATCTGTAAGCCTAATCCCGAAATGGGATCTCGGGATTACAAATCTCTCAATCCCAGATCCCGGAATTGCAAATTCAATCCCGGGATTGCAATCACTACAAACGACAGTAATATAGAGAGCCCCACATAAAAAATTTTGACTCTGGGGAGCCCGTTTAACAGGCACTATGAAAATCACGTATTCATTCATTCATCATGAAATGTTAATATATATTATAAACATAATTCCACGCAAAATCACACTGACGTAATCAGTCGTTACAAAGACAAATTCCGCACAGGTTTGTATGAATCTGGTGCTAGAATCAAATATGAGAATAAATCCATTCATAAATGATTATGTTGAGGATATGATTCAATGTGATGTGCAAGTCCAAAGCCGAAGTTAAATACTGCAGACCAGCATTACAAAATGTTATTCGGCAGCAGACAAAAACTTGCGCTTCTTTGCAGTCCGCAAGTACCGAGCATGTTGCCATTCAACGTCGGCACTGGTTTCAGTTTCCAACGTGCCGAGTAAGATCTTGTACACTGCAATACACAACACTGCAATGGAATGGACAGTTACATAGAGACCTCCAAAACTAATGAGCCTCCGCACGTTTCATTACAATTTTCTTAAAAAGGTCCTTTTTGTTGTTTTGGAAGTGTTTCAAATCACTGATACACTCTTGAAATCAGTTAAAATGTACATTAAAAAACTAATTTCATTTATAGGAAACAAAAACACAGTACCGCCATACTTTTTGGAGGTATAGGTAGAGTGGTACAGAAATAGGGAGCCTTGATTACTGAAAGCTGATCAGGGTACCCGCCAGCTAAACTGTGGCCCATTTGCTAATATTCAGATTTACGCCACATTTCAACTCAAACATTCATAAACCCTGTAATGCACACTCAAGCACTTTTCATGCAATCGGCTGAATTAATTCAATCTAGGTTAATCTACGACCCAACGAAACACGTCTATGAATTACTGCAGTAGTTTCCACGAACTTTCTTTCATCTCACTCATAAAACAAAACCAAAGCAGCAATGGAATCAACAAATGCTAATTTCTGGTACTAAAAAACTATTACTGTTCACACTGGTTGCTTTTTACATTAATCCTATTTTACAAATAACGAAGAAGACATCAATTTCTTTACATTTCTATTGTCTTGTTTTAACAGCATTCATGCTATATCAGACTATCCCATCAGCCTATCAATTTGCATTTTATTTTATCAACAGCACTGTTTACAGCAGTAGTAAAGCTAACATCATCTAATGCAGTGTTTTCACTTGACATTTAAGTGAAAAAATAAGACTTCTCAGCTAGCAATCCAACAAGCTGTGTACGAGTTGCATTTGACAATTCTACCGATGCAGAAAATATTCCAAAATTGCTAATATATCTTTAACATTAATTTACAGATGCACTTACTGCACAAAGACTATATGTAGCCAGAGTCATGCAGTGTCTCAGATAGGTGTTAAATAATGTTAATTATGGCTCTATACAAATTGTATGACATACCTACTTACCATACTGAAATATAAAAAATACCAAAAAATGAAGCATCTCAATAAAAAGAGAATTCCACGTAAGCTACAACGACCACAAAAATCTAGCCAACTACTCCATTCCAAGATCTATCATCCATATCTTTTTAAAAAAGAAAAAGAGTAAATAAGTGCAAAAATATTTATAAAAAACGTACAGAACATTTCAAATCGCGGCCCGATTTCCTTCAGCTCAATGCGACCATCGACCTTCTTGTAGACATGATGCCTTTATGAACAACACCAATCAATGTAATACCTGGAAGTATATATTTAACAATATCTGTCAATGGAATACTGTAATAATATCCATAATCACAGAATTAAGTTAACTGCACTGATCATACAATGTAACTATACTGTGTCCCCAAAAACGTCACACTTCGACATTGTCCATATCTTCGCCAAGTATTAATCGATTTTCAAAATTTTTTCACAAGCACATTCTCTGAACAGTTCGCAATAACATAGTTATTAACCATCCCAACATGCTTTAACTGCATCGCTATACTACCATATGAAACACAATTTTTTTTTCAAAAAATCACTAATATCACTATAATACATATGTAAAAATTGTCCTTTAAAACGATTTTACTAATTATCATATAAAAATTAAATTACATTTAGTTTTAAATACATTTCTGATGTATGTATACAAAAGCAGATGATATTATTGTGAATAATAATTTCTATGCAGTGACAACATACTAATAATGTACGTCGTACATAACATGCCATTTAGCAACAAAGACAAAGCTCGGATTAAGAACTTGTACTGGTTGAAAAAAATACAGTTCCTGGAAAATGCTAACTGAATTTTTAAAGATAAGTTGCAAAAGGAAAGGTCTGGGCGCACTGCAAAAAGATTTGTAAAAAACAGGAAGCACTGAGAAAAGGCACGATAGTGGCAGACCAAAAGCATACAAGTACTAAAAAGAATGTGACCAGTGTGGACGAACTGGTAAAAATACTAAACCAGGAAAAATAGAAAAATACATCACTCAACACCCCATCATCATCATCATTTCTGGCAAGCACCACTAAGAGTGAGTAGCTCCGAACTTAGACATCAATCTCCAGAGTGGATGGTTCTGAGCCAAGTCAACTGCGTCGTCCATATTGAGGTCGATGGATTTCAGATCCTGCTGAATGGTTTTCATCCATGTAATACGAGGACGTCCCAGTGGTCTCCTCCAGTTTCCTGTGGGGGAAGCTGTTAAGATCTGTTTTGCATCTGTTTCATCAGGCATTCGTGCAATGTGTCCGAACAGGGACAGGCACCTTGACTGGACTATGGCTGAGAGATGGGGTTGCTTGGTTAACCTTCTGACTTCGTCGTTGCGCACATGCTGTTGCCAATTGATTTCTCAATTGATTAACTCAACACCCCAGATATCCAAAATATGCATCTATATAGTGTAGCATCGTACAGATCATTCAATGCAATTTTGACCTAATGTTGTTCGTTTACCAACACAGTTGCTGTCTATTACTGGTAGTTTTTCTTACACGTATATTTCACAAGGTAGTGTAGGAATACAGTTAAAATGTGGTGGGATATCTAATAATCACTATGTTGCCAACTGTACACAGAATGTGTCAGTGAAAAAATGTAGCAAATTAGTCAACATTTAGTGAAACTATGTAGTATGCATAATGACAATGACAAATTGGTATGTATTCTGGGACAGAGTGTAGAAACTGGAAATCATAGAAGAGACTGCACACCTCTGCCAAAGCAGCGAAAATGTTACTGGCACCATTTAAATGTAAACACGTGAAAATTAATCGGCACATGATGTACTGCAATGTCAAACAGAACAAATAAAAAATTTCTAGATCCAGGGGCCAAATTTTCGAAACTTCTTAGGAAAATCTTTGAAAGACTTCTTTTCCAAAAAAGTATGCAAATTTTCAAAACTTCTTTGGAAAAAGTCTTCGAAAGAATTTGAGAAGATCTTCGAAAAAAGACTTTGAGAAAGAGTGCACAATTTTTGAAATTTCTTTGGAAACTTCTTAGAAAGAATTTAGGCAAATATGTAGGAAAGCACTAACCTTGTTATACACGGAAAAAGCCATGCAATAAAACAAAATTTGCAAAAAAGTACGTAAATTTGACACTTAGATTAAATGTCATACGTGACGTCATAATGTGTTATTTGCGTGATATGTGGTAAAATCAACAATGAGTAAGTAAAGCAAAATGATGTTTTGTCAACTTAAACAACGAAGCAGTATGTAAATTGCATTTCCTGTCGACGTGCCAAGATAATAAGTTTTCCAAAGAAGTTTTGAAACTAAAATGATTACGTCACATGGTCAGTATAAGCGCATCTGATTGGTTGAACTAGTTTAGGAAGATAAGAAAAGAAGTTCTTTGGAAACGCAAAAAATCGTCGAAAATACGGAAAAGAAAATTTCTTTGGAATTCCTAATTATCTGACATAGGAAGAACCTTGGAAAATGTCTGAGAGAAGTTTTGAAAATCTGGCCCCAGATCCAAACTGAATCGTTTCTCTTGTAAGAAGCTTCCTCCTTCAACTCTCTGCCAAACACATGTAAAGAGCTCTATTCTACCAGCTGTTCCTATCACTGACTTATTTCTCCAATTTTTGTTTAACAGTCTTGGCATTTTTGTCATCTCGCATCTCTGCCCAACATCGTCCCTTCCACTGTCCTGTAACATGCCTCAAGATGTGCCTCAAAACACGAGGCGCTTATCCTATCAAAAACATAAAAAAAATTCACATCCACCAGTATTTGAGCAATCCACACAAACAAGCCAAAAACATAAACACACTAGTAGATACCAACGAGCTGCACAGTTACACAATTCACACAAAAATGGCCAACAACACAGCATCAACTCACCGAAATGAGATGTAGTCATCTGTATTTGCAAACGTCACAACTCTATGACTGTCTTCTTTCGGTACCGGAAACAGATATTTCAAAATATTCTTTGCCTGAAACATTTAACATGCCACCAGTAATACAGACAACAGTTATACTACATGATTTTTACGTGCGAAAGCAGCTACAGCTTTCAGCACATCTTAGCCATCGCAATTCTGTCTGTCTGTCTGTCCGTCACATGGGTGGATCGGGCAAAAACGGTCCGAGCTAGGATCACCAAATCTTCACCATCGGCTGCCTGGAAGACTCTAGTTTCAGAAACCGTAAAGCTTTTTTCAGAAATTTGAAGGGGGTCATCCCGAACGAGGGCGCTAAATGAGAGGGGGGTGGGCAAAATTGGCGATTTTTGGCCAATAAGTCATTGTATCTCAGTAACGATGCAAGATAGGGTCTAGGTTACCATTAATCACTAATAGAAAGTCGTACACTGGCTCTCAATTGGCGCCCAATTCAACGACCTTAAATGACCTTGAACGCCAAAATAGGCAGTTTCATGGATTTTTTGGCGACTTCGGGCTGCGAGACACATTGCAAAAGCGAATTGCGCCGAAACCAATTGAGATAGACATGGACAAGCTGCACATGAAATTTTGCAGCATTGAATGTAGATTTCGACAGTCCAAGTCTCGATTTTCTAGGTTCAAGGAAACCTGCGCATGAGAGCATCAAAGAGTGGTACCCCCATAAAAGTCGCGACGAAATGGCTGGAGATAGACTGACAGTTTGCGAACAGGAACTGCTATAGGCTTACGCGCGTCTCGTGAGCATTAGCTCAAATTTCTTGTCTTTACTTAGTATTTACTGTACCTACAATGCAAACTAGTTAACAGTTGCAAATATTATTTAACTAGTAATAAATAATTTCCAGAAATGGTTGTATCAATAACTCCTTATGACTGCAAATGTACAAAATAACAGATGCAAGCAGTATGCATCACATGTTCTGTATTAGTTAGGTGACAGACAATTTGAACAACTTCTGATAAATCAATCAATTTATTAGCCACTAATTGATGCGAAAGAATGAATTCTCAGTACCCGTTCGCCCCGCTCTGATGTAAAATTATGGAAGATGAGATGAGGATATTGCTCCGACATTGTTCCAAGGTTTGGAATGTCATGTCTCATCACTGTGTTATACAACGTATAGTACGCTGTCGGACCATGAGGCAAGTGACTGATGACCATACCATCTGCATCATAAACAAAATAATATCAGAACTGAAATCACTGACGTATAATAATTACCTCCGCCAAGGAGGTAATGTTTTTGCTGGTTTTTGTTTGTTTGTCTGTGAGTCAGCAAAATAACTCAAAAAGTTATGGCCGGATCTTTCTGAAATTTTGAGGGTATGTCGGGCATAGCAACAACTACCAGTGATTCAATTTTGGGGGTGATCCGGCAGAAATCCTGGATTCTGAATCACTTTGAAATTTTCGTTAGCATGGGCCTTAAGGGAAACCGCCGTTGTCACTATGGTGCTGGCACCCGGTGAACAACATGGCACTGAATCAAGGTTTTTTTAGGTCACACAGAATGAGGTCAATGTAGAAAATGCAACTATAGTTTGAAACGCACTCAAAACATCCGCCTGTTTAATTTCGTCGGACAAGCGGTGTCGGAACAACATGGCGCCTGGCGGAGGTCTGTGGGATATGACTGCTTTCTAGTTAGGATTATAAAATACCTACCAGACCAAAAGCTGCCTCAGATGGTCAAAATACAAAAATGAGGAGAATAGGTGAATTCAGTGAAGTTGTTACTGCTGTTCCTACTACAGCCACTATTACCACGCAATGCAACCCAGATGATGACGACTAAGTAAGTAAGTACTGAAACTAACATCACTATGATCACCAATGCATCACTACTACTTGTACTAATGCTATTTCTTACTTTTAAAACAACCAAGTGAAGGCTGTAATTTTTTTTCAACAAATTATTATTTAAATAAGTTGAAATAAAGCACAAAAGTTCAGCTGACAGTAGTTTGTACTGAGGTCTATTTATTTCATAAACTTCGCCCACAAGAAATTGAACTGAGAAAGAAGAAAAAGATAAAGGATGTCATCCTAATGGCAAACCAATGCATAACTACTGAATGACCAATGCCAGTAATGATACTATTTTATATTTTTGTTTTTTTTTGGGAGTTACTCCACATAAAGCCATGTGATCAACAGAGAACTTATGAGATGGCTACAGCAACTTTTAAAGGTACAAACAACCGACAGCTAAAAATACAAGAAACCCAGTTTTCACTAGGGAGTGCTGACTGTATGCAGGTGTTGGAAGAACAGTGAATGTGAATGCAGTGCTTTTCTTACTTATTTATGTAATTTTCCATTGTAATGTAGCGAAAGAACTGGTCGACACATCAAACACGCACAGCCGTGTGTACGCTTCGGACTGCGTACTATACCTCGTAAACATTGTTAAAGCGTAATATGCAATGTAAATTGATGAAACTATCGCTTTTCAGGGCGAGGTTCCATCAAAAAAGAGTTTAGTGCAAGCAAAAAGAAATTTGTTGTTCACTTAAAATATTTGACCTTGACCTTTTTGATGTTGCATATAATAAATGAGGAAGAAACTTTATATTTGCAATGGATTAGTAGCCCCAGCAAAATAGTACCCCCATTTGGAAACTGGGAGGTTGTAGGGGGCTTCGAATTGGTCGGTCAATGACAGTACCATTCGATAAAGTATTGATAACTTGCTTTTCATAGGCTGTCAATAGTAACCATGCCGCTAACTGAAGTGGTTTGTTGGCAGCAACTTTGCATCCAAAACTGCAGCCAAACCACTGCAAATGGAGACATGGTCACTACTGACAGCCTCTAGGAAGTCGTCATCGCCCTATCCTTCGATACCATTGCCAACCCGATATGACTTACCGTTCAGCCACAACACCGCACGACTGTGCATTATAACCCTTCAAGGTCATCCAAGGTCATTTTGTGTCATGTGACTTACTATTAGTGATTAATAGCAACCTCAGCCATATCTCTCACCATTTCTGAGATAAAGCCAATTTTCGGTTGAAAAATGCACATTTTCCTACCCGCTCCATTCAATCCCAAATTTACAAATGTTCCCCTTGCACTGCATTACCCAAATTTTGCACACAAAGAGCCTATACACAGAGCTAATTAACTGTGTAAAAGGTTTTCCCCTAACGCCTACCACTCACCCACAAGACATCCATTACAAACGGCAGACGACAGACGGATGACAACTCGTACCAAATGGTCAGACACTTAAACTTACAGCTTAATGATTGGCCCAAAACTTAAACAAAACTAAGGTGCAACTGGAAACACATTCAAAATGACAGAAAACATAGTTAGGCTGGAATAAAAAAATGATGCAGAACAAATTAAACAGAATACCGGTAGGAACGATCATCGTGCAGGTTATCGTTGGACTCACCCGGTGTGCCGCGGTGCTCTTTCAGTAAAATCAAGTCAGTAATTTTCTGATCAACACAAGCTTCTGTCAGCGCTGTCTTCTTGTAGTTACCTCGATTGATGCGCTGAGAGTTTGGCAAAACCAACTTAATTTCCTTTACAACAACCAATCCAGCATCCAACTTTGAACATCAAACGATTTTATTTGTGGCATACAGTTTTCAAACAATTTTCCCGATGCAGTAAATTGCGAAAAGATTTTAGCACATAAACTGAGTGCATCGTCCCGCAGAAAAAAATAAGTATCACATGCTGAACTGGTGTCTTACTCTTTTCAGCCACTTTATTCCAGACTTTGAATGAATACGACCTCCAGTAAGCTGAACGAGTAGATATCCACTCAGCTCACTGGTAGAGGATAATTTTCAGCACATAAAGACACTTAATCAAGATAATCATTTTGGCAATTATAAAAAATTTGCAAAATAAGATAGAGCCAACTGAAGTAAAGCTGTAGAATCAAATGCATCAAAATCTGTTTGAGTTTGAGTAATCTACGAAAGATTACAAGTAGGTCACATTTTTGAGAATCGTGCAACAGGACACTTTACAGACTGCATGCCCTTCTTGATAGCTGACCAAGTGCCATAATCTATCTACCATCCTTAATCTACTACTACTGCACTACTTACTATGCTAACATAAATCTGACTTGTTTACCAAATCCCAGACAACTAGCCTTGATTGATAAAAACACTGAGAAGTTAAACCAGAAAAGAAGACAATCGATATTGCACAAAGCACCTTAGCAAACTGTTTCAAGCGAGTGCTGGGATTGCGTGACGTTGTGATTAGAATCCTGGGATCATCAACACCGGCCATCTGATATTCATCGTCGATGTAACTTTTAACGCCTGCGCACAATGCAAGCACACACAATGATAATAATGCCAAGCATTCCCGACTTTAGCATCCACTATCAAGGTTAAAATTCAGATGACATAATGAAAATTCAATGCTTTTCATGACATTTCCGTATCTATTTCATCAGCTAATCTATTACTCAAATACGATGGTAACAGAAGAAGAAAAAAAGTTCTTATATAAGCTGGTAGAAGCACATGATCATAAGAAAAAACACAGAAACGTATAAAATATAGAGCTGTCACAATTGACGCGTTAATTAACACGTTAATAAATTAACGCACGTTAAAAAAATTAACACACTTTAAAAAAATTAACGCACATACATAAATTTATGTTAATTTACTAAATTTTGTGAAGCAAAAGTTGAAATATTCCGTTAAACTGCGGTTATTTGACAATCGAATGAATTCGAGTAACTAAACTGTAGT
>Ga0209367_1011037_pt1 | contig 12034 bp, 8 predicted proteins | sample WorMetLIZISLAND2_FD_187412 | JGI IMG/M metagenome (GOLD analysis project Ga0209367, IMG submission 187412) | Marine gutless worms symbiont microbial communities from Max Planck institute for Marine Microbiology, Germany - Olavius geniculatus... ... | reverse complement strand
GGTAACATCATGACCCTAACCCATATATATCATGAATATTAATGGCCTAGCCAACGACGTCATCATTCTAGGCTAGGCCATTAATATTCATGACATCTATAGGCTAAGCTCATGATGTCACTGGGGGCCATGATGGCAGTGCGTTTTCTACGTCGTTTTCGTAGATCGTCGACTTCAAAGGTAAATTTTTCCGTATTGACAAAACGCTGGGTGCCGATATTACTGTCAAAGTTATCAGAAAATTCTGAACTTTTAGGAAAATGGATAAAATGTATATGTTAATTTTGGTATCCATGGACCTTTAATATCATGTTCATCAATATAAATTTTGAGAGAAAATTTATCACTGAATTTCTGCTTACTCAATGAAGCTGTCACAGTCAGTGTTCTAGATAATGTGTAACAAACATGTCTGAGACCACTAATGAAAAAATATTTTCTTATTCATTATTTCTCAACTAATTAATTATATATTACTTGACAGACTTATACTAATGTCACACAATTAACACACAGTGTTATCACTGCATTCACTCTAAAGCATACATAATACATAGTATAATATTGCATTGTCATGCAATATTATACTAATAGTGACTGGCATCAAGGTCACCGCTGAAAATTTTTGACCCGAAGTTCATAAAATGTTGCCCGAGATCGAACATTGTGGGCAACATTTTACCAACCGAGGGAAACAAATTTCAAATGATGACTGACACACCAGTCACTATTTGTTTTATTATACCCCCCCAAAAAACAAACAATTCTAAAGGTCAACAAGTAAACAATTACAAAAAAGCTGTGACAACTTCAATGTTGCCTGGTTAACAGTGAGACAGTACGCAGGCAACAGTGCATATTTGTTAACGTCACGTGACGCGATTTCGACCAATCACACGCAAGTATTTTGCATTGAAGTATAACAATAGAAAATTTTGTCTACAGTGTGTTGAAAAAATAGCAGTTTTGGAAGATAATATGGACGACACTATCAGTTCTTGGCTCTTGTAATCACAGCTCAAAATGTGAATATAATGCTGTTGCAGAACTATTCAGATGACTCAATCCAACAATAAAACGTCATTCATCATAACTTGGTGAAAATCATCATAGTGGCATCATGGCAGTGGGCAGAAGAGGCAAAAAAATTTTGGCTGTCAGAAAATTTTCATCTGAAATACAAAATTTTTGGCAGAAAATCCTGCATTTTGAGGAAACTGTGAGGAGCAAAATTAAAATTTTTAGTACAGTTATCACCTTTGTTGAAAATTTGCAGCTCTCCAACAGAAAAATGCAACTTCCAGCCCCACCCCCAACCTTTTTGAATGCTGGATGCTGGTAGGCTATCAAGCAGATTGTATCATGTCGAGGTAGGCTTGGAAGCCAGCATTCATCACAACTCGTTGAAAATCATCACAGCAAGTGCACTAAATTGGCTATCATAGAGGGGAGAAAGGGCAATTGCACCCGACCTAAATTTTAGGCTCTCAGAAACGTTCTCCCCTCTGAAAAATTTAATTCAAAATTTGGAGCTGGGCATCCTCCAGTTTGAGGGTATTGTGAGTAGCATAATTAAAATACTGGGCAAAGTATCTACTCTGTCGGAAATTGCAGCCGTCTGTTGTTAACAGTGCAACTCCAGTGCCACCCCAACTTTTTGAATGCCGGATGCTGGTGGGCTATCTGCTATCAGGCAGACTGCAGCAGTTCAAGATAGGCTTGGAAACCAGCATCACGGTACTGCTTGGCTGCGGCGGCTGGATCGATGGCTGTTCGTATGCCTCGGCCCACTATGATGACATCAGTCCCGTGTGAGAGGATCACGTCACGTGGACTGCGATACTGCTGACCCAGGCCGTCTCCAGTCTCCACCGTATTCACCCCTTCAGCACACATTACACCCCATGGTCACACTTATCACTGCCTATCTCAGCACTACGTCTGCAGTGATAAGATGTGCGGAGAACTCCCCGAGTGCTAAACGGTGTAGAAGCCTATGACAGATTATCGACAACCAACGACCATAGAATAAATGTTCATTAGAATGCTATCCGGAGTATATAAGTTTGTTTAACACTCACTTGTTTAACACACTGGCGTAAATATGGGAGTCAGTGGGTGCAGTCATCACCCCCCTCCCCAATTTCAGTAAAACTAACCAAATTTGTACCCAATGCACACATTTCAGGGTTCTTTTGTGCCCAAAAATACCCTGTGACCAGGGCTCTGTCCCAGACACTGCTGGAGGATCTTATAGTTCTCCTCCAGACCTCTAGTTGTTGGGGTCTGGATAGTGAGCCCCCTCAACAAGAACCTTACCCGTACTTTCTGTCTCCAGCCTCGATGTTCGACCCTGTCAGCCTCAGGTCCTTGCATGAACAACCCCCAAACTATAAATTAACTACAAATAAACTATGCCTTTGCCACTCCAAATTCCAAACTGTCGCTTAACATAAATGTCACACACGCCATATGCATATATGCAGTAATGCTGTGGTGCTATATTTTATTTCTTTACCATGCATTTCTATGCTAACAATGCATCAAAAAATATGACATCTAGAATATAATGCCATTATTGTGCTAATAAAGATTATTACAGACCCTAATAAAAGCTGACAGCAAACAATTTACTTCTCTGGCACTAATTACATCAGCCCTGGAAAACATAAACGTTCCAACCAATTTTAGTTTATCTACACTTTTTTGTTCTGTAGTTAGGAGCCATGCAGTACAGGGAGACAGACAGATGGAGAAGCAAGACCCATAATATGGCCCATTAAGATGGCTGCATGATAGTAATGTGACAATAATAATATCAGTACAAAGTAGTAGACAGATATAAGCCTTACATTACATACCGGGTGTAAAGTGAACAAAGCTTGGGTCGTTGGATATACGTGATTGACACACAAATCCCAGAACAAAATCCCGGTTCTCCTCAGCAAGTGCCACCGACCCTGCATTATCCAAGAGACAGAAATGGAATGAACTAAAATTAAAGCTGACTCCCATTTCAGTTCATTTTATCTCCGTCGCTCTAAACACACCTTTAGTAAATAGATTATCGCTTCGTCATTTTTACGCGCGAAAGCAGCTACTGCTTTCAGCGCGTCTTAGCCATCACAATTCTGTCCGTCTGTCTGTCTGTCACACGGGTGGATCAGGCAAAAACAGTCCAAGCTAGGATTGCCAAATCTTCACCATCGGCTGCCTGGAGGACTCTAGTTTCAGGAACCATAAAGCTTTTCCATAAATTCAAAAAGGGTCACCCCGAACAAGGGCGCTAAATGAGAGGGGGGTAGGCAAAATTTGTGATTTTTGGCCATTAACTCTAATACTAATAGGAAATCGTATACTGGCTTTCGATTGGCGCCAAATTCAATGACCTTGGATGACCTTGAACGCCAAAACAGAGGGTTTTATGGATTTTTTCGGCGCTTTCGACCTGGACAAGTCTATACCATTCACAAGGCAGCGCCATGGTACTGGCTTTGGTGGCGTGGCGTAGTTGTTAACGCGTTTCAGCTGAAACGAAGTTACTCTACGCCGGGCCCAGTTAGTATGGCGATGGGTGACCGCCTGCGGGTAGGAACTGCTATAGGCTTTCGCGCATCCCGTGAGCATTAGCTCAAATTTCTTGTTTCTTCTGCACCGAAGCTGCTTGTTCTAGCTGCAACATATTGTTTAGCACAAGTGCTTTTAACTGCACTACTTAGAGTGCAGTTAAAAGCACTTGTGCTAAACAATACCAAAGCCAATAAATAAATTACAATACAGAAACTTAATAAGTGGAAACTCAGAGTTCAAAACCCTGCCATGAACTCCATTTTTCATCTGGACTGCTTATGCAAATCACCACAGAAAGTAAAATATGCTGCAAAAAATTCTGGATCCAAAATGTAAGCCATGTGAACTTGATTGCCACACAATCTAGTATTTTGAGGAATCTTGCAAGTCTACCAGATGGCACATAAAAACTGGAATATGCGCAGCTTACAAAGTTCGAGCAATCGAACAGTTTCTGTAACGACGAGCACCACCTTGTTCACTGCAGTGAAGGGTGATTATGTTAAACACCTGAACACATTTACAACACGACCACCCTTCACCACAATAATTGAGCTTAATGGTTTTCGTAACTGTTTGAGTACTGTAAAATTTGTAAGCCACATGTTCCACTTCTTTTGTGCCACCCTATACAGACAAATTAAAACAAACTCTCGTTCTGGAAAAGGTAATCACAAATGATGCTCCACTTCACTGTTTACTATTTTGAAATAAATTACTAACTAGCAGATAACATTTTACTCTGCTTTTGCTGTCTCTGTATTATGCGTTGTGCGCTTTTATATTGTGTATACTAGTTTACACTTTATATCTTGTGTTGCCTGCATGATTTGAATAAAGAATACAACTAGCGACGAAACAAAAAGTTAGAACACAACTTTATTTCACGTGGCTGGACGTAAAGATATGTCTAATCTATAGATGACTTACTCTGCGTATACTCATCATTTGCCAAGCATCCGTCACAGCTCATCTGTGCCACAATAACACAGCCGTTGCTTCCTTCCACCTACCACAACAGTAACACACAGTTATCGAGAGCATGCAAGAACGAAAGCCCAGCTGTTGCTAAGAAAGGCTGACCATACTGTCTATGTCTTAAGGCCAGCATCGGACTTCCAGTTGCGGACAGACAGCGATTACCCCGAAATGACTATAGTACCAAACACACTACATCAACACTGCTGTCAAAAACTGCGATCAACGCTAGTACAATAGACATCATATGTGGTCATCTCCCAAGGCACTATATTGTATTAAGTATAAACAAATTATAGCCCATTTGGGGGAATAAAGAGTTGTAAGTGGGTCTGACTTGGTACCACAGGGTACAGACAGACAGACAGACAGATGGATCGATACCCTATTTACTTGCTCAGACATTCTTTTCTGGTAAGATGTACCATTTAGCCCCCCACCATGGTCAGCCACCTTGTCGTGGTGGTGGGGCTTCGTGCACCGATGACCCAAAAGATTTCTAAAATCTGGAGGGTAGGAGTAAACTAAGAGGTGACCAAACCTGAGTGAGCAGATTTGCTACACGTTACCAGTGCTTTTGTGCTGGTTTTGGCTTCACAGCCGTTTATTTACGGCTTCACAGCCATCCACGGCTTTCTAGCCGTTACCTGTAACCTTATGGTTACATTCAGGGACGCGCATTGGACTGAACTGATATGGCCTCAGCGCTGGGCAGGTGTAAGAGCCTGCCCACCCCGGAAGTACAGTAAGGTAAAATAAGGTACTGTTTAGCCACAACACATGCATTACAGATGGACAGACAGACAGACAATCTTGTGCTAAAGGCAAGACCATTAGTATAATCAGCCACACGTCCTGACTAGAAGTACAAAACAGAGCATCAATGATTCTGACATTAATAATGTCATTAATAACTAAAAAAAGAGATCAGAAATCATTATACAAATAGTGACTGGCATCGAGGTCATCATTGAAAATTTTATCCCCAAAATTTGTAAAATGTTGCCTCGAGATTGAAGAGCGAGGGCAACATTTCATGAACTGAGAGAATAAAATTTTCAACGACGATCAGCAAGCCAGTCTCTATTTATTTTGTTATACCTCAAAACCAAACAATTCTACAAGTCAACAAGTAACTAAATGCAAAAAAGCTGTTACGACTTCAATGTTGCCCACGCAACAGTGTGCAAGCAACAGTGCATATTTGCTAATGTCACGTGACACGATTTGGATCAATCACGTGCAGGTATTTTGCGCCGAGGTATAACAAAAACATCTGCTAAAACTAGTGCTGGCACCAGTAGACAAAACAGACTTGAACACAGTCTGGTAATTGGTTTATATAGCAAATAATTATTACAAGTAAAGACCGATGCCTGTTTGAGAGCGGAAATAATGCCCGGTCCAGGCAGAGAATGGACTGTGACAAAATCCGACCACTCAGACATTGATAATAAACCACCACAATACTGTGATGACACTGTCTGACCAATGTCGGCAAACTTCCTACCAGAAACAGTTCACATCAATGCTTAGTTTTCATTCAGTGAGCATACAAAAAGGCTTCAAACACAAAAATACCAGTGCTCCTATACACGTTCTATGCAAGAACTTGCTGAACCACAGGTCGATTTTCTTCTAACAAAAAATCTGTATTCTGTAAAACAAAATACAATATAAATAGTCATCAATAAATGTGTAAAACATGTTCAAATTCACACATTTCATCACAAAGAAAAATGTTAACTGACCCTATAAACTAGATAGTAAACTATGCCACAATATGTGCATATCTTGCCTCCCTTGAGCTCAAAGAAGCACAGAAAAACCAAAACTGCTACAAACATTCCCCACGGCAGCTCAAAGATCAGTCAAATGGACACAAAATATATCAGCAGAGCCCATTACCAACATGTTTTTCTAGTTGAAATGTCAAAGCTGCAGTGCCGACTACCTGTCTTCAAGGATAAGGAACTGATGTTTGTCGGCTAACGACTGAAGTCTTTTCATGGCATCAACGCTGAAATCAGTCAGTATGTCAGCATGTGTCTTCAGCACACAGATGAATGGCCCAACCCTATCTGCTAACTGCACAGTGCAACAGAAACATGGCAAAATCACATAGGAATGTGAAACGTGCCACAACTTAGAAGAGGTGCAGAAACTTGAAATAAATTGAACATATTCTAATGCTCCAGTGACACTAAGATGTTAATGTGGAGATTGAAAAATATATGCACAAGTCAAACTGCCAATGCCACGGTCAAGAATCTACAACAGATAAAATGCCACCTGGAGACTGCAGAAAAGGCCACCTATTGTGCTGTCCATAATGGCCACACATGACAGCGTCACTATCAGCCGATAGACCAGACTGAAAGAACTGGACAGAGGGGGCATCCAAAAAAGATCTCGTAAGATGGTATAAGACGGCATGAGGAGAATTTTAGCCTGACCCATGATAATAACATCCGCAGAGATCGTATGACAGACAGCATTTGCTGAATCTGTTGTATAGACTTTCAAATGCTTTGCTATTTCTTAGCCTTAATTCAATGCTCTGTTTACGTACATATCTGCGTATTTCTCATATGTCAAATGTAATTTATATACCGCTAATAGGTTTTCACAAAAAACCTCCAATGTGTTGAAACCTCTAATGTGCAACAATGGCATAATCATCAAATAAAATAAATAACAAAACTGGCAAGCTGTTCTTACATCGAGCAACTCGTGGCATGTGTTCACATCAGCTGCAAATGCAAGGTTAGTCTGCTTCCGTTGCATAAGATTCAGCAAGCGCTGAGCCAATGGATTAGTGCACCTAACCGCTCTATCAGCATATGACTTCACCTGCAATGTCACAGTTACGAACAGCCTTAGCAACAACTATGCACCGTAAATAACCCGACATTGCTATAAAGTAAAAATGTATTTACAAACAAATTTTCTTCATCAGTGCATTCTTCTAGAGCTCTGGCAGAATATCTTAATGCTTTACTTATTTAAAAATGACATGTAGTCTTTGACACAGCTTTAAAAATCTGAATATATGCAGACAAACTGATGCTTGAAACCATCCAAGCGAAACCAAGGATGAATGACAAACAACCCAACATACTTTACAAGCAAAGTTTCAACCTCAGATCTATCATACTTCCTGACATACTGTAATGGAAACAAACATTGCTACATTCAGTGAAACATCCAGTCAACAAGTCAAATTAGCTCAGTTTCACACTGACACTGAAGAGCCTTGGCAATGCTGTAAAATAAGACATTTATTAAGCTGGGAACTAGCTACATAGTCAGACTATTCAAATCAGTAGAATCGCTAACAGTCTACAGTGTATAAACCTGAGCACATATACTTGATATTAGTTAACAGTCTGCTCACTGTACCAAAAAAATTCACTACAGAAGTGGAGCAAAATGCTACCATGACATAATGTGATAACTGATAATAGCACAAACTTCAATTTGCCGTCAAATCATATATCATATAATATACGATATAATACAATACAGTCTATTAGAAAGAACAACAAGATTTTTAAAAAGCTAAAACTGCTGCTGCTGCTGCAAACGGTACTAATACCATTTGTCCTACTACTCCTACGATCTACAGGCAGCTGGTAGGATGCAAGATCTCTTGCTGGTGATCAAAAGAAGTAGAAAGCTCTTGTTGCCCAATGTTCCCAACCCTAACCTAAACCCTAACTGCTACTCTACAGTAGTAATTTCTTTAATAATCAATGTACAATTGTGCAGATTTAATAAAAATGCAATAAACTAATAACAGATAAGCTGGTAGAATTTATCAAGTTAACACATAGTGATACTGACAGTGTTTGGGTTATTAACCAAGGCAGCAGTCGTGTGTAGCTGGTTTTTCTCAATAAACTCATTCACAGTTTGCACCATGTTTTCTTCGACCTTTCTGGCTTTGTGAAGAGCAGTTAGCAATTCTGACATTGTGAAAACACTGCATACAACATAGAAGTCAACTCAAAAGTCATGCAGAAGCCAAAATGTGATCACACTTCTAAAGGATACTATTTGCTAACTGCAATGGAGACACTTGTTAATTTCTGTTAAAATAATCCACGTCAAAAATAACATAGGCATCAAAGTTACTGCCTATGACCTAATGCAGTTCCGAAAATATCACCTGACAAGAAACAATACAGAGCATGCCTGTGGAGAGCTAGAAAGTGAAATGGCAAACATCATTTGCAGTGACCTGTGAAGCCGAATGCCTGCTTTTTGCAGAATCTCATGACCACCCTGACCACGATCCAGCAAAACTACAGCATCCTCGACGACGGCACCAACAGATTGCAACGCCTGAACATAGCCATCGATGGTGTATCAATACAATTCTTATACCAGAGTCATCATTACATTAACTCACTACCTTCTATTGGTGTCCTGGTGGCATGCCGGTTAGAGCATATGACTAACAATCAAGCAGTTGTGGGTTCAACTCCTGCCTGGCATCACTATCATGTACAGCAACTCTGGGCAAGTTGTTCACATGCATGTGCCTCTGTCACCAAGCTGCACAATTTAGTACAAACCAAGGGGAGTGACACTCTGTGGCTGAGAAGGTAATCAGGTGTCACATTGACCATGGATCACAGACATTGTGGTCTCTCCACCTATGAAATGAGCCTCGACGGGCGGATGAAGATTCCGCCTACACTGTTTAGAGACATGGTACACTTTCTTTCAACTTCTGAACAATGAGGCAATATAATTATTACAGACTGCCACTAGCACTGATGTAAACAAGACAGACTCACCAGACCTAAAACCAAGACCGAGAAATTATGACCTGATCGAGACCAAAATTGACAATATTTTAGTCAACAGTGTACAAGCCCTCACCAAAATTGCTGCTGTAGCATTTTCAAAAACATTTTGCATCATAGTCAGTCACAAGGAACTGTAAATTATGAACTACACAAAGTGTCAGTGAAAAAAGTAAATGTCAGGCAAATTTACCTCAACTGTTTCGAGGACACTAGATCCAGTAGTCACAACATCTTCAATGATAAGACAGCGATCTCCGACCTCCACGTGACCTTCAACCAGCTTCTTGGTACCGTAACTCTTGGCCTCCTTTCTCCTTATCAGCATCGGCTTGTCATGATTGGCAGAAATCAGCTGTAACATAAAGCAACATCCACATACAACTATCGCACAATGCATCTGGGCCTAACTTACAAAAGTTTGTTGTGTCAAACTTACAAAAGCACAAAAAAGTCTGACAAAGATTCTTTAAAATGTTACCTGAAAAAAACTTATGTGATTCTCCCACAAAAAAATCGGATTCAATCACAACCTTTCAGTACAGACAGCTGCATGCTAAACAGCACATGGAACACAAGTACAAATAACAAACCGTTGCAAAAGGCAGAGCGGTGTAAGGCACACCACAAATTGACTTAAAATCAAGTTCACATGAAGCTCTCCACAACAGTTCGGACACGCTTCTCTAAAACAGTATCAAGCAATGTAATTATACCTTGAGTGGTGAACATGCAGAATTAAAAACCCATAACCGATAAATCTAGATGTATCTAACCTAATGTACAGTTTTCCGGTTTCGGTAATCTTGCAGTTTAGCATACTAAATTCATAAGCTATATACAGCTGTTAAAAATATGATTAAGATGAGGGACAAAGCTAGCACTAACCACTTACTCTAACCACAACCCTTGCCCTAACCTTAGGATTACATAACGCATACATGCGAGATGACTAGAACTTGCCACATGCCCAATCTCAGAGCATTATTACTACAACTATTACTACTAGTACTAGCACAGCGAGCATGCTCAAATTATGGCTTTTTCGACCCTTTGCTATTTCGCCCCTTGGCTGACTTGCCCCCGCACCTTGGACAATTCACCCTCTAGCTCGTTCGCCTCCTGGCTTGCTCGCCCCCTGGCTGATTTGCCCCCTCCACTACATAGGCACTGCATGTGTGTCGAGTCGATCTTCCTGTGAAATGACAGGTAGAGCCTAAAAGCTTACATAAGTGGTTCTAGGCCCAATAACCGATATTACATGTACGCATTGTCGAAATTCTAGATCTTCAGACAGCATCCTGCAGCACTGTAAATATTATAGCCTAGCCAGCAAAATGACAAAGTGCCTTAAAAAGCAAATGGGGTCTCTGACTCTATGTATAATAAAATATAATGATGTCTATGATAATCGAACAAACCACTAAACAGTCACACAGACTTTTATTCTCATCATGCTACAAACTATCTAAAAATTAAATCACATATTATAGCATACCGGTTTACATACTGCAGTTTATCACCCTTGTACTAATCGATATTAAATTAAGCCTACCGGTACTCAACAGGGCGAATCGCCCAAGCTAAGGAAGCGAATCAGCCAGGGGGCGAACAAGCCAGGGGTGAATCAGCAAGGGGGACAAAAAAGCCACAGGCAAATGAGCCAGAGAGTGAACAAGCCAGAAGGCAAATCAGCCAGGCACAGGGAGCATATCAGCCATGGGGCGAAAGAGCCAGGAAGCAGAATGGCAAAAGGGCAAAAAAGCCAGACCCACATGCTCAAGGTCATTACAGTTTACGCACTATATAAATTACTTACTTACTTACTTACTTATATACAGCTTATGAATTTAGTAAGCCAAACTGCAAGATAACCCACCCAGTTTTCAGCAAGAATGTGAATGTAAAAAACGTAGCATTACAGCTAAATTTTTAAGTATGTATTTGCTAAATATGCCCACATTACAAAATAACCGGCATGCTGTAAATGCCAAAAACTGTGCAATTTTTTCAACCAGATTCACAAACTGCTGGTAAGCCATTTGAGTACGTCGGATGTCCAAATTATGGCTTTTCGCCCCTCTGCCGTTTTGCCCCCTGGCTGATTCGCCCCCTGGCTCGTTATGCATAAACCACATGGATGTTATTTTCCAAGTAAGCCAATCTGACGCTATTTTCTGTTCGCCATGGTCGGACAGAAAGTAAAACTGCATGAACACTATTTTCAGTCTGTGTATATAGAAACAGTCACACCTATAGGCCCTCTGGGCTCATATCATCGGTCTATGAAGCCACTGGCACATTAATTAGTCAGAAATTAGTAGTTATGATGTACATTATTAATTATAAAGAATTACATCATTTACTGAATGTCAAAGCACCTGAATGCATTTGAAAAGCAATACGTTTGTCAGGAAATTAATAAGGATAAAGCATAGCATAAAATTTGCCGTTATTTTTCTATGTGAACATGTGTGCATGCAGTTTCATACATGGCAGACGGAAAATAACATCAGATTTGCTTACATTTCCGTCCATGCAAACAGAAGTAAGTAAGTAAGTAAGTAAGTAAATGATTTATAAAGCACCAAAGTCTCAGAAAGAATCAGGGTGCATAGGATGATGGACGCTAGGTGGCAGAAAAGGCTGACTGAAAGTAGTGGGTCTTTAAG